>Ga0181529_10003722_pt1 | contig 17068 bp, 16 predicted proteins | sample PEATcosm2014_Bin_36_FD_119763 | JGI IMG/M metagenome (GOLD analysis project Ga0181529, IMG submission 119763) | Peatland microbial communities from MTU Mesocosm Facility, Houghton, MI, USA - PEATcosm2014_Bin10_30_metaG | ecosystem: Environmental > Terrestrial > Soil > Wetlands > Peat | place...
CCTGATGATGTTCCCCTACCCCTCGGCGGAGAAGCTGCACATCGGCAACGCCTACGCCTTCACCGGGGCGGACATCTACGGCCGCTACCGCCGCCAGAAGGGGGACGACGTCTTCGAGCCGCTGGGCTTCGACGCCTTTGGCATCCACTCGGAGAACTACGCGCTCAAGGTCGGCGAGCATCCCGCGACCCTGACCGCCCGTAACGTCGACTACTTCCGCGATCAGCAGCTCAAGAAGCTCGGCCTGGGTGTCGACTGGTCCCACGAGATCGACACCACCAGCCCTGACTTCTACCGCTGGACCCAGTGGGTGTTTCTCCAGCTCTTCAAGGCCGGGCTCGCCGAGCACCGCGAGGGCCCGGTCAACTGGTGCCCGTCATGCCTCACCGTCCTCGCCGACGAGCAGGTCGTGAGCGGCGCCTGCGAGCGCTGCGGCACCGTGGTCGAGACCCGCTACCTCAAGCAGTGGTTCATCAAGACCACGCGCTACGCGCAGGAGATGCTCGACGCCCTCGACGGCCTCGACTGGAGCGAGCGCACCAAGACCGCGCAGCGCAATTGGATCGGGCGCAGCGAGGGTGCGCTCATCGACTTCGGGTTGAATGGCTGCGCCCGCGCCCAGGTGACCGTCTTCACCACGCGCCCCGACACCCTCTTCGGCGCCACCTTCCTCGTGATCGGCGCGGATCATCCGCAGCTCACCGAGTTTGTTCGCGAGGACCGCCGTGCCGCCGTGGAGGCGTGGCGCGCGTCGCTGCCCCCGGCCGACGCCGAGCCGGACTTCTCCGTGGGCATCGACCTCGGCACGGTCGCCGTGCACCCGCTCACCGGCGAGGCGATCCCGGTCTGGGCCGCGCCCTACGTCCTGGGCGGCTACGGCACCGGGGCGATCATGGCGGTGCCCGGGCACGACCAGCGGGACTGGCAGTTTGCCCGCGCCCACGGCCTGCCCATCGTCGAGGTGATCCGGGGCGGTGACGTCGGGGTGGAGGCGTGGAGCGGGGACGGACCGATGGTCAACTCCGGTCCGCTCGATGGCACCCCCTCGCCGGAGGGCAGGGGGCGCGTGGTCGAGCTTCTCGAGACCCGTGGCGTCGGACGTGCCCACGTGCAGTTCCGGCTCCGGGACTGGATCATCTCGCGGCAGCGCTACTGGGGACCGCCGTTGCCGATCATCCACTGCCCCGTCCACGGTCCCGTCGGCGTCCCCGAGTCCGAGCTGCCCGTGCTGCTCCCGGAGGTCAGGGACTTCCGTCCCCTCGGCACCGGTGTCTCACCGCTCGCCCAGGTCGAGGCATGGGTCAACGTGCCCTGTCCCGTCTGCGGCGAGCCCTCCAAGCGCGAGACCGACGTCAACGACAACTTCCTGGACTCGGGCTGGTACTTCATGCGCTACCCGTCGACGGACTTCGCGGACCGGGCGCTCGACCCCGAGCGGACCCGGCACTGGCTGCCCGTCGACATGTACATCGGTGGCAACGAGCACGCCGTCCTCCACCTCATGTACGCGCGCTTCCTGATGCGCGCCCTGCACGGGATGGGGTACGTGCCCACGCCCGAGCCGTTCACCCGCTTTCGGGCCAACGGCATGCTCACCTTCGGCGGCAAGGGTAAGATGTCGAAGAGCAAGGGCAACGTCGTCAACCCCGACACGTACATGGCGCAATACGGCGCCGACGCCCTGCGCCTCCACGTGATGTTCCTGGGACCGTTCCTCGAGGGCGGGGAGTGGAACGAGCGCGGAATGCTGGGGCAGAGCCGCTTCCTGGAGCGGGTCTGGCGCTGCGTCCAGGGGGCCGCGTCCGACGACCTCTCCGACGCCACCCGCGAGCGGCGCCGCCATCGGACCATAGCGGCCGTGGAGACGGCCATCGTGTCCCTCCACTACAACACCGCCATCGCGGCGCTTCACGAGCTGGCTCACGGGATCGACGAGGAGGCGCGCGCGGGGAGGGCGCGGCGGATCGACGCCCGCACCCTGGTGCAGCTGCTCGCCCCCTTCGCGCCCCATATCACCGAGGAGCTCTGGGAGCGGCTCGGGGAGAGCGGCTCGGTGCACAGGGCGGCATGGCCGGAGCATGACCCGGCGCTCGCCGAGGAGCCGCGGGTGACCATCGCGGTGCAGCTGAACGGCAAGCTGCGGGCAACCTTCGAGTGCGAGGCGGGCACCGTCGCCGCGGAGCTGGAGCGCCTCGCCCTGGCTCAGCCGCGGGTGGTCGAGCTGCTCGCCGGCCGGCCACCGCGCAAGGTGGTGGCCGTGCCCGACCGGATCGTCAACCTGGTGGTCTGAGGAGGGGCGCTCGCCTCCTCCCGGTCAGCAGTTGTTGTAAGCGCTGCAGCTGGCGGTGTTGGCCGCCGAGACCGCCAGGGGAAGGAAGATGACCGCCAGCAGCAGCCCGACCACGCCCAGGATCACGCCGAGCTTCGCCAGGCCCCGCCGGCTCCCGCTTGCCCTCCCATCGCGGGCGAGGCTGACGGCGCCGAAGACGATCGCCAGGGTGGCGACCACGAAGTCCGCGCCCATCAGGGCGTTGGTCCCGGAGACGCCGGAGTACGTCTGGGCATCGATCACGGTGAGCTTGTAGAAGAACCAGTAGACGGTCGGGATCAGCGACATGGCCAGACCGACGATGCCGAGCACCCCGGCGGCGATCGCCATCGTGTTGGAGGGGTTGGAGGCGGCGGCTGGGCCGGGAACTCCCCAGTACGGCTGGGGGTACGGGTACGGTGCCGGGTAGGCCGGGGTCCCCGGGTACTGCGGAGCCGGCTGCGAGCCGGGCGGTGGCGGCGCCGAACCGGCCGGTTGGGGCGGGGTGGCGAACGGCTCCGGAAGGGGTCCGGCCGGCTGCGGGGCGGCGGGGTCGGTTTCGGGCATGAGCGGGTCTCCTAGGCAGGCGGCTGAAGGTTCTGCGGCACCCTGCCTAGCAGCCGTAGGCGCACTGGCTGCCGGCGAATCCGGCGTAGATCACGGCCCAGAAGATGATCCCGAGCACGGCGGTGACAACTCCGAGCACCAGACCTGCGATCGCCATCCCCCGGCCCGCGCCACCCCTCCGCCTGGCGGTGGAGATGCCGACCGCGCCGAAGATGATCGCCAGCGCCCCGAGCACCCAGTCGACGCCGGGGAACCAGGACAGGAAGAGGCTGACGAGGCCCAGCACCAGCGCTGTGACCGCATAGCCGTTGCCCGTCTGCCCCGGCGCGTAGGGATAGGGCGCCCCGAAGGGGGGTGGCGGCGGGTACGCGCCCGGCGGCACGGGGTACGGGCCTGTCCCGGGTGGGTAGGGGCTCACCCCGGGCGGGTACGGGCCTGCCCCGGGTGGGTCGGGGCTCGGCTCGGGCGGGTACGGGCCGGCTCCCGGCGGGTAGGGGCTCGGTCCGGGTGGGTATCCGCCTGCCCCAGACGGATACGGATCGATCGGGGGCACGCTCACCGGATCGGTGTAACCGGGATCGGGCGGCGGCGCGTCCTCGCCTCCGGTGGGGTCAGGGCCTGGGGGCAGGTCAAGTCCGGACAAGGAGATTCTCCCGGGCGCGCCGTGGCCGGGGCGGCACCCCGGGTGCGCGGATTATGCGCCGATCCGAAACCGGCGTCCAAGGCTTCGGGCGGGTCTGGTATCCTGCCCCAGCGCACGGGCCGCCGTGCTCATTGGCCTGTCCGCCGATGGGCCTCTTCCGCGTCGAGGGCGCGGAGGATCAGTCACCGTATCAGCTGTTGTCACCGAGCGATGAAGCCACCACAGTCATCCGACGCCCCCCGCACTGAGGCCGCGGCCCCGGCGACCTTCGCCGTCGTCCGTCATGGCGGCCACCAATACCGCGTCACCCCGGGTGACCGGCTCGTCGTCGACCGCCTCCCCTCCGCCGTCGGCGACGTGATCGGGCTGGGACCGGTGCTCCTCCTCTCGGACGGGAACGGCGTCCAGGTCGACGCGGCCAGCCTCGAGGGGATCCGGGTCGCGGCCACCGTGGCCGGGCACCGTCGCGGGCGCAAGATCAGGGTCTTCACCTTCAAGCCCAAGAAGCGGCATCGCCGCACTCTCGGCTTCCGTGCCGAGCAGACCGAGCTCGTCGTGGATCGGGTGCTCGCCAGGGGTGAGCCGCTTCCCGAGCCGGTGGCGGTCGTGGAGCTCGAGGCACCCGAGATCGAGGATGAGGCGGAGGCCGTCGAGGCGACCGCACCCGAGCCCGAGACCCCAGAGCCGCCCGCGGCCCGGCGTCGCAGCCCCCGGGCCGCCGCGGTGGAGACCGACGCCGAGGCTCCGGTCGAGGCCGAGGCGGCTGTGCCGTCGCGCCCGGCGCGACGCTCCCGCAAGGCCGCGGAGCCCGCCGCCGAGCCGGTTGCAGAGGCCGAGGCGTCCACGCCACCCGAGACGCCGCGCCGCCGCACCACCCGCAAGACCACTCCACCGGAGGCTGGTGAGTAGAGATGGCCCATAAGAAAGGTGGCGGCAGTTCCCGCAACGGACGCGACTCCAACTCCAAGCGTCTCGGAGTCAAGCGCGGCGACGGCTCGCTGGTGCTGGCCGGGACCATCCTGGTCCGGCAGCGCGGCACCAAGATCCTGCCCGGCGGCAACGTCGGGGTTGGCCGTGACCACACCCTCTACGCCCTGGCGAGCGGCCTGGTGGCCTTCGACCAGAAGGGGGGCGACCGGACCCGTGCCAATGTGCTCGCGCTCCCGATGCTGGATCTGGCCATGGAGGGGAGGACGTCCAGTGATGCGGACGACACGATCCCGCCCTTCGGCGACGCCTCCCCGCGGGTTGCCGAGGCCGCAGACGCCGCCGTCTGACCTCGCGGCCGCGCGTCCGTTGCGCGCGCCTGACCTGAGTTGAGGTCTCCCCGTGTTCATCGATGAGGTCAGCCTCGATGTCGCCGCCGGCGCCGGTGGGCGCGGCGCGGTCGGCTTCCGGCACGAGAAGTACGTCCCGCGCGGCGGCCCCGATGGCGGTGACGGGGGGTGGGGCGGGAGCGTCGTCCTGGTCGTGGAGCAGGGCGACAGCAGCCTCAGCCGTTACCGGGAGAGGCGCCGCTTCCATGCTCCGGACGGCCGCCCGGGCGGCGGTGCCCTGCGCAGCGGTCGCGACGGGCCCGATCTCGTCCTCCCCGTTCCGCCCGGCACCGTCGTGACGGATGCGGAGAGCGGCGATTTGATCGGCGACCTCGCCAGCCCCGGCCAGCGCCTGGTGATCGCCGCGGGAGGGCGGGGGGGCCGGGGCAACGCCCACTTTGCGGGTGCGGTCCGCCAGGCGCCGAGGATCGCCGAGCTGGGGGACCCGGGGGCGCAGCGGCGCATCCACCTGGAGCTCAAGCTGATCGCCGACATCGGTCTGGTCGGGCTTCCCAACGCCGGCAAGTCGACCCTGCTCGCGGCCCTGACCGGGGCCCGGCCGAAGGTCGCCGCCTACCCCTTCACCACTCTCCACCCCAACCTGGGCGTGGCCGAGATGAGCGGTGGCCACACCCTGGTCCTGGCCGACGTCCCCGGGCTCATCGAGGGCGCCCACGAGGGTGCCGGGCTGGGCATCGAGTTCCTCCGCCACCTGGAGCGGACCAGGGTGCTGATCCACGTCGTGGACTGCTCCGCCGGTGCCGCCGAGGCGCGGCGGGCGATCGAGCAGGTGGTGGCGGAGCTGGGCGCATTCAGCCCTCAGCTCGCCGAGCGGCCCACTCTCGTGGCTCTCAACAAGGTCGACCTGCCCGAGGCGGGGGAGGCCGCCGGCGAGCTCGAGCCGGAGTTTGCCGGCTCCCACCGGATCAGCGCGGCAGCCGGCATCGGCACCCGCGATCTCCTCGATGCGGCCGCCGCCCTGGTCGCCTCGGCCCGCCAGGCCGCCGCCGGCCCACCGGGCGAGGCCGGGGGGGCGCAGCGGGCCGGGGAGGTCGGTGCCGCCGCGGGTGGCCACCGCGTCTACCGACACGTCTCACAAGCGCCCGGGCCGCCCCGGGTGGAACGCGACCCGGACGGAGCCTACCGGGTCATCGACCCCGCCGTCCTGCGGATGGTGGAGCGCACCGACCTCGACGAGGAGGAGGCGGTGGCGGTCCTCCATCGGAGGTTGGCAGCCGCGGGCGTCGACACCGCCCTGGGAGCGGCCGGCTGCCAGGATGGCAACACCGTCCGCATCGGCTCCGCGGAGTTCACCTTCGCGGCCGACGCGATGAGCTCCATGCCACGCCCGCCCCGCCGGTCGCGCCGATGAGCCTCACCCGGGTCGCGGTCTTCGGCGGCACCTTCGACCCCTTCCACGTCGGTCACCTCGCGGTGGCCGAGCAGGCGAGGGACGGAGTCCTGGCCGACGAGGTGTGGGTGGTCCCGGCCGGGGTGCCCCCTCGCCGCGGTCCGGTGCTGGCCGGCGCCGCTGACCGTCTGGCGATGTGCAGGGCGGCGATCGAGGGTCGCCCCCGCATCTCCGCCCTCGACCTGGAGTTGAGCCGCCCCGGCCCTTCCTACACCCTCGACACCATGAGGGATCTGGGAGCGGCACATCCGGGTACGCAGCTCTGGGTGGTCCTCGGTGCCGATGCCGCTCGGCAGACGTCCGGCTGGCACGAGGCCGGCGAGCTGTTGGGCGCCTACCACTTCGTCCTGGTCAACCGTGCCGGGGAGGCGCCGATCCGCCACGCCGAGGCCATCGCCCTCGGCTTCCTGCCCGAGCTCACCCGGGTGGTTGGCATCGACTCCCCGGACATCTCCGGCACCGAGATCCGTCGCCGCGTCGCCGCGGGGGAGCCCCTGAGCGGCATGGTCAGCCCCGCCGTCGTCGCCATCATCGAGCAGCGGCGCCTCTATCGCTGACCCGGCCAGCCGCCTGGCCCGCTGCCGGCCGGTCCGCGCCCGCCCCGATGTCATAATCGTTCGCGGATGACGTCCGAAGAGTTGGTGGAGGCGATCAGCTCCGCCGCCGCCGACAAGAAGGCGCGCGACGTCGTGAGCATCGATCTCCGCGGCAAGTCCACCATCGCGGACTTCTTCGTGGTCTGCGAGGGTGACACCGACCGTCAGGTTAGAGCCATTGTTGACAATATCGAGGAGGCCTGCAGGGCGCTCGGGGTTCGGCCGCTGCACGTTGCCGGGATGCGCGACGCCTCCTGGGCGTGCGTCGACTTCGACTCCGTGATCGCCCACGTCTTCCTTCCCGGCGAGCGGATCTTCTACGACCTCGAGGGGCTCTGGAATGCGCCCCGGGCCGAGGTCGGCTGAGGCGGCTGCCGCTCATTTCCGCCCAGCTCGGCGTCAGGTCCATGCTGCGAAGACGCCGGCCCGTGGGGCCGCCGCCGGTCGCCCACGTCAGTGCGGTCCCTCCCTACAGGCTGCGACGTCGCCGGCCCGTGGGGCCGCCGCTCCTTGATCTGGTCGGCCTGAGCGGCATCCGGCTGGCCCCGGGCTCAGGGGAGCTGGGCGGCGGCCGGCAGCGGCAGAGGGTTGGAGGCCAGGAACTGGCCGAGGTTGACGATCGCGAGGAGCGTCGCCACCGCGCCCAGGCCAATGACACCGAGGAGCACTCCCTTCTGCCAGAGCGCGAGGTCGCGGCCGCCCACCGCGCGCACCGGGGGGATGATCAGACCGATGACGGCCCCGGCGGCGAAGCCGCCCAGGTGGGCGTAGTTGTCGATGTAGCCGGAGAAGGTGAATCCCAGGACGACGGTCATGAAGAGCGAGATCAGCACCCCCCGGCGCAGCGCGTGGGTCAGACCGGCCGGGAGGTCGTGGCGCTGGACACGACCCATGGTGAAGAGGAGGCCCAGCAGCCCCATCAGCCCCCCTGAGGCTCCCACGAATATGGAGTCCGAGAAGGGGAGGTTGAGGGAGCTGGCCAGCACGCTCACAGCGCTCGCCGCAAAGGCGGTGGCTATGAATGTGGCGAGCATCGTGATCCGCCCGTAGATCGGCTCGACGACGCGGCCGAGGATGACCGTCGAGTAGCAGTTGACCAGCAGGTGCAGCGAGAGGTATGAGCTGACCCCGGCGCCGGAGTTGAAGAAGCCAGGGACGTGCAGCAGCGCGGTGCTGAAGAACCGCCACCAGTCACTGCCCCCGGGATACCCGTAGGCGATGCCGCCGACCGCCGAGTAGCCGGCGTAGCTGATATCGCCGGGCCCGCCGTAGCGCTGCCACATCGTGTTCTCCACCAGGAAGATCACGACGAAGGTCGCCACCAGGGCGTAGGTGAGCCGCGGGGTCGAGATCAGGGCCCGCCGGGCCGGGGCCACGTAGCCGCTGTGGACCGTATCCCGCTCGGCGAGGTCGACGGCCGCGAGCGTGGGTGGCTCGGCCCCGTCCCGGAGCGCCCGGGCCGCCGCCCGGATCTCGCCGACGCCGGGCACCCCGGGTGGCGGTGGGAGCAGGGCAGCGGCATCGCCGGTACCCGCGTCGGCCCACACCACCCCCAGATGGACCGCCGGGTGGGCTGGGGGTGGGAGCTGGGCGGTGAGGGGAGAGAGGGCGACGAGCAGGATGTCGCAGCGTGTCGCCGGCTGCACCCGAAGGCGGGCGTCGCCCCAACGCAGCGCGGCTCCGATCCGGCGGTGGAGGTCGGCAAGCTGCGCGGCCGGGTCATCCGGGGGCTGGAAGAAGCCGACCAGGGCAGCGCGCGTGCCGGTCCAGGCCACGGTCACCAGCGCGTAGTCCGAGCCCAGCTCGCCGAGCCGGCTGTCCCGGGGGTCGGCCAGGCGGAGGCGGTACCTGGTCACCAGCCCCAGACCGACCAGCCGGGCGAGCGCCGGCGGTTGGGGGGGCAGCCCTCCCTCGTCGGACCAGTTGTTCTCCGTCACCGGGCCAGTCTATCGGCGCAGAGGGGGGAGACCTCGCCCGGAGAGGCGGGTGGACCACCCCGAGGCGCGGGTGCCCGTTCGCGCTATTGTCCACCGGCGATGAGCCGCCGCCCCTCGTCGCCGCCGGTCCTGCTGTGAGCTCGAGCCGGCACCTCAGCCTCGGGCCCCTCTACCGCGAGATGCGCGCCGGTCTCGGCGACGTCGGGCGGGTGCGGGTGACCGTGGAATTCCAGGAGCGTACCTTCGCGGCGCCGGGTGGCGGGCAGCGTGCCGCGGAGCCCGACAGCCTCGTCCTGGTGACCTTCGTCGAGTACGAGGACCGGGTGCTCGACCGCGCTCAGGTTGCCCTGCACGGTCCCGGCCCCCCGAAGCGCTTCCTGGTCGCGCGCCACGGCTCCGCCTTCGCGTACAGCCTCGACGGGGGCGAGCGCTGGGGCCGGCTGGTCGGCCATCCCCGGATCTTCGACCTGGAGGAGTTCGAGGCCGAGCTGGGCGAGATCCTGGTCGAGGACGCGACCTACGACGTGCTCGACGGCAGCAGCGACCTGCGGGGATCGGCGGGAGCGGGGCCGCAGGCCGAGCAGTTCGTCGATGCGCTCGATGTCAGCATGGACCGGGAAGCATTCCTCCGCCTTCTCCGGATCTTCTCGACCGATGTCGAGGATGACCCCGACGCACCCGCTCTCGACGCCTTCTCGGTCAGCGTCCAGGCCGCCGACGACGTATGGCTGCAGTACTGGTGGTCATTGAGCGATAGCGTCTCCGAGGCCGACGTCATCCCTCTCAAGGTCCGCTGCAGTGTCTCCATCCGGGTCGCCGCTCTCGGCGCGGAGGAGAACGGCGCCGTCCGCCTCGATCAGGCCCTGCCGGACATCGCCGACCTCGACGGGGTGTGGGCCATCCTCCGCCACGGCTCGCCTGGCGTGGCGGGGGCGCAGCCGGGTCCGGACGGGATCTAGCCGCCCCTGCTAAGTCCCCGCGCTCGGCGACGGGGTATCCGTGGGTACGGCCGTGGGCGACGGGGTCTGATAGGGCTGGGAGAAGGGCGTGTCCGAGGCGGTCGGGAGCCCGATGCAACCCGGATTGCAGATCGGGCCGCCGTCGCCCATCGAGCTGTCCGGACCGGTGCCGGGGAGGTACCAGGAGCCGCCCGCCTGATACACGTCGGAGGGCTGCTGGTACCAGACCACCGGGGTGCCCGCGGTGGCCCCCTCCATGAACGTCTGCCAGATCGGCGCCGCCCCGGTCACACCGCTGGTGACACCGGGCGTGAGCCCGTTTGCGGCGCTCTCGCCCTGGGGGTCGCCCACCCAGACCGCGGTGAGGATGGTCGGGGTCCAGCCGACCGTCCAGTTGTCGAAGTTGTTGTATCCAGACCCGCTGGTGCCGGTCTTGGCGCTGACCGGTCGATCCGGCAGGCTGAGCTTCTGGTAGGTGCCGAACGCCGCCAGGCGGTAGGTGGCCTTGCTCAGCGTCTCATCCATGATGTAGGCGACGTTCTCCGGCACCACCCGCTGGGCGTTGGCGGCTGCGTTGTAGGTCCAGGCCACGGCGCCGCTGGCCGCATCGGTGATCTTCACGACCGGAGCCGGGGCGTGGTGGACGCCCAGGTCGGCGATGGTGGCGGCGCCGTCGGCGAGGTCGAGCGGGCTGATCGGCTTCGTCCCCAGGGTGAAGGAGTACGTGGTCGAGTCGGGGAAGTTGGCCCCCTGCAGCAGGCTCACCCCGGCGTCGACGGCCAGGTTGGCGATGGGGAGCACACCCAGCGCGTACTCGGTCCTGACCGCGGGCAGGTTGAGGGAGTTGCCGAGGCAATACTCCATCTCGCAGAAGCCGTAGCCGGCGGATGAGCCCTCATAGTCCTTGGGGGTCCACCCGTTGATCGTCATGGTCTCGTCCGAGACCTGCGTCGTCATCGTGTACTGCCGCGAGGCGATCGCGTCGGTGTAGGTGAAGAGCTTCATGGTGGAACCCGGCTGCCGTTCATCGATCGCCAGGTTGTCCTGACCGTAGACCGGGCTGGCGTAGTTGGCGCTGCCGGTCATGGCGAGGACCGCACCCGTCTGCGGGTCGAGGCTCACCAGAGCGCCGTCACCCCCCTTTGCCCTGGTCACGAACCACCCCGGGTTGGACGTGATCACGTTGTGCACCGTCGAGTCGCCGATGGCCTGATCCTTGAGGTTGAGGGTGGTGTAGATGTCGTAGCCGCCGGGGTCCTCGAAGCCGTCTCCATTGAAGAGGCTGGGGAGGTAGTAGGCGGTGAGGTAGTTGAGGAAGCTGGTGGTGTTGGCCCCGTTGATGATGGTCGGCGGAAGGTACTGCTCCCACGTGTAGTACTTGAGCGGCTCGGCCGCGGCCGCGTCGGCCTGGGCCTGGGTGATGCTTCCCACCCCCACCATCGCCTGCAGCACGGCGCCCTGCCGCTGCTTGGCGCCCCCCGGGTTGACGTCGGGGTCGAACTCCGAGGGCGCCTGGGGCAGACCGGCGAGCATCGCCGACTGGGCGAGGTCCAGGGCGCTCGCGGGCTCGTGGAAGTACAGCTCCGCCGCGGTCTGGATCCCGATCGCCTGGTTCCCATAGGGGATGCGGTTCAGGTACATGTCCAAGATCTGATCCTTGGAGAAGTCGTTGACCAGCTCGGTCCCGAGGATGATCTCCTTGATCTTGTAGGCGAGGCTGCCGTTGTCCTGCAGGAAGCTGATCTTGGCGAGCTGCTCCGGGATGGTGGACGCGCCGCCCGCGTTGGTGTGGCGCAGATAGCCCACACCCGCCTCCGCGATCCGTCCCAGGTCCAGGGAGCTCTCCGTCCAGAAGTGGCGGTCCTCGATGTCGACGGTAGCCTGCTGGAGGTACGGCGAGATGTCGGAGAGAGCGGCGTGGAGGTGGAACTGGCCGGACGGGTGGATGACGTCGATGAGGGTGCCGTCCGCCGCGTAGACGTTGGTGTCGACCGGGTCCTCCATCGAGGCCACGGTCGCCGCGTCGGGGATCTGACCCAGGTAGATGTTGTACCCGGCGTCGACGGTCACCGCGGCGCCCGCGGCGATGCTGGAGAAGAGGGCCAGGAAGAGCAGGGACGTGCGCAGGAGGGGCCGCCGCCGCCGCGGTGCCTTCCGCTTCCTGCCCAGCAGGAGGTCGCGCCGGTTACGGCGCCGCGCCGACGCCGGGACCGCCTCGGCCCCGTTCCGGACGGCACCACCACCGGCTCCCACGCCGTTTGAGCCGCCGCGGGGCCGGACGCCGCCGGCCCGCACCCTGCGGGGGCGGGGGTTGTCGGGGGGGGTGATGGGCACGGTGCTGATGAGGCTCCGATGATGTGGTGCGGGGCGGGGGCGCTCAGGGGAACGGCCCCGAGCCCGGAAAGGTTACGCCCCGTTGAGGATGGCGGCGACGCCGTAGAGCCCGAGGACAGCGGCGATGATCGCGGCACCGACCCAGAGGGGACCGTTGCCCTCCTCGATCCAGAAGGGTCCGGCGCGCCGCTGGCCCCGGGCGCCCTCGTCCAGGGGGATGCTGGGCATGACCGCACCCTACCACGACGGTCCCGTCACGGAGCCGTCACCTCCTGGGGTCGCGCGGCTCCCCCGCCGGCGTTCGAGGTCGCGGATGGCGAGATCCAGGCCGCAGATGTGTGGCAGGTCGATGACAAGTCCCCGGCTGTGAGGGGGCCCGCGAATCTGGCGATGACACAATCGTCCGAGATATGGCTGTCCAAGCGCTCCCCGTCGCCCCAGCGCCGATCGCCCTTCCGCCGATGCCGCGCAGTGCGGAGGAGACCGGCCTCCCGTTCAGCTTCGTCTGCGATCTGGTCCTGAAGGTCCTCTACTTCAACGGCAGCATGCTGGGCGGTGACGTCGCCCGGCACGTGTGCCTGCCCTTCCCATTTGTTGAGACCACGCTCAAATTCCTGGCAGACGAGGGCTACTGCGCCTCCGCCGGGGTCAGGGCCGCGGTGCTCGCCGAGGACGAATCGATCAACGCCGGCATGCAGTTCACGATCACGACCAACGGTCGACAGCGCGCCCGGGAGCTTCTCGAGATCAACCAGTACGCCGGCCCAGCGCCGGTGCCGATCGCCGACTACAACGCCATGGCCGCTCGCCAGGCCGACGTGGGCATCGCCGTCAACCGAGCGCGCCTCCACGAGGTCTTCTCCCACCTGGTGCTCAACCAGCGGGTGCTCGACCACCTCGGTCCGGCCCTCTCGGCGCGCCACGCCTGCTTCCTCTACGGCCCCTCGGGCAACGGCAAGACGAGCATTGCCGACGCCAGTGCCCGGGTGATGGGCCCGCCCGTCTTCATCCCTCGCGCGCTCTACGTGCATGGCGAGGTCATCCGCTTCTACGACCCGATCTACCACACCCCGATCGACCGTCCGCTGCCCCCCCACGACACCCGCTGGCAGCTTGCCGAGAGGCCCGCGGTGAAGGCGGGCGGCGAGCTGACCCCGCGCATGCTGGAGTTGGGCTTCGACGCTGCCCTCGGCTTCTACGAGGCCTCACTCCAGCTCAAGGCCAACGGTGGGCTGCTCCTCGTCGACGACTTCGGCCGCCAGCAGAAGATGTCGCCCCGCGACCTTCTCAACCGGCTGATCGTTCCCCTGGAGAACGGGGTCGACTACGTCAATATCGCCCGGGCCGGCACCAGCGTGGCGGTGCCCTTCACCTGCCTGCTGATGCTCAGCACAAACCTCGAGCCTCACAACCTGATGGACGAGGCCTTCCTGCGCCGGGTCCGCTACAAGGTGCACGTTCCCGACCCCACCGCCGAGGAGTTCATCGAGATCTGGCGACGGGTATGTGCGGCCCAGGAGATCCCGTACCGCGAGGCGGTCGTCGCCGACCTGATGCGGCGCCACTACATCGAGAAGGGTCGCGACTTCCACGGCTCTCACCCACGTGACCTGCTGGAGCACGTGGTCCACCTCTGCCGCTACCTGGGACGAGAGCCCGAGCTCACCACCAAGTTGCTCGACGAGGCCTGTGAGACCTACTTCGTCGACGACTCCGTCGAGGACTGACCTCCGAGCCCGGCACGGCGGATGGGGAGCATCTGGCTTCGGGGTGGACCGTGGTCACTCGGGGACCGGTGGCTCAGCCCTGGGGACTCCATCCGGTGCACCGGCTCCTCCCGAGCGGCGGGCCGGGGGGAGGCCCCCCTTCCCCGGGCGATAGGTCGGAGAGCATGTGGCCCCCGGTTAGACTGTGGTCCCTCTGGGGCCGGTAGCTCAGCTGGGAGAGCGCTGCCCTCGCACGGCAGAGGTCCGGGGTTCGAGTCCCCGCCGGTCCAGTTGTTCCCCATCAGGCAGGCCTGATGGGGGCCCCTTCTCATCTCACAGGGGCTCGCCGCCCCTCGCCGGTCGGGCCAAGCCCGACTCGTCTCACCCCGCCATGCGGGCGATCGGCCGGGAATTCTCGTTGGGTGCCGGTTGCGGGCAGAGGATCGGCACGGCCGGTCCACCAACGGCTGACACGAGCCGGCTTCAACTCGCCGTGGCCTCGGCGCGGCGAATTCGATTTCCAAGCTGGATGTCGCGGGTTGGAGCCCCATCTCCCGCTCTCCATCGCCCTTGAGCGGGCAGTTCTCCGACTGTGGCGCGTTCGCCTCAGCGCGCCTCGCGCCGGATCTCCGGCTGGAGAATTGGGGGCAGGCCGGAGTCCGATCCGAGACACACCCCACCGGGCGCGAACCACCCGCGCAACCTCCGAGCGAGCCGCTTGCGCACTCCAGTCCGGTGCAGGTCGACACCCAGGTTTCGGGCCTCGCAGGCCCGCAGGGCGGATCGCTCGATCTCCTGCTCACGTAGCCTCGCCAGCTCGCCGATGACGTATGGATGCATCAGGGTCTCCCAGCGTCACTCTCTAAAGTCGTTCGATAGTGACCAGGCTAGCTCATTGAGCGTCACCTGTCAATGGCGATTGAGGGTGACTTCTGGTATGCTGGAGCCATGGACACACCCGCCATGGCCAAGCAGCCGGCGCCGGGACCCTTGGGTGAGGTTCAGGCTTTCGTGAATACCAGCGATAGGGAGAAGGGGACGGACGAGTTGGCCGTCGTCGACTCCGCCACCACGTGGTTGCGGGCACGTGGCCTGATCCTCGAGCGTGTCATCAGCGAGGCCGAGCGGAAGCGCGTGGTCGACGTCCGAGAGGCTCTTCGCGATCTGCTCGAGGCGCACCACGGAACCCCCGCTGACCCCGGGACTGGTCCACGCCTCGACCGCCTCTTCGCCGGCGTTCAGTTGTACCCGCACCTGTCGCATGAGGGCGGGACCCTCGTCGCTGGAGGCCAGGGTGTGGATGCCTACCTGGCCAGACTGGCGATCGGCATCGTGGAGGCCACGGTCGCCGGGACCTGGCAGCGGTTGAAGGTGTGCCGCGTCAGCACCTGCCGCTGGGCCTTCTATGACCACACCAAGAACGGCCGGGGCGCCTGGTGCAGCATGCGCGCCTGTGGGACCCGTTCCAAAGCGCGCGCGTATCGGGCCCGGAAGGCCGCTGCCCAGGCTCAGCTGAGGCCTCCGGCTCGTCCAGCGTGAGCTTGCCGCGTGCTGCCGGTAGGTACTTGGTGTGGCTGGGAACGGCGGTGGGTTCAGCGCTCTACCACCAGCGCAGCCCCACTGCGGCTGCGGCTATTCGTCCGGCAAAGACTACTGACGCCTCAGCGAACGCTCCTAACGCTCTGAACGAAAGGCTGCGGCTGTCCCGGCCACGGGACACTCCCATGCTGCACGCTTCCCCCATCGTGACCCCATCGAAGCCGCACTCCTTACGACCGCCTCGATCAGCGAGCTGACCGCTTCCGGCCCTGATCGGGCTGAAGGTAGATCCAGAACCTGACCGTGTGCAGGCCGAAGAGAGTGCCCACGGCAGTGCGACGGGCCCACTCCAGCGCGTCGGATCGCGTCGCCAGCTGCTCGGCTCCGGCTTGGTCAGTGGCTCGGCGCAGCCCCAGGCCGGCGGCGGCGACCGCAGCAGTCAGTTCGAGCCAGAGGAGGGACGCGGGACCGCGCCGGAGGCGCGCCGGCACCCCGGTGGCCGCCATGGCGGCGTCGCGCATCGCCAGCCCGACGCAGACGGTCTCGGTGATGATCGCGCCCCGGCGACCCAGCCTCCTGATCGTGAGCTCGGTGAGCGGGTATCCGACCGCGCTCAGGCCAAGAATGAGCTTCCCGAGACGGGGGTCCATAGCCGACCTCCTCCGTGTCGAAATGTGGGTGATCGAGCCCGCTATCCGCGCCCGCTCGCCAGACCGGTGGCACGGTCCGGTGGGGTCAGCAGGGCGGGCAATCCTGCCGCCCACGCACGAATCGCCTCCCAGTCCCGGAGGTCTCGGCGCTCGGCTCGATGACCCTTTGGCGGGTCGACCCCGCCGAAGACCGCGACTGCGACCGGTGCCAGCCAGCCCCGTTTCGCCAGAGCGCCATCAAGCTGGCGGCGCGAGTGCTGCCATGCCTCGTCGTCGCCGGACCGCGGCCCCATGCCAAAGATCGCGATCGGGACCCGTCCCAACTCGGCGCGATGACGCTTCAGAAACTGATGGGCTTCGCGATGCCACCTCCCCGAGTACAACGGCGCTCCGAGAACGACGAGGTCGGAGCCATCGATGGACTCCCGCGCCGTCCGGGCCGGTCGAAGATCGACGATCGAGCCGATCCCCCGGAGCGTCCCCACGATGGCGTCGGCCACTTCCCCTGTCGATCCATTCCTCGTGGCGAATGCCACGAGGATGTGGCTCACGACATCTTCCTCCCGGGTCACGTGGCTGGCGGACGGCCGACCGCCAGAGCGCGGCGCGGCGCGGCCACCGATTGTGACTCAAGGCGATGGGCCGGGATCTGCCTCACGGAAGCTCGCCGCCCCTCGCTGTTCCGGCGGAGTCGGACCCGGCTCACCGCTGCGCCGCTCTCAATCCGTACCGAGATCTTGTGCGCGGCTTCGGTCTGCTCTACCATACAACCATATGGTTGTAGCTAAGGCATCCGACCCCGGCGTCGACCGCATCTTTCACGCCCTTGCAGACGGCACTCGGCGCGACATCCTCGCCCTCGCCGTCGGGGGCAGGTACAGCGTGTCGGCCCTGGCGAAGCGCTACCCGATGAGCTTTGCCGCCGTCCAGAAGCACGTCGCCGTGCTCGAAGGTGCCGGGCTCATCACCAAGGAGCAGCGGGGGCGTGAGCGACTCGTGCACACCGACGTCGACACCGTCCAGAGGGCCCGGATGGTCCTGAACGGCATCGAGGAGCTGTGGCGGGCGCGGGTGGACCGGATTGACGATCTTCTGGCAACCG
>Ga0181529_10003723_pt1 | contig 17065 bp, 10 predicted proteins | sample PEATcosm2014_Bin_36_FD_119763 | JGI IMG/M metagenome (GOLD analysis project Ga0181529, IMG submission 119763) | Peatland microbial communities from MTU Mesocosm Facility, Houghton, MI, USA - PEATcosm2014_Bin10_30_metaG | ecosystem: Environmental > Terrestrial > Soil > Wetlands > Peat | place...
ATGGAGCTCTTCCAGGCCGGGCTCTTGGCCCACGACGACATCATGGACCGCGACGAAATGCGCAGAGGTGCTCCCACGATTCACGCTCGCTTCGCCGCCGAGGCCCTCGCCCGTGGAGCGGGCGCGGCTTCCCGCGGAGCGGGCGCGGCAGAGGCCCGCTTCGCCGCCGAGGCTCGGCACGTCGGCGAGGCCCTCGGCATCTGCCTGGGCGACCTCTGCTATTTCGAGGCCTTCGGCGAGCTCGCCCGCGTCCTTGCTGGCGATTCGCGCTCGGCCAAAATTCTGGCCCTCTGCGCGGAGGCCCTTTCCGAGGTCGCGGTGGCGCAGATGGCCGACGTCGGCTGGGGATCGTCGAAGCGGGAGGTGAGCGAGGCCGAGATCCTCGCGATGTACCGATATAAGACAGCCCGCTACAGTTTCTCCCTTCCGCTCGCGGTCGGGGCGCTCGCCGCGGGGGCCGAGGGACTCGTCGGCCCCTTCACGAGGCTGGGCGAGGAACTCGGCATGCTCTTCCAGATCAAGGACGACGAGCTGGGGCTCTTCGGGGATGGGGAGGCGACGGGCAAGGGCCTGGGCTCCGATCTCCGCGAGGGCAAGAAGACCCTCTTCCGCGCGAGGCTCCTCGCCGCCGCGCCGAGCGGCGAGGCGAAGCGTCTCGCCGCTCTCTTCGGCGGTGCGGAGGCGGGCGCCGTAGAGGGCGTGGTAGCGGGCGCCGAGGACGTCGCCTACCTCAGGCGGCTCTCCGAGGAGCTGGGAGTGGGAGCCTCGATACGAGCCCTCTCCGCGGCCGCCGAGGCTCGAGCTCGTGAGATGCTCGCAGGCTTGGACCTCGGTCCCGAGTGCGCGGCGGTCCTCGACTCCCTCGTCGAGTACGTCACCCGGCGGGACCGCTAGGCGGGGGTTCCGCGCGCCATTTTAGGGTGTGACTCCGCCCCTCAATACCCCCTCGGCCTCTCTCAGGAAGAGCTCGAGGCTGGCGGCGTCGGGGAAGGTGGCGCGGAAGGAGGAAGGCCCTCCCCCTCCCCTGCCGCCGGCCGCGGCGAGGGGGCCCTTGAGCCTGGAGCCGAGCTCCGTTCCGGGCTCGGGCGAGAGGGCCTGGACCGTCAGCTCGGGGATGGAGGCGAGGAGGCAGGCCATGCCGGCCTGGGCGAAGGCCTTAGCCGTCGCCATGAGGGAGGCCGCGGCTCTATCCGAGTAGCGTCTCAACGCGAGGCTCGGCTCGCCTCCTGGCCGGGGAGAGCCGGCCTCGGGCGCCGACGAGGCTTCCAGGGCCGCTCGCTCCTTCTCCAAGGCTCCCAGGGCGAGCTCGAGCTCCCGGCGGCGCCTGGCCTCGCGGAGCGCGGCATCGGCCAGGTCGGCCACCGATGCGCCGAGGCATCGCGCCGCCTCCTGCGCGATGCGCGATACGGCGGCGTAGTCGGCGGCCGCGCGGCCCCCAGCGAGGAAGTACATGCGAGTCATGCCCTTGTACTTCTCGGTCCCGAGGATCCGGACCAGCCTGAGCTCCCCCGTCGAACGCAAGTGGAGACCGCAGCAGGGCGTGAAGTCGAGCCCCTCGATCTCGACGACGCGCAGGGCCTCCTCGCCCTCGGGCGGCTTCCTGCGCAGCTTGAAGGAGGCTATGTCCTCGGGCGGGCAGAGATGGGTGCGCAAGCCGCGATCCTCGACGATGGCGAGCTCCACCGCTTCCCCGACCGCGAGGACCTGGGCCTCGGACAGGGCCGGAACGTCGAGGTCGATCGCGCAACGCTCCCTGCCGAAGTGGGCCGACACGGTCGGAGAGCCGGCGAGGCGGAGGGCCGTGGCCGAGATCAGGTGCTGGCCGGTGTGGGCCTGCGAGTAGTCCAGGCGCCGCCCTCCGTCGACGCGCAGCTGCACGCGGGAGCCTACCCGGTCGAGGGCGCCCAGGGGGCCGGACAGGGCATGGAGGATGCGGGACTCGCCCGCCGGCGAGCGCTCCTCGGTCACGGAGGAGACCTCGACGCCGCCGATGCTCCCCAGGTCGCAGGGCTGTCCCCCGCCCTCGGGGTAGAAGATCGTCCGGTCCAGTTCGACGAGGGGGGCCTCCGCGGCCCCTTCGACCGCGATCACGGTCGCCTCGGCCTCGAGGAGCTCCGGCTCGCCATAGAAGACTTTCTCGGTGCGCGACATGCCGGCATTGTAGCCCAAGGCCCGGCCGATCGCATATACTCGAGTCGATGGAGGCTGCTAGGGGATGAGCGACGATTTCACCTCCAGGCTCGACGGGACCGAGTTGATCCGGGAAGTCTTTGTCTACGCGCACCGCTTTCAGGGCTCGGTCTTCGTCTTCCGCATCGGCGCCAGGATCATGGACAATCCAGGCTTCGCGGGCCTGGTGAGCGATCTCGCGCTCCTGCACGAGAACGGCATCAAGATCGTCCTCGTGCCCTCCGGCGGCGCGAGGATCGACGAGCTCCTCGCCATCTACGGCATCGCGACCGAGCGGGTCCAGGGGCTCAGGATATCCACGCCCGAGGCCATGCCCCTCATCGAGATGGCCGCGTTCGACACTGCGACGAGGCTCATGAACCAGCTCGCCCGCAACAAGGTCGAGGCCGTCGTCGGCAACTGGGTCCGGGCCAGATCCTACGGAGTGCGCGACGGGGTCGACTTCCAGGCCACGGGGATGGTGGACAAGGTCCACGTCGAGCTCATCCGGCGCTCGCTCGAGGACGACTTCGTGCCCATCCTGCCGTGCATCGGATGGAGCGCGATCGGCGAGCCCTACAACATCTCCTCGGTCGAGCTCGCCACCGAGCTGGCGATCGGCCTCAAGGCCCGCAAGCTCTTCTTCCTCACCGACGGGGAGCTCTTCGCGTCCTCGGAGCTCAAGCTGCCTTCCGAGGGCGTCGCCGCCCGCGAGGGCAGCGTGAGTCGCCTCACCGTCCTCGCCGCCGAGCGGGTGCTCGCGGAGAACCAGGACGCCCTGGGCCGGGCCGAGCGCGAGATGCTCGCCCACTCGGTGACGGCCTGCCGCTCCGGCGTGGAGCGGGTCCACTTCCTCGACGGGGGGCTCGAGGGCGCCGTGCTCAAGGAAGTCTTCTCGACCATGGGCTCGGGCGCGATGGTGCACGCCGACCCCTTCGAGGACATCAGGCCCATGAGGGAGGAGGACATACCGGAGGTGCTGCGCATCATGGAGCCCCTGATCCAGCAGGGCATCCTCGTCCGCAGGACCGAGGTCGACCTCCAGCGCGGCTGCGCGGACTACGCGGTCTTCGAGACCGACGGCAGCATCAGGGGCTGCGGCGCCCTGCACCGCCACGGCCAGGGCCTCGCCGAGATAGCCGGCCTCGCCGTGGAGGGCAGCTACACGCACCTCGGCATAGGCCAGAGGATGGTGGGCTACCTCATCGAAGCGGCGAGGAAGACCGCCCTTTCCGGCGTCTTCGTCCTGACCACGCGCACCTCCGACTGGTTCCTGAGCCTGGGCTTCTCGCCCGCGACCGTCGAGGCCCTCCCCGAGGACCGCCGCCAGAGCTATGACGAGGAGCGCAAGAGCAGGATCTACGTAAAGAGATTCGGCTGAATTTGCCGCTGGACCGCGGATCATCGCCTCGAGCCGGGCATAGGTCAAAATTCCGATACTCGGCGCCCTCCCGCTCGTGCATACTATCCCGACCCGTCGCGCCCTCGAGGTGAGCGACGCGAAGGAGGACATCCATGCGCGCGAAAAAGACCGCACTCTGGGCGCTCATGACTTCGGTAGGCATTTCGGCTTTCTCCCAAGCCATCGCGGGAGCCTCGTACCCGAACCTTTTCACGCTCCTGCTCGGGAAGAGCGAGGACGAGGTACGCGCCAAGGTCGACTCGGCCTGGCAGCAGCTCTTCTATGGCGACGACGCGACCGAGCGAGTCTATTACCCGGTCGGCGAGGACATGGCCTACGTGCTGGACGTCGGCAACAACGATGTGCGCACCGAAGGCATGTCGTACGCCATGATGATCGCGGTCCAGCTGGATAAAAAGCCCGAGTTCGACCGGATCTGGAAGTGGGTCAAGACCTACATGTACCAGCGCACCGGCTCCTACCAGGGCTATTTCGCCTGGCATTGCACGAAGGAAGGCCGCAAGCTCAACGGCAATCCGGCATCCGACGGCGAGGAATGGTTCGCGACATCCCTCTTCTTCGCCTCGGCCCGATGGGGCGAGGGCGAGGGGATCTTCGCCTATCGGCAGGAGGCGCAGGCCATCCTGGACACCATGCTCCACACCTCCGACCGGGGGCCGAGCCTCGTCGCTACGAACATGTTCGACGCTCAGGCCAAGGAAGTCGTCTTCGTGCCGGCCAAGAACAACGGCGACGCGATCACGGACCCCTCCTACCACCTCCCGCACTTCTACGAGCTCTGGGCGCTCTGGGCCGACAAGGACCAGGCCTTCTGGAAGGAGGCCGCCGCGGCGAGCCGCGCCTTCTGGCAGAAGGCGGCCAACACGAGCACGGGCCTCATGCCCGACTACGCCGAGTTTGACGGCAGCCCCACCGACATGGGCAACGGGGGGCACCGCGACTTCCTCTATGACGCGTGGAGGTGCGGCATGAACCTCGCCGTCGACTACGATTGGTTCGCCGCCGATCCATGGCAGGTCGGACAGGCCGATAGGCTCTTGCGCTTCTTCCTCGGCCAAGGTCCGCGCTACGGCGACCGATACAGAATTTCGGGCGAGAGGATCGGCGACGATCACTCCCTCGGCTTGGTCGCGATGAACGCTGCCGCCTGCCTCGCCGCCGACATCCCCGAGCGCAAGGCCTACGTCGAGGAGCTATGGGACTCGAGCCTGGACAAGGGCCAGTGGCGCTACTACAACGACATGCTGTACGTTCTCGCCTTCCTGGACCTCAGCGGGAATTTCAAGGCGTACCTGCCCAAGCAGGGAGCCGATTAGCGAATATCGAAGTAGTGCCTTTCGATATACGAAGCCCTGGCCGAGGCGTCCTCCCAGAAAGGGCTCTCGGGGTACTCGTCGCGGACTTTTATATAATAGGCATAGGCGCGTTTGATGTCCTTCTGCGGCCCGTTGGACTCGAGGGCCCTGGCGTAGAGCATGAAGGCCTCGTCCATCCCGGCGGGCGCCAGGGCCATCAACCTATCGAGGGCGGCCAAGGCCTCCTGCGCATGGCCCGCGGCGAGCTCGGCCCTCGCCTGGACGAGGGCGGCCTCTGGTGTCGCCAGGGCCGAGGCGGGAAGGACCGGCGGAGCGGCGCTCGGCGCCGTGGGACTTGTCGAGGTCGCGACGGCGCTCGGCGCTGCCCCGCTCGCGCCCGCTGACGCCGCCGCTGGCACCGCCGCCGGCTTGGGAGCCGCAGCGATATTCGGCGTCGAAGGAAGGGTCGCAGCGGCGCCGGAAGGGGCAGTCGCGGGCACGGCGCCCGGCTGCGCAGCGGGGCCGGAAGGGGCCACAGCCGAGGATGACGCGTTAGGCGCTATCGGAGCCGAAGCCCCCGACGCGCCCGAGGCCGCCGAGGAGGTCGCGCCCATCGCGGCGGCGCCCGGCGAGGCCCTGGGCGCCACGGCGACCGCGACGAGCTCCTCGTATGAGAGGCCGCGCAGGGAATCCTGCCTCTGGAAGCGCAAGAGGTAGTCGCCGGCCTTCTGCGGATTGAGGACGAACACGAGCGAGCTGGCAGTTAGGCGCCTCGAGTCATAGGCTATCCCCGCCTTGTTGGACTCCTCGCCGAGATAGGTCCAGCCCGTTCCCTCGAAGGGGATCTCGAACAAGCTTCCCTCGACGGCGCTCAAGCTGCGCGAGACCGTGGGGCTGCTCGCGGCCGCCGGATCGAGCGCGATGGCCTGGGCGGAGGCGGCGTTCTTGGGCTCGGGCGCGGGAGCCTTGGCGGCCGGCTTCGCGGCAGGGGCTGCGGGTTTGGCCGCCGGCGCGGCCGCCGCGGGGCCGGCCGGCTTAGTCGCGGGAGCTGCCGGCGCGGGAGCGGCCACTGGCTTAGGCGCTGCGACTGCCGGAACCTGGGGCGCCCCCGGAGGCTGGGCTGCCGTGACCGCGGGCGCTGTCGGCGCGGGCGTCGGAGAGGGCATCGCGCTCCGCGCCGGGACGGGCGGGGAAGGCTCGTGGAGCGAGGCTACGATGAGCGTAGCAGGCAGGGGCGAACGGTGCGGGAAGGAGAGCTCAGGCAGTTCTGAGGCGGCCTGGACTGGGGATGCCATCGGAGTTTGATGCGGTGGCGGCGCCGAAGCTTGGGCAGTCGCCGTGCCCGCAGAGGCCGGAGGCGGGGCCGGCGCCTGGGGCGCCGCCGGTGGCGGCGCAATTCCCTGTGCCGCGCTGGACGGGGCCGCAGCGCCCCCTGGAGCCGTGGTCGCGGTGGGCGGGGTCGCGGGGCCCTTCGTGGCGCATGACGAGACGAGAAGGAGGAGGGCTAGCCCAGCCCACAAGGCCGGCGCGGCGGCTCGCCGCGGCGCCCGCCTCACGGCGCCCGCCTCACGGCGCCGCCCCGAGCATCTTGTCGATCTCCTGGTCGTTCTTGTCGCGGAGCTCGGCGAGGGCGATGGGATCGGGGTCGATGCCGATTCGCGCCGCGTCGTCCGGGCCATAGGCTGGCGGTCCCTCGCGCTCCATGGGCATGCGGGGCTCGAGAGGGTCCCCCGGGGGCGGGAGCCAGGTCTTGACCAGGGCCTCGCCCTGCTCGCTGAAGGGGTGCGGAGGGAGAGCGGCCTTGGGCGGGGCCGCTACTATGAGGGAAGTGAGAGCGAGGGCGACGAGAAGGGCGAGGACCACGAAGACGGAGGCGAGGACGACCGGCTTCTTGAGCGCCGCGCCGAGAGCCGAGGCCGCGAGGCCGCGGAAGTCCGACTTTTCGCCCCCCGCCGACTCCTTGGCCATCCCGGGCGCGACATTCGCGGAGGAGAGGATGTCTCCCAAGGGCGTATCGTCCTCGATGGCCGAAAAAGGCTCGGGGCTGGAGGCCGGCTTCCTCGACAAAAAGGGAAACCGCGAGCGCAGGCTCGTTCGCGAGAGCGAGCCCGCGCGAGAAGCGAGGGTGCCGGCAGCCGACGCTATCGAGCCCAAGCCCTTTTTCCTGGCCATGCCCCTCAGCCCCTCCCCGCGCCGGCGACTTCGGCCTTCGATGCCGAGCCCCTCGGCTGAGCGTCGGGAGGCAGCTCCTTGCCGTCCTCGTACTCGACCTCCTCGTCGGGGATCGGCTCCATGGCCGAGGGCGAAGGAGCGGGGGCGCCGCCCGAGTGCTCGAGCCTCACCGCGATGACCTTGGTGACGCCGGAGTCCTCCATGGTCACGCCGAGGAGGGCGTTGGCGCCGGTGACCGTCTTCTTGTTGTGCGTGATGACGATGAACTGGCTCATGCGCCCGAACTCGCGCAGGAGGTTGACGAAGCGCACGACGTTCTGCTCGTCGAGGGCGGCGTCGATCTCGTCGAGGAAGCAGAAGGGCGAGGGCTTGACCATGTAGGTGGCGAAGAGCAGCGCGATCGCGGTCAGCGTCTTCTCGCCGCCCGAGAGCAGCGAGATGGCCTCGAGCTTCTTGCCCGGCGGCTGGGCGTAGATCTCGATGCCCGACTCGAGGACGTGCGAGCTGTCGACGAGGCGGAGCTCGCCCCGGCCCCCGCCGAAGAGGCGGCGGAACATGTTGTGGAAGTTCTTCTTGATCTTGTTGTAGGTGTCGAGGAAGAGCGCGGCGCTCTCGTCGCGGATCTCGTCCGTGATGCGCCTGAGGTCCGAGCGGGCCTTCTCGAGGTCGGCGAGCTGGCCCGAGAGGAAGTCGTAGCGCTCCTTGACCTCGGCGTACTCCTCGGGGGCCATCAGGTTGACCGAGCCCAGGTCCTTGAGCCTCTGCTTGAGGCCGGCGAGGGCCTCTCGAAGCTCGGCGACGGGGGTGCGGATCTCGAACATGCGCGTCTCGAATTCCATCAGGTCGCGCGAGTACTGCTCGGCGAAGTTCTCCTTCACGTTGCGGATCTCGGTCTCGGTCTGGGCGAGCCCCAGGTGGACCCGCTCGAGCTCGCCCTGGAGCAGGGCCAGCCTCTCCATCTTGCGCTTCACGTCCTCCTGGCGCTTGGTGAGGTCGGAATTCTTGAGCGCGATGTCCCTCTCGAGGCGCTCGAGCTCGGCCGAGAGCTCCTTGCCTTTCCGCTCGATCCCGGCGATCTCCTCGTCGATGCCGCCGAGCTCCTCCTCGGCCTCGCGCAGCCGCTTCTCCTCGAGGTAGACCTCGTTCTCGAGCTCCTTGAGGAAGCCCTCCTGGCCCGCGATCTCCCTGCGGAGCATGGCCAAGGCCTCCTCGGCGCCCGTCGCCTGGGTCTGCATGCGGATGCGGTTGCCCCGCTGGTCCTCCAGCGTGCGGCGGTACTCGTCGAGCCTCTCGCCGAGGGCCCGGCTCTCCTGCTGGAATTGGCCGATGCGCGCCCTCCGCTCGGCCACGCCCGCGTCGCATTCCCCGATCTCGCGGTCGATGGCCCGCTTCTTCGTGATGATGCCCTCGGGCGAGAGGAACTCGTCGATGAAGGAGGGCGTGGTCTTCTTGTACTCCTGGTAGCGCGCGCGGAGCTCCTCGGCCTGGAGGGCGGTCTCGGCCAGGTCGGAGGCGGCCTTCGCTATGACCGCGTCGCGGTCGGAGGCCGTAGCTCCGACCTTGGCCAGGTCCTCGAGGAGGGCGCCCTTGCCGGAGAGCCGGGCCATGATGGCCGCGATGAGGGACTCGATGGCCTCCTCGGCCTTGAGCCTCTCCTGGGCCGAGTAGCCGCTCTCTTTAAGCCTCGCGTCGAGCTGGGCGACTATGTCCTCCGTGATCCCGTCGAGGCGGCGGCGCGCCTCGGCCCGGCTCGCCTCGAGCTTGGCTATGTCGGCCTCGGCCCGGGCGACTCCCGCCTCGTTCTCGCGGATGCCGCCCTCGGCGGCGCGGATCGCCGCCTCGAAGTCGGCGATGTTCTTCTCGATGTCGCGGAGCCTCGCGCGGAGGGCGGCGAGCTCGCCCTCCTTCTCGGCCTCGTCCTCGCGGAGGGTCTCGAGCCGGGCGCCCAGGGCCTTGGCGCGCAAGCTGGCCTGGTCCATCTTGCCGCGCGACTCGACCAGGCGCGAGGAGAGGAGCTTGCGCTGCTCCTGCTTGCCCCGAGCCTCGACGGCGAGGCCGAAGACCGTCTTCTGGTGCTCGACGAGCTGGGCCTCCATGCCGTTGACGACGTCGAAATTCTCCTCGAGGGAGAGGTTGATCGAGTCGATCTCGGCCTTGACCTTGTCGCGCTCCTTGGTCTTGGACCCTATCTCCTCGTCCCTCCGGTCCTTCTCCTGGACGAACTGCCGGAGGCGCAGGAGGTGGAGGTCGAGCTCGGCCGCGAAGACCTCCTCGCGGAGGGCGCGGAACTTGAGGGTCTTCTCGGACTGGGACTTGAGGCTGTCGTGGCTGCGCTTGACCTCGCCGAGGACTCCGCCCACCTGGCGCATGTTCTCCTCGGTCCGCTCGAGCTTGGCCTCGGCCTCTCGCGAGCGCAGCTTGTGCTTGGTGATGCCCGCCGCCTCCTCGAAGAGGTAGCGCCGTTCCTCGGGCTTGGAGGAGAGGATCTGGTCGATCTTCCCCTGCTCCATCACCGAGTAGGCCGACTTGCCGATGCCCGTGTCCCAGAAGAGCTCGCGAAGCTCCTTGAGCTTGACGGGGTTGCCGTTGAGGAAGTACTCGGCCTCGCCCGAGCGGTAGAGGCGGCGCTTGATCGCCACCTCGGGGGCGTCGATCATCGTGAGGAGGCCTGCCTCGTTGGAGATCGTGATCGTCACCTCGGCTACCGAGAGGGGCTTGCGCGTCTCCGTGCCGTTGAAGATGACGTCCTCCATCGTGTCGGCGCGGAGGCTCCGGGCGGACTGCTCCCCCACCACCCACTTGATCGCGTCGACGACGTTGGACTTGCCGCAGCCGTTGGGCCCGAGAAGGGCCGAAATGCCGTCCGAGAATTCTATTAAAGTGCGATCGGCGAAGGATTTAAAGCCGAAAATCTCGAGACTTTTTAGGAACACTGGCCACCCTCGTTGAACCCTGACCTGAGCCTAGACTGTAGCACGCCGGGCCTCGAATTCGCAAGGACTGGAGGGGTCTCGGATCGGGCGCTCGGGACAGGGACCATAGTCCCTTGTGTACCCGCAGTCCCGGAAGTATCCTCGAGCCGATGGACGGGGTCATCGATCGCCTCACGGCCTTCTTCTCGGCGCGAGAGGATGTAGCCTTCGCCCTCCTCTTCGGCTCCAGGGCCTCGGGCTTCTCAGGGGCCGAATCGGATTGGGACATCGCGGTCTATTTCCGCTCCACTGGCCTCGATCTCGAGGAGAGCGAAGCGCGGTTCGACTCCGAGGATAGGATATGGGCCGAGGCCGAGGGCCTGGCCGGCGCCCCCGTGGACCTCGTGATCCTGAATCGCGCGCCGGCGACCCTGGCCGCCGCCGCCCTCCTGGGAGGCCGGCTCCTGTCCTGTCGCGACAGGGTAAGCTACGGCCGCTTTCTAGCCGCCGCCACCCTCCTGGCCGAGGAGGAGCGAGATTTCGCGGCGGACTTCGCCAAGATCAAGGCTCGGTCCAGATCGCTCTCCGAGATAGACCGGGATCGCCTAATCCGCATCCTCGATTTCATCGCGTCGGAGCTGGCGGATTCGAGTGTCTTCGAAACCATCGACCGGGCCGCCTACTTCGGCGATTCCGCCCTTCGCCGCAATCTCGAGCGCTGGGTCGAAAACCTCGTGAATTCTTCCATCGACCTCGCGAAAATCCTCGAGGCCTCGCGGGGCATGGCCATCCCTCAGACCTACCGGGAAACCCTGCTTCGGCTCTCGGGCTTACCGGGCTTCGCCGTCGCCGACTGCGAGAGTCTCGCCGCGTTTACCAGGCTCCGGAACCTCCTCGCCCACGAATACCTCGAACTTCGCTATCCCGCGATCCAGGACTTCGTCCACCAGGCTCCGGAGATCTACGGACGAATCGTCGAGGCGACGAGAATGCTCCTCGCGTGATTCCAGCCGACGCCGTTTGGCCCTCCTGAGTCGCTCTATGACGAGAACAGCCGACACGTCGAGAAAACCGCCTACTCACAGGACGATGGCCTGATCCTCGCGTCGACTATCGAAACAGTGGGAGAGAGGCTTATCACCGAAGCCCTGCAAAACGAAAGGGAAACAAGAAATCGCGAGTCAAAATTGTCAATCCAGTTCGAAGATACCTCGCAGGATTCCCTCGACGCTGATATCCTCGTCGATCTCGTCCCATCGCAAGGCGCTTCCTTCCGCCCTAACGCGAACTGAAGCCAGCTGATCAGGAGTAGCCGAAGAAAGACGCGAGAATTTATGAGCGGGAAAGGAGAGCACCCGTTCGTCGTGCAATTCTATATAGACGCGGCCATCCTCGGCCCAGGCACACAGAGCCACGGACTCGGTGACGGGGTTATCAGAGACTGTGGAACTCATCGAACTTCTCCTTCAGGAAAGCCCTATTGGCCCGAACCAGACGCTCGATTTCCTGCAACCTCGTCACGGGAACAGCTTTATTTCTCGCGAGCGAAACCGGCTCCAGCCAGAACTTCGCATCGCTATCCTCGAAGTCGACCTGTATATGCGAAGGTTACCTTTTTCATTGGCGAACAAATAGAATGAACGACCGCGGAGCAGAGCTCCGCGGTATCGTTCGTACGGTAAGGAATTTGATTGTATGAGGGATCGCATACCCCGAGAGCCTGTTCCTGGCAAGCCGCAGCAGAGCTGCGGGGTATGCGACCCTCCTCCGAATCAAAATGGTCCAATTCGCAAGACCGTCGGCAATTTCCCCTCCACCACAATAATTTATGAATTTTGCCGCGATCGAAAGTGGGATTCGTCGACGTGATGCATGAAATTGCACAGGGCCGTTTCGGGCACAGCAATCTGGACTTGCTCGATTCTCTGCTCACCTCCTCCCCCTCTCCATTTCAATCACCGCCTCCTACCCAGAGCGTATGGTATACTGGGAGGCATGAAACGCATGGGCAATCCAGCCCTCGAATCAGGCGACCACTTTACCTACCGTCATTACAAGACCTGGCCCGACGAGGAGCGATGGGAACTCATCGACGGCCACGCCTGGGCCATGAGTCCGGCTCCGACTACCCGTCACCAAAGGCTTTCGAGGAAACTCTTCGATCGAATCGAGAACCTCCTAGAGGGGAGGCCCTGCGAGGCTTTCTATGCGCCCTTCGACGTCGTCTTGCCAAAGGGCGACGAACCGGAGGACGAGGTCGATACGATCGTCCAGCCCGACATCGTCGTCTATTGCGATAGGTCGAAGCTGACCAAGGCGGGAGCCCGCGGCGCGCCGGATATCTCCATCGAGATACTCTCGCCTTCCACCTCGAAGAAAGACCTCAACGACAAATTCCGCCTCTACGAGCGGCATGGGGTCCGCGAGTACTGGGTCGTCGATCCAGCCGGGGACTGGCTCTGCGTCTACTGCCTCGGATTGGACGGCCGTTTCGACGAGGGGGAGCTCCGCGACCTCGTCCGGGACTCCTCGTCCGTCGCGTCCACCGTGCTCGAGGGTCTCGCCGTCGATCCGAGGGAGCTTTTCTCGGGCCTGGAGTGATCAAGGCGATTGATCGTCGTACGGCATGAGGAACGGCAGGCGTTGAAAATGGCGAAGGCCATTCTCCAGCGAGTGGGGGCCTTTCACTGATACGTTCGGTTCGGCGAGAGCGCAGATCCTGGCCACTTCCCCTCGACGCTGATGTCTTCGTCGATCTGGGCCTAGCGCGAGGCAGTCCTTCCGCCCTGCCTACGCGCTGTTTCTAACGACTAGCAACAGAGGGTGGAGCGGCCCCTTGAGCGAAGCCGTTCCGCACTTTCGGAATAGTCTTAGTAGGACCTGGGCATCAGGGCCGCGCTACCACACGAAAACCAAAATAATTGTAAGGGACCGCCGGCAGGGCGTAGCCGCGGTCCGAGACAGCGCAGTAGGTGGCTGCATAGTTCCAGCTGCCGCCTCGAATGACTCGTGTCGAGCCTGAACTAACGCCAGTCGGGTTAGTCTGGGCGCTGCTCGAATAGCTGCCGTACCAGTCCCAGCACCATTCCCAGACATTACCGCTCATGTCATACAAGCCCAGTTCATTCGTCTCTTTCGTCCCCACGTCATGCGTGGTGTTGCCCGAATTGACTGAATACCAGGCGACGTCGTCTACAGTGTTCGAGCCCGCGTAGGTATAGCCATGCGTGCTTTGCGCACCCCTCGCGGCGTACTCCCACTCGGCCTCCATAGGCAGGCGGTAGCCGTTCTTGCTAATATCCATCGTCACTGTCGCAGAGGTTATTGGATAGCCGGTAGCTGGAGTTCGGCCAGAAATGAGATAAACGTCGGCGAGACCTTCTCGCTCGGAAAGCTTGTTGCAGAACTCGACTGCATCATACCAGGTCACCATCTCCACGGGTTTGCTTGTATCGCCGGTGAAGGTACTAGGATCGCTGCCTGTGACGGTCTGGTATTGGGATTGGTTGACTTCCGTCGCACTCATCGTGAAACTAGAGACTGTTACGTTAGATGTACCGTTATTGAAGGTGCCTCCAGTGATGGGCATCATGGTTAGCAGGGTTGGGTTGCCGAGCTTGGCCAAGCCGATCTGCCACGACGGAGCTGCATAGCCCGCATACCACATCCAGAGTTGTCCATTCCTGTAGAGCACACTCGGTTCGTAAACATAAGTTGAATCGAAACCTCCGGAGGGACCGATATTCAGAACTGGATTGTTGCTTCCCTTCGTCCATGTTACCCCATCCGCAGATTTGGCATAGCCGATCCTGTAAACGTAAGATCCATCGAAGCCCGAATACCAGAGATGGAAAGCACCGTTGAAGTAGAGAACGCTGCCCGCGGTGATATACATTAAGTCCCAGCCGTTTGCGCTGTTTGTCAGTACTGGATTCGCGGCATCCTTTGTCCACGCTATTCCATCTGGCGAAGTAGCGTGCCCTATATTGTAGCTCCCTTCACCACTATGACCCGTGTACCACATATGATAGGTCGCACCGACCTTGATGACTTTGGGACCCCAGGCATAGATTGAATCGAAGGTGCCGCTGGGGCCGTGGTCCATGACTGGATTCGATGTGTATTTCGTCCAGGCAATACCGTCGGGCGAGGTAGCATAGCCGATCCGTTCGTAGCTTCCATCGTAGCCAGAATACCACATCTTGTAAGTCCCATTGTCGTAGATGACTGAACCCACCGTTGCGGTCTGGTCATCGAATGCGCCGGCACCACCAAGTCCAAGCACTGGATTCGATACGTTTTTCGTCCAGTTCAACCCATCTGTTGAGCTTGCTAATCCGATCCGCCTGCTATGGATAGAACTATCGTAGTTGGTGTACCACATCTTGAAGTTGAAGCCATCGAAGATGACCGCATCCTCCGATACCGAATACGAGTCCCAAGCTCCAGCGGTTCCTATCGCCAGCACTGGCGACGCCTGCGTTCTCGTGAATTGTCCAGCAAAATCAAGCACTGTAGGAGGAGTTGTCACCACTGCTTGATAGTTGATCGTATACGTCGCGCTCGCGACGCCGGATGTTGCATATCCCGCAGCAGCAGCGATCGCCTTGATGGTCTCCACCGTCCCGTTGCCGGCTACGGATATCGTGCCCGTATACTTCGTCGAGCTCGTCGTGGGAGTGGAGCTATCGGTTGTGTAGTACATGATCGCGCCATTCGTCGAGCAGGACAAGGTCACATTTTGATCAGCCGCGTATGTCCCCGCGATGGGGCTGAAGGTGGGCATGGCCGTCGCTGAATTATTGATCGTATACGTCGCGCTCGCGATGCCGGATGGAATATGTCCGGGAGCCAACGCGATAGCCTTGATCGTCTCGCTGGTCCCGTTGCCGGAAACGGAAATCGCGCCTGTATATTTCGTCGACCCGGTGGTCGGCGGAGTCCCGTCCGTCGTGCAGTAGATCGTCGCGTTCGGCGTCGCGCATGAAATCGTCACGCTCTGGTCGCTCGCGTAGATCCCGCCAGCCAGGCTGAAAATCGGAGTCGCCGTGGGAACGCTGAAATTCGTGGTAAAGCTCGCGGCCGGGCTCCAATCGCCTATCGGGGCGTTGGAGCTCATCGCCAAAGCCTTCCAATAGTACGAGGTGTTGTTGGCTATGAACGTAGGATAAGCGCTCAAGTCTATGATGTTGGACGGGGCGCTAATAATTGGGCTCGCGTCGACCGCCGACGATGATGGTGCCAGCTTGATCTCGTAGGCCGTCGCCCCCTCAACCTTGGAGATGGTGAGGGTGGTTCCGGTCAAGGTCCCTCCGTCGGCCGGCGAGACGGGCACTATGTCGCCAGAAGAAGCGACGGTCGGATAGCCTTGGTAGCTCGAGGACTTGGGGTCGCCGGGGTTGTCGTAGGAGCCCCAGGGCTGGCAGGTGAAGAACAGCGGGGCAAGAAGGGGAATAAGGCCAAGGCCAATTATGGTTTTTTTCATTTTTATTGTCCTACCGCCTTGAGCGCCTGTATTTGCGACTCCAGGTCCTTCTCCATCGCCTCGACGCTCCTGCCCTTCGGGCCGGCGGCGAAAAGGATGGGGGACAGGCCTAGGCCTGCGCCGCCCACGATGGCCGAGGCCAGGAACAGATTGCCCAGGAGATCGACCTTCGTCCGCGCGGAGCTGATGTCGCTGCTGACCGAGGCGCTGGAATAGGCGCTCATCGCCTGCGCCCCGAGGAAGTAGCTGGTCCCAGCCCCAGCCGCGCCGAGGGCTCCCAGGCCCAGGGATATCCAGCCGCCCGCGTCGAGGGAGTGACGCTGCTTCCTTTTAGCCTTGAGCGAATCGAGGACGAAGCTCGTCAGCTTGTCCACTTTCGTTTCCGTCCCGTCCGATACCGTGACACTGTCGTTGAAGGTGCCGATGCCGGGCATGGAAACGATCACTCTGTAATCCTGGGCGAGGAGGGTGTCGGAAATCGCGCGGGATCCTGGGGCATATGAGACCGGCAACTCTTCACCGTCGAGTGAAACTTTCGCTTTCGGCGGCAGCCAATCGAAGGAGAGCGTGCCCGAGGGCACGGCGAGCGCTAGGCTCTGGCCGGCGAGGGGCGTCGCGCCCATCGTTCGGCCTAACTTCTTCCCTTGCTTGTCGGTGAAGGAGATCGCCAGTGCGGCTCCAGGCGGAAGCCCGCTCAACGTGGCGTCTCCCGAGGCCGAGACTGATTCCGTCTTGTTCAAGATCGAGATGGCGCTCACGTTGGAGGGCACGGACTTCAACACCAGGCTCCCCGGCGCCTCGAGCCTGAAGGAGACGGTCTGCCCTTTGGCCACGTTGAGAGTCCGGGTTACCGGTCCGTATCCGACGTCGCTCGTCGCCACGGAATAAGCGCCTACCGCCAGGTTCTCGAGCTTCCCCGACCCGCTCACGCTCAGAAGGACGCTCTTTTTCAAGTCGCTGATGGCCAGCGAGGCTCCCTCGGGGGCCTCGTAGGCGATGCTGCCCACGGCCCAGGGCTCGGCCTCGACTTTGGTCGTCGCGTCCCCATCGAGGCGGACTTGGGCCGTGTAATAGAGGCCCTCGCCCTTGAGCTCGAGGCTCACCTCGCCTGCGCTCAGGTCGCGGAAGACGCCTTCGCCCAGAGGCCCCTCGGCCTGGCCGTCGACGAAGACGTTCATGTTCTTTTCGCTCGAGCTGATGACGAGGTTGGCCTTCATCCTCTCGAGCTGGAGCGACACTTCCTTGAGTTCCCTGGGCGCGAGGGTCACGTCGGCGGTGGCCGAGTAGGAGCCGGCGCGGGCGCTCACCTTGAGGGGTCGCCCGCAGGGGAGCCCCGAAGCGAGGGCGGGCGCCTTGCCGTAGGAGACACCGTCGACGAAGACTAGGGCGCCCTCCATCGAGGCGCTCACCGATAGGTCGGCCGTGGCGGAGGCGCTCGTCGCCGGCGCGACTAGGGACGCGGTGGCGCCGGGGGCCGAGCTGGCCTCGGCCTGGCTTTTCAAGAACAGGAGGAAGCTCGCCCCCTCCTGGTGGCCCGAGTCCTTGAGATCGCCGAACAGGGGCGTCGTCCTGGACATGCCCAGGCGTATCTGGCTGTAGATCATGAGGG
>Ga0181529_10003724_pt1 | contig 17063 bp, 11 predicted proteins | sample PEATcosm2014_Bin_36_FD_119763 | JGI IMG/M metagenome (GOLD analysis project Ga0181529, IMG submission 119763) | Peatland microbial communities from MTU Mesocosm Facility, Houghton, MI, USA - PEATcosm2014_Bin10_30_metaG | ecosystem: Environmental > Terrestrial > Soil > Wetlands > Peat | place...
CGCCACTCGATGGGCATGGCATCGATCAAAATGTACGACAAGTTTGGCCAGATGCTTCGCATCGAGACCACGGCCAAGGACGTTTTCTTTTTCAAGCACTACCGCGCGGTAGAACAACGCAACGGCGAATCGGTGAGGCAGTTCGCGCCGATGAAGAAAACCATCTACAGCCTGGGCGCGCTCCGGGAGGTGCTGGGCGCCGCCAACCGCCGCTAGCAGGAGTTTCTGTCGGCCATCGACGATCCCAGCAGCAGCATCGACAAGCGCAACAAAATCACACGGACGGTTCACCAAGAGGCACGGTCTTATCGTGGGTTCAACTTTTTCGACGGGGACGACGAAGCCCTTTTCCTGGCGCTTGCCCGCGGGGAGTTCGCCATCGGTGGCGTGCAACACAAGGCGCTACGCGCTCGGTTCCCGCAATACCACAGCGGTCAAATGTCCAGGCTTCTACGCAGGCTTCGCACGCACGGGTTCATCAAGAAGGCGACTCCCTGCTACAAGTACTATCTGACGGTGCTCGGCAAACAGGTTGTGGCGTTGGGTCTCAAACGCAAGGAACTGATCATCATTCCAGAGCTTGCCGCAGCCCCTTCTCGCTGATTCAAAATTCTGCCAACTTCGGCAACAACCTCACTACGTAGGTACTGGCGGTTGCGGCTCCGATTGGGCATCGGGGGTGTAAGACATTGAAGTGGAGTGCATGCTCTAACAATTGGTGCACACCCGTGCCCCGGAGGGGCGTCAGAGAGTAGATGGAATGAGAAGGCCGGTCTCCTGGCGGGATGCGATATGCTCCCGTTGAGAACGTACTCTCGGTGCAAAGGAGACCAAGGCGCAAGCCGTGGGGAAAAGATGGCGGCTCGCAGGGAACAATCGGCTCTCCCACGGCTTGCCGTGGGCTACTCTCTAACGCCCTCCGGGCTGAAGACTTTTCCGGACGTACCTGTACGCTCGGACATAGACAGATTCGCTCGGAACCCGATACTGCGCCACTTGCGTGTCGCGCGCCCGCTTCCGATTGCGGCGGTTGCGCGAATGTGATGAACTGAAGGGGAGCATTTCAGGGTGAGCGTGCGGTTCGGGGCTGCGGCAGCCTCATGCCCGGCAGCGAACACGCAGAGGGGCGCGTGCGAGCAAGTCGCATCCAAATGGAAGCATGGCCAAACGCATAATGGATTGGATAACTCCAACGATATCGCGCAGGCTCCGTATGGTGTTATTCAGTAGCCTGTGCCTGGCTGCACTCACTCTGATTCTGGTCGGCGCTCATGCGGCGCTCCCGGCCCCGGATCCCATCCTGATCGACTACCCGGCCCCAGGCTCCGTCTTCCCGCCCGAAATCACCGCGCCCACATTTCTCTGGCGCGAGACCGGCGAGGCGGCCACCGCCTGGCGGATTGAGATCGAGTTTGCCGATGGCACGCCGCCGCTGCAATTTGCCTCGCACGGCGAGAAGATGCAGATCGGGGAAATCGATTCCAGCTATGAGGGTTTCGTGCCACCCACGCTGACGCCAGAGCAGGCGGCGACGCACACCTGGAAGCCGGACCAGCCGACCTGGGCACTCATCAAGGCGCATTCCGTCGAGCAGCCCGCGACGATAGCCATTCGCGGCCTCGCCGACGCGAATTCCGCTTACCCCGTGTCGAGTGGCGAGGTCGCCATCCGGACTTCGAAAGATCCGGCGGGCGCACCCATTTTCTACCGCGACGTGCCGTTGATCCCGGTTCAGCCGGGAGAGAAGGGCGTCATCCGGCCCTTGCCGGAATCGGCCATCCCGCTGATCAAGTGGCGCCTCCGCTACCTCGACGAGCCGCGCAGTAAAATCGTGATGCAGAACCCGCCCACCTGCGCCAACTGCCACTCTTTTTCGAGCGACGGCAAGACGCTGGGAATCGACGTCGATGGGCCGTTGAACGACAAAGGGCTGTACGGGTTGGTACCTGTCAAGCCGATCACCACCATCACCAAGGACAACGTCATCCGCTGGAGCGCGTTTTCCGAAAAGGACTCTCCCAAGCGGTTCGGGTTCATGTCGCAGGTTTCGCCCGACGGGCGGTACGTCGTGAACTCGATCGAGGTTCCCGGCGCGCATGAACGGCTGGAAGGACGCATCTACCAGGCTTCCTACCCGCGCGATTACGGCTTCGGCCAGGTCTTCTACCCCACGCGAGGCGTGCTGGCCTGGTACAGCCATGAGAGCGGCAAGCTGCAGCCATTGCATGGGGCCGACGACCCGCGATTTGTGCATTGCGGCGCCTTCTGGAGCCCCGATGGTAAGTACCTGGTATTTTCGAGGGCCGAGGCGCGCGACTCGTATCCCGCCGGCCAGCCGCGCTCGGAGTATGCCAATAGCCCGAACGAAACGCAGGTTCAATACGACCTGTACCGGATGCCTTTCAACGGCGGGAAGGGCGGCACACCGGAGCGCATCGTGGGCGCCTCCGAAGACGGGATGAGCAACGACTTCCCCAAGGTTTCACCCGACGGCAAATGGATTGTGTACGTGCGAAACAGGAACGGCCTGTTGATGCGTCCCGACAGCGAACTGTGGATGGTCCCCGCGCAGGGCGGCGTGGCCCGGCGCATGAACTGCAACCTGAGCCGGATGAACTCCTGGCACAGTTTCTCGCCCAATGGACGCTGGCTGGTGTTCTCGTCGAAGAGCCGGACTCTGTACACGCAGATGTATCTCACGCATATCGACGAGAACGGCATCGATAGCCCGCCGATTCTGGTCGACGACTCCACGCCGGCGAACCGCGCGGTGAACATCCCCGAGTTCGCCAATATCCCGAAGGGCGGCCTGGACCGGATTGACACGCCGGTGACCGCATTCTATCGGATTTTCACGGACGCGCACGACGTCATGGAGAAAGGCCAGTTCGCCGAGGCGATCGGGCTGTGGCGCAAGGCCCTGCTACTGGACCCCAGCGACGGCAAGGCGCACTACAATCTGGCAGTGTCGTTGACCCGGACGGGCCACCCGGCCGAGGCTTTGCCGGAGTACCGGAAGGCCAGCGAACTCACTCCCGATGCCATCCGGTTAGCCGGCTACGCGTGGGCGTTGGCGCAGGACGGCAAGCCGGACGAGGCCATTCTCCACTACCGGAAAGCTCTCGGACTGGCCCCCGCCAACTCCGCCGTCGAAGTGCAACTGGGGACCGTGCTGCTCGGTAAGGGCCTCACCGTCGAAGCCCTCGATCATCTGAACAAGGCCGTGGCGCTGGCGCCCGATTCGGCGGAAGCGCACAACAAGCTCGGCGCGGGGCTGGCCAAAGCGGGGCAAACCAGCGATGCTATCGCCCAACTGCGACAGGCCGTGGCGCTGGCGCCCAACGCGCCCGAATATCACTACGACCTCGGCTACGCGATGTCCCAGAGCGGCAACCTCATCGAGGCGGCAGCCCAATACCGGAAGTTGCTGGAGCTGGGCTCCAGCAGCGCGGCGGTGGAGTCCGAATTGGGTGTCGTGCTGTTCGAGACGGGCGAGACCGCGGAGGCTATCCAACATCTGAACAAGGCGGTCGATCTGGCGCCCGGCTCGGCGGACGCGCACAATAAGCTGGGCACCGCGCTGGACGGCACCGGACACGCGAGCGAGGCTGCGGTGCACCTGAGGAAGGCCGTGGCGCTAGCGCCCGAATCGCTCGAGTACCGCTTCAACCTCGCGTTCCAACTGACGAAAACGGGTAACTTCGCCGAGGCAATTCCGCATCTGGAGAAAGCCGTCCAACTGAGCGGCGGCAAGGACGCACGGTGCCTGGCGATACTGGGTGCGGCGTACGGCAACACGGGCCATCCCGCCGAAGCCAGACAAACCCTCGAGCGCGCGCTGGCCGTGGCGGAGAAGGATAACAACACCGAGCTCGTGAAGACCCTACGAACCGCGCTCGAACGCTACCAACAGCCGAAGTGAGTGTGGATCGGCGCCCCGCCGCTTAATTGCCGATGTTGACCACTTCAAAATGGAAGCGGTGCGGCGGCAACAGCATGAGCGCGTCGGGAACCAGGTGCGACCAGGTCCGGTAGGCTGTGTCGGCGACGGTCGAGTTCAGAAAGAGCAGGAACTGGTTGGAGCAGCAATCGATGGGCGGCGGCTGGCGGAAGGTGAGCCGCAGGCCCACCGCGCGCTCGAGCGCCATGCCCGCCGTGGCGACATGTTTCTCCTCGAGCAGAGTCACGAAGCTGGACCGGCTGGCGTGTGGCCACACATCGGGATGCAGCAACTGGCGCAGCCCGTCGGCGCCCTCAAAGGTAATCTCGCACTGGCGGATCCATTCCAGAATGGAATCGCCCCACTGCCATTGAGTGCGCAGCCCCTTGTACCTTTCCGCCAGTTGCACGGCGAGCTCGAACTTGCGGCGCTCCAAGACCTCCTCGGTGGCGTCGCTCGCGGCCAGCATGTCCTCGGCTTCGGACATCACTGAAGCCAAGTCGGGCACGTCCGCGGCGGCGGCGCGGTCCGCCAGCGAATTCAACAGCAGCGGCGGGAGCTCGTGAGTTCCGTTGCCGGGAATGTCGATATAACGCTCGTCCCTCATTTCAAGCCTCCCCTATTTAATATCGACGCAAAACCAGGGCGCCCTTGTTTCAAGTTTGCATGCAATGCGGCCGAAAGTGAACTAAAAAGAGTTGATGCGGCGTATGGGGCTGGGTGATTTGACGCTCGCGGCCAGCCCTGGCCCGCGGAATCGCCCGGTTCAAGAATCGCCCGTGCGTGACGAAGAGGCTATTGAAAGGCTGTGGCGAGTGGCCAAGAGCGCGGGGCAGGATGGGGCGCGACATAACGTTCCAGTGATCGGTCTCGATGCGAGCGAGTTGGGTTGGGTTCGCACGCTGATTACGCTGCTCCGTCACCCGGACCCGGCCGTTCCGGAACTCACCCGGCACGCGCTCGAGTACCTCACCGACTCAGCCACATCGGGGAAAGCGCCCGGTATTCCCGAAGAGCCACCATTCGACAATGCGAGCTGAGGTTTTGGAGCGCACGTGGGAGCCCAGTTCGTGGTTGGGTATTCCCGCAGGATGGCACGCGTCGCCCCAGAACCCATGCACGTTGTCCGCAAGCCCCGGGAGCCGGTTCGGCAGAGAAGACTCCAGGCTGTCGAGGTACTATATAAAGTACAACGGCAGCAAGACCGACTCTATGAAATCCGTTCTGATTTTGATCGCATCGGTCGCCTGCGCATGGGGAGCGGCTGACGCAGGGGCTCTTGCCGAGGCCACTGCCGGGCTCGGGCTGGCGCGCGAGGGCAAGTACGAACTGGCCATTTCACATTACCGTGCAGCCATTGCCTTGGATCCCCACCTGCCGGGAATTTACCTGAACCTCGGTCTAGCGTATATGAAACTTGATCGGTTTCCGGATGCCGCCGCTGCCTTCGAGCAAGCCGCCAAAGCCGACCCGGCCAGTTTCCAGGCGCGCGTTCTGCTCGGCATGAGCTACTATGGCTGCCGCAGATTCGATGCCGCCGCGGTCCAACTGAAACTGGCGGTTGAGCAGCAGCCGGAGAACTTGGAATTGCGTTTCAAGCTGGCCCAGAGCTACCTGTGGTCGAAACAATACGGGCAAGCGATCGAGGAGTTTCGCGCGCTGCTCGACAAGGACCCGGATTCCGCGCCGGTTCACCTGCTCTTGGGCGAAGTGCTGGACGCGGCAAATCAGGAAGAGCAGGCGACCGCGGAGTTCGAAGCCGCGGTGAAAGCCTCGCATCCCGAGCCCGAGGCGCATTTCGCGTTGGGATACATGGATTGGAAGCAGAAGCGCTTCGAGGAGGCGCGGCGCGAGTTTCAGGCGGAACTCGCCAGTCAGCCGAAGCACACCCAAGCCTTGACCTATTTGGGTGACACGGAATTGCATTTGGACGCCGCCAAGGACGCCGAGGAACATCTGCGGCTGGCGTTGAGCCTGGAGGCGAACATCAGGCTCGCCCACTTGGATCTTGGCATCCTGCTGGCAGCGAGGAACGACGATGCTGGCGCCGCCGATCATTTTCGCGAGGCGATCCGGCTGGATGCGACGAAGCCGGACGCGCATTACCGGCTGGGCAGACTGCTCCGTTCGATGGGCCGCGAGCAGGAAGCGGACGCGGAGTTCGCCAAGGTGAAAGAACTGGCCAAGGAAGAGCCACAGGCGCCGCTGATCGCATTGCCAGGCGTCGATAGGAAGCAACTCCCATGAACGGCGTGCCTGTGCCTGGCCGCCTCGTGTTGGCCGCGGCGGGGCTAGTGGCCGCGATGTGGGCAGTTGCTTCCGGCCAGAATGCCGAGGCGCCGATCCACTTCGTTTACCACCCGATCGATTTCCGGCTGGAGAGCTGCGAGACGCCGCAGCGCCATGCGCCGGAAACCATGGCCGGTGGCGTGGCCGTGTTCGACTATAACAACGACGGCCATCCGGATATCTTCTTCACCAACGGAGCCGATATCGAGACGCTGAAGAAGTCCTCGGCCAAGTATTTCAACCGGCTCTTCGAAAACGACGGCAAAGGCAATTTCAAGGATGTCACCGCCAAAGCTGGCCTGGCGGGCACGGGCTACGACACGGGCGTGGCGATCGGCGACTACGACAACGACGGTTACGAAGACATCTTCGTGGGCGGCGTGCACGGCAACCATCTCTATCACAACAATGGCGACGGCACGTTCACGGATGTCACGGCGAAGGCGGGGCTGGACCGGCCGGACAGCCAGTATGGCCCTCTGTGGTCGGTCGGCGGAGCGTGGGTGGACGTGAACAACGACGGTCTACTGGACCTCTTCGTGGTCAACTACCTTGCCTGGGACATCAACACCGAGCCGGTCTGCGAGGCGGCGCCGGGCAAGCGCGACTACTGCCATCCTAAATTCTACAAGGCGACCGCGAATCAGTTATTCCTGAACAACGGCGACGGGACCTTCCGCGATGTCTCGGCGGAATCCGGCATCCGCGCCCACCCGGGGAAGGGGATGGGAGTCGGAATCGCGGACTACGATCTGGACGGCCTGATGGATATCTTCGTCACCAACGACAAGATGGAAAACTCGCTCTTCCACAACCGCGGCGGCGGCAAGTTCGAAGAGGTTGCGTTCGATGCGGGCGTGGCGCTGGCGGAGGATGGGAAGTTCATTTCGGGAATGGGCGTGGACTTTCGAGACATCGATAACGATGGCCTGCCCGATATCGCTTTCGTCGCGCTCGACAATGAGACATTCCCGTTGTTCCGCAACCTGGGGAAGCGCGGCTTCGCCGACATCACCGGATCGAGCGGCATGGCGCGGCAGAGCCTGCCGATGGCCGGGTATTCTCCAACCATTGCCGATTTTGACAATGATGGATGGAAAGACATATTCGTGACGCGGGGCCACGTGCAATCGCTGGGATACGCGTCACGAGTGCAGGTGGAGCAGCCGAACACGGTTTTCCGCAACCTGGGAGGCGCTCGCTTCCAGGCGCTCACCGGGGAAGCCGGTTTGACCGCGCAGCCGCCCAGCCGCCATCGCGGCTCGGCGGTGGGCGACCTGAATGGCGACGGGCGGTTGGACGTCGTGGTGACGGCGATTGGTGCGCCGGCGGAGATCTGGATCAACGACAGCCCGGGCGGCAATCATTGGATCGAGTTCGCACTCGAAGGGACGAAGAGCAATCGCGATGGCATTGGAGCCCGCATCAAGGTCACGGCCGGCGGGAGCGTGCAATACAATCACGTCTCATTCGCCGCCGGATACGCTTCTTCGAGCGCCGGTCCCACTCACTTCGGCCTAGGTGCAGCGAAGTCGGCGGACCTGGTGGAAATCCGCTGGCCCTCGGGGATCGTGCAGGAACTGAGAAACGTAGCGGCCGATCGCGTGGTGAAGGTCAAGGAGCCGCCGAAGTTAATGCGCCGCGCGTTCTTCTTCACAGCGCCAAGAGAATTCACCCTCTGCGGAGAACTACACCCAAGCCATCGATTCCGTTGAACCGGCGAATTTGTAATTCTCTAGCGCCTTTGACGGCTCCACCTTCGGATGCTGAATTCTGAAGTCGGACGCCTGTTGCTTCATGGTACTCCGCCATGGGAATGCAGCTTCGCCGAAGTCGGCTTCGGAGTCCAGTTTCATCGCCCACAAAAAACCCCGCCCGGGCTGTGGTAGCCCGGGCGGGGGGTGAGGTGCGATTCTACGTTAACCGGCTAGAACATCAACTTGACGCCGAGCTGCAGGTTACGAGGATTGTAGGTGCTCGTAACCGTACCGAACTGCGACGGGTTGGTAAAGGTGGTGCCGATATTTTGCCACTGGGTGTGGTTGAAGGTATTGAAGGTCTCCGCACGGATTTCCAGGCGGCTGCCACGGCTCTCGCTGAAAGTGAAGCTCTTGAAGAGCGACAGGTTCCAGTTGTCGCGGCCGGGGCCATAGACGGAGTTGTGACCGAGGTTTCCCCAATCGCCTGGCGCGGGTAGGGAGAAATCCGACGCATTGAACCATTGGGTGAAGCTGTGGGGCAAAGAGACGGCTCCATTGACATCGGGCCGATTTGTCGCATTGGCGAGACCATTGCTGCCCTCGTTGCCGCCGAGGGTGATGCCGAGCGGCATGCCGGTCTCGGCGGTGACGATGCCGGAAACTTCCCAGCCGCCCAGCGTGGCGCGCAGGAGGCGCGTGCCGCTGTTGCCGCGGAGAATCGGCAGGTCATAAACGAAGGTGGTGACGAGCACGGCGCGGCGATCGAGGCCGCTGGGGCCGTTGTCATAGGCGCGATTGTACGGGTCGGAAACCGTCGTCATGTCCCCGTTACCACCCGCCGTGTTGACCGGGTCAATCGCCTTCGAGTAGGTAAAGGCGCCATCGAGGGTCAGGTCCTTGGTGAGGCGCGAATGCAGGGTCGTCTGGAGAGAGTTGTAGTGACCGTTCTCGTCGTTCTCCGACAGTTTGATGCCGGCATAACCGGCATACGGGACTGCATAGTTGCGATCCAGCGTGCCGGCGATGATCTGCGGAAGGACGCTGGGATCCGGATTGTTGATGTCGGTGTACTCGTTCTGGTGGCGGTTCTGCGTGCCCACATAAGCAACCGACAGGACGGTGTTCTTGGCCAACTCACGCTGCACGCCGACGTTGAACTGGATGCTGACCGGCGCCTTGTATTGATAGTTGTCGCCGGTGATGCCGACGATCGGGATCGGGGCCGTCAAGGAGGAACCGGTCAAGATGCTGGTGCCCGGGTTGGACAGCAGCACGTTGCTCACGTTGGCCGTGGCGCCGAAGGGAACGTTGGTCGCGCCGTTGTACTGGTCGTTGCCCTGGATGCGTTCATACATCATGCCGAAGCCGCCGCGGATAACGGTTTTGCCGTCACCAATTGGGTCGTAGGCAAAGCCAATGCGCGGACCGATGGTCAACCAGTTGTTCTTCACCAGACCATCCGGGATGCCATTCTGTCCGGCAATGCCGATACCGTTCATGTAAAGCTGCGTGCTGGAAAGAGCGGCGAGCGGGCTGGTTCCCAAGCCGGGGCTGGTCGGGCAGACACTGTCGCCGCACAGCGTGGCGCGGTTGGCCACGTTATACAGGTTCGGATAGAAGTTCGCCTGCTGGTTGGATTCCTCGTAGGTGTGCGGAATGCCATCCCAGCGAAGGCCGAGGTTCAAGGTCAACTTGCGGCTGGCCTTCCAGTTGTCCTGCACATAAAGAGCAGGCGACTGGTTGTCCCAGTGGCCGGCGCCCTGGTAACCGTCTTCGCTGTAGCTGCTGGCTAGGCCAAGCAGGTAGTCGGCGAAGTCGCTACCGGTGTAATTGCCGCTGAAGCCGAATTGGCCTTCCGTGTCGGCGAAGTAGGTCTGAATCTTCTTGTAGAGGGCCCAGCTAGCGCCGATCTTGATCTGGTGGGCGCCCTTGGTCCACGAGAAGTCGTCGCGAACCTGATAGTCGTCGGCCTTGTTGGTCCACGGCACCCAGTTCAGCGTGTAGTCGGTACCAAGCTGACCTAGGCTGATGGCCGGGAGGCGGTCGCCGATGTTGGTCGCGCTGGGGAAGAGCAACGGAATGTTCACGCCGTCGGTCGAGCGGTTCGCAATCGCGGCCGCCGCCGAGGTGGGCAGAATGTTGATGCGGTTGCCGTTGTAGTTGAACGCGAGCTCGTTGAGCAGGGTCGTGCTGATGGTGTAGATGGAGTGAACGACGCCGCTATAGGACGGGTTGCTGAAGCTGTTGCCCGTCGACGGAACGTTGGCGCCGCTCCACATCGTGGTAGCAAAACCCTGGTCCACTGCGTCATCAACCCAATGGCCGAAAATCCAGAACTTATCCGTGAAGTGGTGGTCGATGCGGACGATTTCTTCGCGAACCGTGGTCTTGGCATTGCCGCCACCGATGAAGGCGCTGCCGTTGTTGGGCGTCGGGAAAATGCCCGCCTTCAGCATGGCTTGCGCGTTCGCGTCCAGTAGCCCAGTGGGGATGGTGTTGTTGGTGAAGGCAACCAATTTGGTCTTATCCGGCTGCCCGCCGGTGCATCCGCTCAGCGCTTGGCCGGCGGCCTGAAACTTGGTCTGGAGCGCCGTAGAAACCTGGCAAACGTACGGGGCGTCGATGGTCTTCGAACCGAAGTTGCCGCCGTATTGGCTGGTTAGCGGGACGGTCGTGTTCAACCCGCCGGACGCAACGATATTGCGCCACTCCTGGTTGTAGAAAAAGAACGTCTTGTTCTTGTCCTTGTTGTAAACCTTCGGGATGAATACCGGGCCGCCCAGGTTGAAGCCGTAGACGTTGTACCGGTCGAGGTTCCGCGGCACCCCAGCAACGTTGTTAAAGAACGTGTTGGCATCCAGATCTTCATTGCGGACGAATTCCCAACCCGTAGCATGGAAGTCCTTCGCGCCGGACTTGACCGCCATGGTAAAGGTAGCGGCCGAAGACAAGCCAAAGTCAGGGCTGTAGTTCGACGTCAGGGTGCGGAATTCACCGATGGCGTCGATCGAAGGCGCGACGCTCATCGTGCCGGCGCCGCCGCGGTCGAGATCCTCACCGCCGTCCAGCAAGTAAATGTTATGCGAACTGCGGTTGCCGTTGTAGGCGACAGTCGCGTTGCCGCCGACCGCAGTCGGCGTGTTGACGTCCGGCATGTTGCTGGACGCCCCAGCGACCAGCGCGGTCAGTCCATAAATGGACCGGCCATTCACGGCCAACTGAGTGACCTGCTCGCTCGTGATAACGTCGCTGACCTCGCCGGTCTCGGTCTGAACAGCTACCGGCGTCGCCTCGACGGTCACGCTCTCCTGCGTGGCGCCGATTTCCAACTTGAAGTCGGCGCGAACGCGATCGCCCACAGCCAGGACGATGTCCTTCTGCTCCGCTTTCTTGAAACCGGCCGCTTCAACGCGGACGGTGTAGTGCCCAATCTGCAGACTGGGCGCCAAGTACTGGCCCTCGCTGTTCGTGACGACGTGGACGACGTGATTGGTTTCGATGTTTGTCGTCGTAACAGGTGCATTCGGAACCGCGGCCCCCGATGGGTCGGTCACAGTTCCGACAATTGTTGCTTCTTGCGCGAACGCCTGGAAAGCGAAAACTCCCAGGAGAACACACAGGAACATGCTTATTCTGAGGCTAACCTTCTGCACATTTACCTCCTAGTAAATGGAAGAAAATCCAATTTTCACCCGGGTTGCCTTCCTCCCACGTGGACGGACGCACCCGGACTGGTTGTCGCCAAAGATTACACCTGCCCGGCGTGTGGTTATAAGGACATTACGGTATCGAACTTGTTCTGCCGTGTTAAATCATTACGTTACATGATGTTACAGGGTGTGAAATAATCAAGGTACAGTACATGTACTGTCCATTCTTGTGATACTATGTCATTGAACCATAAGGCCATGTCCCGACAGCCTGAACCTCAAGTTCCGATGCCCCGTCTGCCACCGGAGAAGGCAGAGGAGGTGCGGCTATTGTTGGAGCGTGTCCTTGGCAGCCACCTGTTTAAGGGCAGTCGCCGCTGCCAGGTGCTGCTGCGGCATATTACCGAGAGGACCCTCGTGGGCGATACCGCCTCATTAAAGGAGCGCACCCTTGGCATCGCGGTCTTCGGGCGTGAGGCCGATTACGATACCAGTCAAGACCCCATCGTGCGAGCCAGTGCGGCGGAGATTCGGAAGAAACTGGCGCAGTATTACCAGGAGCCCGGGCACGAATCCGAAGTCCACATCGAATTGCTGTCCGGATCTTACATCGCCGAGTTCCATTTCACGGAACCGAGCCTGGTGGTCGCGCCGGTGCAGCCTCGCAAGCGGCAGTGGAATTGGATCGTCGCCGGCGGCGCCGCTGCCGTGGTGGTTCTGATCCTTTCTGTGATCCTGGTATTGCCGCGATGGAGACGCTCCGACCTCGATCAGCTCTGGGGCCCCCTGCTCAAATCGCCTGGCACGGTGATGATCTGCGTGGGCCAGCCGGCTGTGTACAATCTGAGATCCGCCGAAGCGCAGGACGAGATTCAGGGGCTGATTGCCCAGAAGCCGCCCGGCACTGCTTCCACACACCATCCGATACGCGAGGAGGATCTCATCATCTTGCGCGACCGGTATGTGGCATTGGACGATGCTTTCTGCCTGGTTCGCATTGCGGCGTTACTGGAAAGATATCGCAAACCCTATAACGTACGTGGTGAGCGGTCCACGACGTTTGCGGACCTGCGGGACACGCCGGCGGTGCTGATCGGCGCTTGGGATAACCCATGGACTATCCGTATCGCCGGCCAAATGCGCTACACCTTCATCAAGGACGGGGTGCACGATACCGCCATGGTCCGCGATCGTCAACATCCCGAGAATACGGAATGGAAGCTAACCGGGTCCTGGCCAAACTGGGATGTTCCGTACGATTACGCGATCGTGTCGCGCATTCTCGACACCACGACCGACCGTCCGTTAGTCATCGCCGCCGGTATCACCCAGTCCGGAACCATAGGGGCGGGTGAATTCCTCAGCAATCCGGAGTACTTCGCAGAGGCCGCCCGGCTACTTCCCCCCAACTGGCCAAAGAGGAATCTCCAGGTTGTGTTGCGCGTTCCCGTGGAGAATCGCATTTCGGGTCATCCGCGGATCCTCGCGACGTACGTGTGGTGAGCCGGAGTTGTTTTGGGGATGGTCCGATAGTGTAAGCCGTCGCCTTCCTCGTCCGCATCTTGGACGTCCTCACTCCTTGCGGAAGAAGGGGATGCCGTCACGCGGCTCGGCTTCCGTCACGCGGTCGCCAATCGCGACGCGGTCTCCCGCCACGCGTGCGGTCACCCTGCCGCCACCATCGAGCGCCACGATGGCCGTCTGGTAGGGAACGTCCGCGGCGAATGCCTCCGGCGCCGCCCAGATCACGGTCTCTGTGTAGACGGTTCCGCTCCTCATGCCGCCCCCAGGATAGTGACTACGCAGGTGGCGCCGCTTCCGCCCAGGTTCTCCGCCAGGCCGAGCGAGTGCCGATCGATCTGCCGTTCTCCGGCCCCGCCGCGAATCTGCAGCACCAGATCGCAGATCTGCGCCGCCCCGGTGGCACCCACGGGATGGCCCTTCGCCTTTAGCCCGCCGCTCGTATTCACCGGCCGCTCGCCCCGGAGCGCCGTGCATCCGGAAAACGCGTACGGACCACCCTGTCCTTTCTCGACGAACCCCAGGTCCTCTGTGGCGACGATTTCGGCGATGGTGAAGCAGTCGTGCAACTCAGCGAACTCGATCTCGCGCGGCGTCACGCCAGCCATCCGGTACGCTTGTTCGCCCGCGCGGCGGACGGCCGGGAAGGTGGTGATGTCCACCTTTTGGTCGAGCGCCAAGTAATCGGAACATTGCGCGATGCCCAGCACCCGCACCGGTTTCGCCGTGAATTCGCGGGCGCGTTCGAGCGGCGCCAGCAGCACCGCCGCCGCGCCATCGGAAACCAGCGAGCAATCGTATAAGTTGAGAGGCTCGGCAATCGGCTTGGCCTTCATCGCCTGTTCGAGCGTGATCGCCTTGCGCATGTGCGCGTCCGGGTTGAGCGCGCCCGCGGCGTGGTTCTTCACCGCGACCATGGACAGGTGTTCTTTCCTGGTGCCGAACTCGTGCATGTGGCGCCGGGCGATCATCGCGAACAGCGAAGCGAAGGTCGAGCCGACCATCATCTCGCCGGAGTAATCGCCCGCTTCGGCCAGAATCTGGCTGACGCGCGCGGTGGGCCGCGAGGTCATCTTCTCCACGCCCACCACCATTACCAGGTCGTAGACGCCGGCCGCGACTTCCGTCCACGCGTGAAATAGGGCCGAACCGCTCGAGGCGCAAGCCGCTTCAATCCGCGTCGCCGGCACACCGTGGATACCCAGCGGCGTCGAAACATACGGCGCCAGGTGGTTCTGCCCCACGAACGCAGGACCCGCGAAATTCCCCAGGTAGAAGGACTCCACCTGCGACGGCGCCGCGTGTGCGTTGCGCAGGCACTTCTCGCCGGCCTCCACAGCCAGGCTGCGCAGACCCCTGTCCGCGAAGGCGCCGAAAGCCGTCTTGCCGATCCCCACCACCGCAACCGGTCTCATCTCAACCACAAGCTTACAACCAAGCGGGACCGGCGGCTGCGCGGGACCGAATCACGCCGCCGGGGATCCGGTCTCCTGCCCGTCCAGTACGCATACGTCGTCGAGGTTACGGTACTTCTCGGCGTAGTCCAGACCGTATCCCACCACGAAGCGATCCGCGATCTGGAAGCCGGAGTAGTGGACGTGAACCGGCCGCAAGCGCCGCTCCGGCTTGTCGAGCAGCGCGGCGATCCGGATCGAGTGCGGCTTGCGCTGATCGAGAACGTGCATCAGGTAATTCAGCGTTACCCCGCTGTCCACGATGTCTTCCACAATCACCACGTTGCTGCCTTCGATCGAGATGTCGAGATCCTTGGTCACCCGCACCTCGCCCGAACTGGTTTTTCCTTTGCCGTAGGTAGAAATACCCATGAAGTCTACCCAGACGTCGCGCTTCATGGCGCGTGCCAGATCGGTCAGAAAGAAGCACGCTCCTTTCAGGATGCAGATGAAATAGAGGTCGCCCTGCGGATAGTCGGCGGAAATCTGTTCGCCTAACTCGCGGATGCGGGCTTGAATCTTCTCGGCGGAGATGAGTACGGGCAGGTTCGGGTCGGTCATGGCTTCACGCGTGCGCCGGCCTTTACGCTGGGCCAGCCGGTCTCTACATTATCCAGGAAATCGGGACTGACGTTGCTCGGGCGTGCGTCACATGCAGCCCGCAGCGATCCGGCCGCCAGAACCATGCCAACGCCACTTCACACCAGATCGAAGCTCTCGCCGGGTTTGGGCGTCACTGTCTCCAGGCCGTATTGGGAGTGGACGTGCTGGGCGAATGCGGCCGATTGCTGCTGCTCGCCGTGTACCAGGAAGACCTTGCGCAGGGAAGGCGCCAAAGGCCGGATCCAGTCGAGCAGCTCGTTGTAATCGGCGTGAGCGCTCAGCTCGTCCAGGCTGGCAATCGCGGCGCGCACGCGCATCGGTTCGCCGAAGATCTTCACTTCCGGCCATTTCTCGACGAGCTTCCGCCCGAGCGTGTCCTGCGCCTGAAAGCCGGTGATGAGGATGGTGTTGCGCGGGTCTTCGATGCCGTTCCGCAAGTGGTGCAGGATGCGCCCCGCCTCGCACATTCCCGAGGCCGAGATCACGACGAAGGGGCCATGCAGGTCGTTCAGCTTTTTCGATTCGCTCGCTTCGCGCACGTATTGCAAGCGGGAGAAACCGAACGGGTCCTCGCTGTGGAGCAGGTACTGGCGCGTCTCTTCGTTGAAACACTCGGGGTGGTTCCTGTGTACCGTGGTAACGTTGATCGCCAGTGGGCTGTCGACGAAGATCGGGATGCCGGGGATGCGCTTCTGACTGGCAAGCTGGCGCAGCAGCAGCACCAGTTGCTGCGTGCGCCCCACCGCGAACGCGGGAACGATAATGCGGCCGCCGTGCGCCGCCGTCCGGTTGACGATATCGGCTAGCTTGTTTTCCACGTGCGCCACGTCCTTGTGCAAACGGCCGCCGTAAGTGCTTTCGACGATCAAGTATTCGGACGCGGGCATGGTTTCCGGATCGCGAATGATGGGCAGATGGGGACGGCCCACGTCGCCGGAAAACGTCAGCCGCACGCGCGCGCCGTTTCGCTCCTCGTCGAGCACCACGCAAGAGGAACCCAGTATGTGGCCGGCATCGTAGGGAACGTAGCTGAGGTTCGGCCCTAGGGGTTGCGGTTGGTGGTAGCCGACCGGCTGGAAGAGCGGCAGCGTGCGCTCGGCATCCTCGGTCGTATAAAGCGGCACCGCGTGCCCGTCTTCCAGCCCGGCGGCTTTGCGGTGCTCCCGGCGCTTGTTCAGAAACTCAGCGTCCTTTTCCTGGATGTGGGCCGTGTCGCGCAACATCCAATTGCAAAGGTCGATGGTAGCTGGAGTCGAGTAGATCGGGCCCGTGAACCCGTTCTTCACCAGCATGGGCAGCTTGCCACTGTGGTCGATGTGCGCGTGCGAAAGCACCACCGCATCGATCGACGAGCCGGCGACCGGCAGATGACGGTTCTTCTCGTCCGCCTCCTTGCGCCGCCCCTGAAAGAGCCCACAATCGAGCGCGTATCGCCGCCCGTTGGACTCCACCACGTGCATCGAGCCGGTAACCGTCCCCGCCGCGCCCCAGAATGTGACCTTCATCGGACTGCCTCCCGGTCCTCCATGGATGCCTCCAAAACACTCGATAGTAGCGCAATTGGCGGTGATCCAACCGCAGCAGGGATGGAGCCGCCGCGACAATCGCGCCGCTTGAGCATCGGCATCTGGAGGCGGGAGCAGTGCCACGCGAGGGCGGTGAGGGACACGGGGCGCAAGCTGGACTCGCATTCCAGCGGCAAAACCGTTGTGCTTGCACCGCCAGGAACGAAAAACGAAACGGTGTGCCTAGCGCGCCGCACATCCGTCACAAGCCTGACATTTGACACCCGGTAAGTCCGTTTGTTGTAATGAAGCTAACGCATTGCTCCTCAGTAGCTCAATGGTAGAGCATTCGGCTGTTAACCGAAGGGTTGTAGGTTCGAGTCCTACCTGAGGAGCCAAAC
>Ga0181529_10003730_pt1 | contig 17039 bp, 14 predicted proteins | sample PEATcosm2014_Bin_36_FD_119763 | JGI IMG/M metagenome (GOLD analysis project Ga0181529, IMG submission 119763) | Peatland microbial communities from MTU Mesocosm Facility, Houghton, MI, USA - PEATcosm2014_Bin10_30_metaG | ecosystem: Environmental > Terrestrial > Soil > Wetlands > Peat | place...
AGCGACTGTACGTTGATCTGCTGCGTGCCCTCCTCGATAAAGCTGCCGCCGCCGTTGGTGTTATTGTTGGCAATCTGCTGCTCCACCTGGCTGATGGAGAGGCCGTAAGCAACCAGCTTCTCCGGATCGAGCTTGATCTGGTACTCCTTGGTCGGCCCTCCGAAACTCGACACGTCTACTACGCCAGTAACGCTCTTGAAAGACTTCTCCAGAGTCCAGTCTTCGAGCGACTTCTTCTCCATCACGTCGTAGGCGGGATTCGTGCTCTCCAGCGTATACCAATAGATCTGGCCGACGGGGCTCCAGTCGGTGCCCATCTGCGGAACAAGATTGGCAGGCAGGCTGACCATGCTGAGCCGCTCCAGCACGTGTTCGCGGTTTATGTCGCTGGTGGAATCGTCATCGAAAATCAGCATCAGGCTTGAGAGGCCGGCGAGCGTCGTCGAACGCAAATGCGTCAGGTGAGGAATGCCGGCCATCTGGATCTCGACCGGCACGGTCACCTGGCGTTCAATCTCTTCGGCGCTGCGCCCTGGCCACTGGGTAATGATCTGTACATAGTTGTTGGCGACGTCCGGGTAGGCCTCAATGGGCAAGTTGCGAAATGAGACGATGCCCCAGGCGGTGAGCACCACCACGCCGCCCAGAACCAGCCAGCGGTTTTTCAGCGCGAAATCGACGAGTGCGCGCAGCATCTATTGATTCCCCGCAGTCTCAAGCAGCAGTGCATTTGTGACTACCTGCTGGCCGGGTTCAAGACCGGACAGGATTTCCTGCCGGCTGCCACTGAGCATCTGGCCGGCGCGAACCTCGGTACGTTTGAAGTGGTTATCCCCCGCCGGCACAAAGACCCAATCGCGGTCGTGCAGGTGAAGAACCGCGTTGGCCGGGACCACGGCATGTGTCTCCTTCATTCGGCTGGTGAAAGTGGCCTTGGCAAACATCCCCAGCTTCAGAAAGCCGGGGTTCGCAACCTCAATGCGTACCTTGGCCGTCCGTAGCGACGGATCGAGAATCGGGCCGATGTCGCTTATTCGTCCAGTAAGCGGACGATCGGGATATGCATTGATTGCAATCTTCGCTTCCTGGCCAAGCTGCAGCTTGGGGATATCGTTTTCATAGACATCGCAGACCACCCATACCCGCGACAGATCGGCGATGGTGAAGGCTGTGGCTGAACCGGAAAGACCTACGCCCGCGGCTGCCGCGTCCGTCACATTCTGCGCGACAATGACGCCGGAAATAGGCGCATATATATTCACGATGCTGCTGGGGTGATTCTTGTCCACTCCGAGAGTCTTCAATTGTTCTTCAGCGGCCGTTAAGTCGGCCTTTGCATCCTTCTCGCTGTCCTCGGCCTGCTCCAGCATGGCCTGCGAAACTGCGCCGTGCTGGTACAAATCCTGCGTTCGCACATAGGCCTTGTTGGCGAGTTGCTCGTCGTTGGCGGCTCTGAGATATGTATCGAAGGCATTGGTGATGTCGGGGCTTTGCACCTTCAGAAGCAACTGTCCCTTCTTCACGTTGTCGTCGAGGCGAGCCCTGATGTCGACTACTCTGCCGTTCGCCATCGAGATGACGGGGATCTCGCGCGAGACATCGGGTAAGACTGCGCCGGTGGCGATCAATTCGTCAGCCAATTCAATTTTCTCGGCGGAAGCAAGAGTGAATTTGTCCGCGTCATTGCTATCGATAGTGATCAGGTTCATGTCCGGAACCTGGATCACTTTAGCCGGCGGCGGAGCGCCATCGCCTTCCGATTTGCTTCTGCAACCGGAGAAAACAAGAGTCAGCGATGCCGCCACGGCAAAGACCAATAATGTGGTCCGGTATCGCATGAATGAGTCATTCGACATCATTGAATTACCTCACGCCCTGCTGCGAGATTCAGTTGACCGGCAGCTACCAGATACGAGCCGACCAGTTGCGTATAAGCCAGTTGCACCACCCTGTAATCGCTTTGCGCATTCAGAAATTCCATCAACGAAGCGCCTCCATGTTCGTAGGCATAGGTGACCGTGTCACGCACTCGCGTGGCCTGATCCATGTATTGCGCCTTGTAGGGCTTCAGCAGCGCGATGTTGCTTTCCACCTGCGCATAGGCCGAGTCCACATCGCTGAAGACCTGTGCCCGCACGGCCTCGCTGGCCTGCCGGCTGCGGTCCATGTCGATCAGCGTGCGCTTCTTCTCACCCTGGTTGCGGTCGAAGATGCGCAACGGCACGCTCACGCTGGCGCCGAGAGTCTGTATCCCATTCGGGTTATTGTTCGATGAGTTGTACGTGTACCAGCCGCCGAAGGTTGGGTCGGTGGATCCGTTGGCAATGGCCAGTTTGTGATTGGTTTCCGATTGCTGAATCGACTCGAGCGCGGCCTCCAGATCGGGCCGCTCACTCAAGGCGATCTGGTGAAAATCGTCCAGCGGCTGCAACGCATCCGAGAAGTCAAAGGGGCCCGTCACGTCAAACTTCTCCACCGGCGTTCGATCGTTCAAGAGTTGAAGCAGTTGAATCTTTGCCGTGCGCAGATCTACGTTTGCCATTTGCAACTCCGATTCGTACTGCACGCGCAGCAGCTCGATGCGGTCGAGATCGATATGCGCAATGTCGCCTGCTTTGAACCGATCGCGGCTGATCTCGATGATGTGGTCGTAATACTCCAGATCCGCCTTCGCCAAATCGAGAACGGCCTTGGCCTCAAGCGTCTGCACAAAGGCCGATCGCAGCGTGAACTCGAGATTGCGTTTCAGATCCTCGTGCTCTGACTCGCCGATGCGCGTGCCCTCTTTCGCGCTCTTCAGCCGCAGTTCCCGCTTATGATCCCGCTCGTGCAGATAGCTGAAGTTCGGCTGCTCGTACGTTCCCCTGAACGGAGTCCAGACGCCGTCGTGCGGTGCAATCTGCGTCCCATCTGCCGATAGCGTGAACTGAGGGTTGGGCCGGAAGTATGCCGTGATCTCTTCCGCCCTCATCTCGTCCACATTGTCGGCATCGGCTTTTAACGCCGGATTAACCGCTTCGAACTTCGCCTTCACCTGGTCCCAGCTGAGGCTTTGCTGTGCGGAGCACACTGCCCCCGCCAGGAAAACCAAGGCAGCCGCAACTGTGCCAGACCCATAGCGGTATATCAGCTTCATACGCATCCTTTACGCCATGCTCCGCAGGGCGATCGCAGAAAGGGAAAAGGGAGATAGGTTGAATAAGAGAAAGAAGGAGCGATCAGGCTGCGGGGGGTGGGCGATTCCGGATGGAGTGCAAGGCGGGGTTGCGGATCGCGAAAACCGGCGCCGGACGCGGTGCGTCAAGACTCAGCATGCCCAACCTCAACCCTGTGACGGCAGCCTCAGGGAGAGCGGCGACCACCGGGAAGATGGAATGCGGGCAGGCGGCGCAATGGTCGCGTCGCTGGCAGGTGTCGGTCTCAGCGGGGTTCTGGATCGACCATAGATCATCGCTGACCGAAATCACCGGAAACAGGATGACAATGAGCATGACCGGAGCAACGAACGACATCTGCCGCTCGCTCACCGCGCGCCGCCCAAGCCGCAGCCAAAGGTACACGATGGCAACTGCAAGCAGCGCCCAGGCGGAATTGAGGAATAATTCCATGCTTAACCCAGATTCTATACCAGGAAAAGAAACAGAGAATGAAACCAATGTGCGCCGGTTGACCCAACCGCGTATTTCGTTAAGGCGAGCAGATCGGATCAGACTAACGCATTCTCAAGATGACAGCAGCAAGCCCCGCCGCATTCGTCGAGTCCGATGTTAGGATCGCCATAACTCTCTAAGTTGTTCCAAATAAAGGCAAATGTTCCTAAAGTAGTTCGCCCGCTCCGGCTCCGGCTCGTACACGTTTCTCGGCCCAAATGCTTCGTGACCACTGTCACAGTTAGCAGGTCGAGCCCACGGTAGACTCGGTATATGGTTATCGATATAAATTTATCGACTCTCCAGCGATTGAAACGCCCGGAAGCTCCTTCAATCCCACAACCGAGCCTCGCCCGACTGCCCCAGTACCACCACTACCTGGTCGATCTCGCGGACAAGGGCATCTCCAGAATCTCCTGCAGCGTGATTGGCGCGTATCTGGGCCTGATCCCGGTTCAAGTCCGCAAGGACTTGCAGTACACCGGAATCATCGGCAAGCCCAAAACCGGCTACTCGGTCGCTGAACTCATCCAGGCCATCGAGACATTTCTCGGCTGGAACAACATTAATGAGGCGTTTCTGGTCGGAGTCGGCAATCTGGGCACCGCCCTGCTCGGTCACGAGCGCTTCTCCAAATTCGGCCTCCGAATTGTAGCTGCTTTCGACACAGACTCCACAAAAATCGGCCAATGGATCCACGAGAAAGCGGTATTGCCCCTCGAACAACTTGCCGATCTGGCCCAGCGCATGAGCATCCACCTGGGCATTATCACTTGCCCTGCTGAAGCTGCGCAGGCCGTAGCCGATGAGATGGTAAAGGGCGGCATCCAGGCCATCTGGAACTTCGCGCCCGTAAAACTGAGAGTTCCTGACCACATCATCGTGCACAACGAAGACCTTTATTCCACGCTGGCCTCGCTCTCTTGGAAGTTGGCCAGGCGCTTTCGTGTGCCGGTTCAAGAAAAGGAGGCCGTATAGATGGCGTCAATGCCCAATGTCGTTGATCGCACGGAGAACGTCGAGATACAGAAGTTCGAAAAGGTGTGCTGCATCCTCAACCGTTTCGGACGCCGCCCTTCAGGGTTGATTCCGATCCTGCAGGCGATTCAACACGAGTATCAATACCTGCCCGAGGAAGTGCTCACTTACGTGGCGACCTCGCTGGATGTACCTCCGGCCCGCGTCTTCGGCGTGGCCACGTTCTATGCCCATTTCGCCCTCGAACCCAAGGGCAAGCACGTCATCCGCGTCTGCGACGGAACCGCCTGCCACGTCAAGCAGTCTCTTCCCATCCTGGAAGCCTTGCACAAGACGCTAGGCACCAGCGAAAAGAACAAAACCACTCCCGACATGATGTTCACCGTCGAGACCGTCGCTTGCCTCGGCGCTTGCGGATTGGCCCCGGTCGTTGTCATCGATGAGCAGGTCCATGGACAAGTCACACCGCAGGGCGCCGTTGGCCTCATCAACGACATCCGGGCAATGGAAGCGTTGCAGAAAACCGCCGTTGCAACCCCCGCCGAGCAGCCCGCAACCGAGGAGTCTCATGTCTAACGCAAATCTCGTCTCGCCTACAACAGGAAATGCGCACGGCATCTCCACGCTTCCTCAGGTACGCCGCGTCGTCGTCTGTGCCGGAACCGGATGCATGGCCAACGGCGCCATGAGGGTCTTCGAGCAGTTCAAGCAAGAAATGGCCGGCTCCGGCCTGAAAGTGATCCTCGAGCTCCGCCCCGAAGCCGCGGACGATGAAGTGCGCCTCTCCAAGAGCGGCTGTCAGGGCTTCTGCCAGATGGGACCTCTGGTCTCGGTACTCCCCGACGGCATTCTCTACACAAAGGTTCGCAGCGAAGACGTTCCCGACATCGTGCATCAAACGCTGGCCGCCGGCAAGGTCGTCGAGCGGCTCCTCTACAAAGACCCCGCAACGCGCAAAAGCTGCCGCGGATTCGAAGACAATCCCTTCTACGCCCGCCAGAATCGCCTCGTGCTGCATGAATGCAGCTTCCTCGATCCCGAGGACATTCACGAGTACATGCAGCACGGTGGCTATGAAGCGGCGCGCAAGGCCTTCGTCGAAATGGCGCCCGAAGAAATCTGCAAAACCATCCTCGACTCGGGCCTCCGCGGCCGCGGCGGCGGCGGTTTTCCCACCGGCCGCAAGTGGGAAGCGGCAAGAATTCAGAATTCCCCTAAGAAGTACGTCATCTGCAATGGCGACGAGGGCGATCCCGGCGCATTCATGAACCGCTCCGTGATGGAAGGCAATCCGCACAGCGTCATTGAAGGCCTCATGATCGCCGCCCGCGCCATCGGCGCAAACGAAACTCTGGTCTATGTCCGCGCCGAGTATCCCCTCGCTGTCGCGCGTATGCGCCAGGCCGTCAAGGATGCCGAGCGTGAAGGCATCCTCGGCAAAAACGTCTTCGGCACCGGTCTCTCCATGAAGTGCGACGTCATGGAAGGCGCTGGAGCTTTCGTCTGTGGCGAAGAAACCGCCATGATCGCCTCCATTGAAGGCCAGCGCGGCATGCCGCGCCCCAAGCCCCCCTTCCCCGCGCAGAGCGGCCTCTGGGGCAAGCCGACCATCATCAACAATGTGGAAACGCTCGCCCATGTCTCCCGCATTCTTAGGGTCGGCCCCGAGGTCTTCCGCGCCATCGGCACCAAAGAATCTCCCGGCACCAAGACCTTCGCTCTCACAGGCCACGTCGCTAACACAGGTTTGGTTGAAGTTCCTTTCGGCACGCCGCTCCGCGAGATCGTCCTCAACATAGGCGGCGGCATTACCGACGACGCCGGCAAAATCTGGAAGACCGGTTTCAAGGCCGTGCAAATCGGCGGTCCCTCCGGCGGGTGTTTGACCGAAGAGCATCTCGATCTGCCTCTCGCCTACGAGTCGCTTCGCGCAGTCGGCGCCATGGTCGGCTCCGGCGGTCTGGTCGCCATGAACCAGGGCACCTGCATGGTCAGCATTGCGCGCTTCTTCATGGAGTTCACGCAGCGCGAGTCCTGCGGCAAGTGCGTCCTCTGCCGCGAAGGAACCAAGCAACTGCTCACCCTGCTCGACGACGTCATTGAAGGACGCGCCGATGCTCACACGCTTGAACTGCTTGAGACACTCGGCCACGCCGTGCAGGCCGGCTCGCTCTGCGGCCTCGGCAAAACAGCTCCCAATCCCGTGCTCTCGACCTTGCGCTACTTCCGCAAAGAGTACGAAGAGCACGTCTTTGACAAGCGCTGCCGCACCGGCCGCTGCAAGGCGCTGCTCAGCCCGGAGATCGATCCGGTCAAGTGCAAAGGCTGCGGCCTCTGCATCAAGGCGTGCCCGGTCGGGGCCATCACCGGCGAAAAGAAAAAGCCGCACCACATCGACTCTGAACTCTGCATCAAGTGCGGCGCGTGCGCCACAGCCTGCAAATTACACGCAGTCGAAGGGATATAGCCAGATGAATAAGGTCACTCAGCCAACTTTGACCATCGACGGAAAGACGGTAGCGATCGAAGGCGAGCGCAATCTGCTCGAGCTTGTGCGCAAGGCCAACATCGATCTGCCCACTTTCTGCTATCACTCCGAGCTCAGCGTCTATGGCGCCTGCCGTCTCTGCCTGGTCCAGATCGAAGGCCGCGGCATACAGGGGGCCTGTTCCACGCCCCCCGAGCCGGGCCTGAAGATTCAGACCACGACTCCGCAGATTCGCGAGATCCGCAAGATTGCCGTCGAGCTGCTGCTTGCCAATCACGACCAGAGCTGTCCCACCTGCGCTCGCAGCGCCAACTGCCAGTTGCAGAGCCTGGCCCAGCGCCTCGGCATCAAGAAGGTCCGCTTCAAGTCCGTCCATCAGCCCGTGCCCCTCGATGAGTCTTCGCCGTCGCTGGTGCGCGATCCCAACAAGTGCGTGCTCTGCGGCGATTGCGTCCGCACCTGCACTGAGATTCAGGGCATCGGCGCAATCGACTTCACTCATCGCGGCCACGAAGTCACCGTGCAGCCCGCCTTTGGAAAAAATCTCGGCGACGTGGAATGCGTCAACTGCGGTCAGTGCGCCAGCGTTTGCCCCACCGGCGCGCTTACCATCAAGTCGGAAGTCGACCAGGTTTGGAACCTGCTCGCCGATCCAGCCAAAACCGTCGTTGTGCAGATCGCGCCCGCTGTCCGCGTCGGTCTTGGCGAGTGCTTCGGCCTCAAGCCCGGAGAAATCACCACCGGGCGCATCGTCGCGGCTCTCAAGCAACTTGGCTTCAACCAGATCTACGACACCTCGTTTGCCGCCGATCTAACCGTCATCGAAGAGGGCTCGGAGTTCCTCGAGCGCAAATCGCAAGGCGGAACGCTGCCCATGTTTACCTCCTGCTGCCCCGGCTGGGTCAAATACGCCGAGCAGTATTTCCCTGAGCTGCTTCCCAATCTCTCCACCTGCCGCTCTCCGCAGGCCATGTTCGGCTCGCTCGTCAAATCCATGCTGCCCGACCAACTTAAGGTCGAACGCAAGAACCTTAAAGTTGTCGCCATCATGCCCTGCACGGCCAAGAAATTCGAGGCCCAGCGCCCCGAATTGGGCATCGACAGCGATCCTGACGTGGATTATGTACTGACCACGCAGGAACTCGCCCAGATGATCCAGTCCGCCGGCATCATGTTTGACACTCTGCAGCCTGAGTCATTCGACATGCCCTTCGGCTTCTACACCGGCGCCGGAGTCATCTTCGGAAACTCCGGCGGCGTCATGGAAGCCGTGCTCCGCTACGCTGCGGAAAAAGCCACCGGCAAAAAGCTCGAACAGGTTGAATTCCAGCAGGTGCGCGGCGACTCAGGTCTCCGCGAAGCCACCGTTATGGTCAACGGCGCGGAACTCAAGCTGGCCATCGTCCACGGACTGCGCAACGCGCGCGTCGTCGCCGAAGAAGTCCGCGCCGGCAAGAGCCGCTACGACCTCATCGAAGTCATGGCCTGCCCCGGCGGCTGCGTCGGCGGCGCTGGGCAGCCGGTCTCAACCTCGCGCGACGCCCGCGCCCTGCGCACCAAGGGCCTCTATCACGCCGACAAAATGTTGCAACTGCACAAGTCGCAGGACAACGTCTTCATCACCGAGTGCTACGCGAAATTCCTCGGCGACATCGGCGGCGAGAAGGCGCATCATCTTCTGCACACAACCTTCCAAAGCCGCCGCCGCATCATGGAAGATCCTCTGCCGCTCATGCAGTCCCAGGCAGCCGACAAGCTCAAAGTCAGCGTCTGCCTGGGAACCAACTGCTTCCTCAAAGGCTCGCAGGACGTGCTGAACGGCATCTTGCGGCACGCCGAGCAAAACGGACTGGAAGGCCGTCTCGATGTGCGCGCGGGCTTCTGCTTCGAGAAATGCGAAACCGGCCCGACCGTCATGATCGGCGGCCAGCACATTCCTCACTGCACAGCTCATAAGGCGATCGAAGAACTGAACAGCCGCATTGATGGCGATAACCCGAGCCCGCAAGCCGATACGGGTCCGGGGAGCACAGACGCCAGGTAACCGGCAGGACAGGAGAATATCTTGATTACGCAGGAACGGGCAGACTTCATCGACGAAGAGGAGATCGAACGCATACAGGCGGCGCACATGCGCCCGGAACCGGCCAAGGTTCGTGAATTGCTGGTCAAGTCCCGCGAAATGCACGGGCTTTCCATGGAGGAAGTCGCCTGCCTTTCCTACGTTGAAGACCCTGAGTTGCTGGCCGAAATTTGCTCGACGGCCAAGCAGATCAAGGAAGAAATCTACGGCTCGCGCCTGGTGCTGTTCGCGCCGCTCTACATCTCCAACCGCTGCTCCAACGAGTGCACCTACTGCGCTTTCCGCGGCAGCAACAAGGCTCTCAACCGCCGCACGCTCACGCAAGAGGAGATCGCCGAAGAAACTCGCATGATCATCCGCCAGGGACACAAGCGGATTCTGATGGTTTCCGGGGAAGCCCTGCCCGAACAGGGTTTTCAATACATCCTCGATTCCATCGCGACCATCTACGCCACCAAAGTCGGCCCCGGCGAGATCCGCCGCGTCAACGTGAATCTTGCTCCGCAAAATGTCGAGCGTTTCCGGCAGCTCAAGGACGCGGGCATCGGCACCTTCCAGCTTTTCCAGGAAACCTATCATCGCCCCACGTATGCGGAGGTTCACCTCAAGGGCTCCAAGCGCAACTACGACTGGCGCACTACTTCCTTCGACCGCGCCATGGAAGCGGGCATCGACGACGTCGGCATCGGCGTCCTCTTCGGCCTTTACGATTGGCGCTTCGAAATCCTCGCCATGATGCAGCACATTCGTCACCTCGAGAAGAAATTCGGCGTCGGCCCGCACACCATCAGCTTCCCGCGCATCGAGCCGGCCGTCGGTTCCGAGGTCGCTTCCAATCCGCCGCACGCCGTTAGCGACGCCGACTTCCTCAAGATGATCGCCATCATGCGCCTCGCGGTTCCCTACACCGGAATGATCATGTCCACCCGCGAAGGAGCAGCTGTGCGCCGTGAAACTCTCGAGGTGGGCATCTCGCAGATCTCCGCCGGCAGCCGCACCGATCCCGGCGGATATGCCGAAGGCCCTGGCGACCCCAACGGCAGCCAGTTCCAATTGGGCGACCACCGCTGCGTCGACGAAGTTGTTCGCGACGTCGTATCGCTCGGTTTCGTTCCCTCTTTCTGCACCGCTTGCTACCGCACCGGCCGCACCGGAGCGGACTTTATGGATCTCGCCAAGCCGGGCGAGATCAAGTATCACTGCCATCCCAACGCGCTCTCCACGTTTCAGGAGTACCTCTGCGACTACGCCGGCCCCGCAACAAAATCCGCCGGCGAAAATCTCATCTCCATCGAACTCGAGCACATGGACGGCCTGCAAACTTCTACCGCGCTGCCGATGCTCGACAAGGTTCGCGGCGGCGAACGCGACGTTTTCATCTAACCGATGTATTTTTTACCCCGTCTTGAAAGATCGGGTGCCCCAGGTGCCTCGCTTTTGGGCACCTGGGATACGACAAACCAGAAGTACGAATTGATACGGTCAAAGATCTAGATCCGAAAGAGGAGAAGACAATCATGATACGGGCTACTTCAAAAGGGTTTCGGCTTCACATCGGTTTCTTCGGACGCCGCAACGTCGGCAAATCAAGCCTGCTGAACGCCATCACCCGGCAGAAGGTCTCCATCGTCTCCGACGTGGCCGGCACCACCACCGACCCCGTCGAAAAGCCGATGGAACTGCTTCCCCTCGGTCCAGTGCTTTTCATCGACACCGCCGGCGTCGATGACGTTGGCGCCCTCGGCGAGCAGCGCATCGCGAAGACGCGCCAGGCCATCGGCCGCGCCGACATCGGCGTACTCGTCGCCGAATCCGGCGTTTGGACCGACTTCGAAGAGAAGCTTCTCGCCGAGCTCCGTTCGCATAACATCCCCGTCATTGTGGCCTTGAACAAGGTCGATCTCTGCCGTCCGGACATCGATCAACTGATCCGCTTCGAGCAGGAAGGTCTCCCCTACGCAAAACTCGTCGCTACCACCGGTGACGGCATGGATACTCTCCGCGCCAAGCTCTGGGAAGTTGCGCAGCCCGATGCCGGCGAGCCCACAGTGCTTCTCAGCGACCTGGTCGGTCCCGATGAAACCGCCGTCCTCGTCATGCCCTTCGACAAGGAAGCGCCCAAGGGCCGCATCAAGCAGCTCCAGGCCCAATCCATTCGCGAGCTAATCGACTGCGAAGCCTCCTGCGTAGTGGTCAATGACACCGGCCTCGAGCGCGCGCTCGACAACTTGAAGACTCCTCCCTCGATGGTCGTCACCGACGCGCAGGTTTTCGAGCAAGTCGCCCGCGTCACTCCGGACTCCATTCCTCTTACTGCGTTTTCTATTCTTCTTTCGCGTCTCAAGGGCGACCTCGTCGCGCAAACCCGTGCCGCCGTTGCCGTCGAAACACTCAAACCCGGCGACCGCGTCCTAGTGGCCGAGTCCTGCACCCACCACCCCATCGAAGAAGACATCGGCCGCGTAAAGATTCCACGCTGGCTGCAGAAATACGTCGGCGGCAATCTTCAATTCACCACCGTCAAAGGCCGCGACTTTCCTGAAGACCTCTCGCCCTACAAACTCGTCATCCACTGCGGCGCCTGCATGTGGAACCGCAAAGAAATGATGAATCGCATTCGCGAGTGCCAGCGTCAGCAAGTGCCCATCACCAACTACGGCCTCGTGATCGCTTACTCGCTCGGTATTCTCGAGCGCGCCCTCGAACCTTTTCCTGAAGCCCTCGCTGCCTATAAGGAAGAGCGGCAAAAACACCTCGAACCACACGCAGTCGCGGAAGCACCTGAACCCGACGAGAGCCATATGAGCTTAGTCAACTAACCATGACCGTGCTGTCCAAAGCCGATCTGCTCGAAGGTCTCCGCGAGAGCCGGCCCGCTCGTCTGCAAGAGTTGTACGAGCGGGCCGACTCCGTGCGCAAAGAGCACGTCGGCGACGCCGTGCACCTTCGCGGCCTCATTGAGATTTCCAGCCACTGCGCTCGTCAATGTATGTATTGCGGCCTGCGCGCGGCCAATCGCGATCTCGAGCGCTACCGCATGACGCGCGAAGAGATCCTCAACTGCGCCCTTCAAGCCGAAAGGCTCGGCTACGGCACCGTCGTGATGCAAGCCGGTGAAGACGATCGCCTCACTGCCGAATGGATCGAAGAAATTGTCTGGTGGATCAAGCGCGAAACCAGTCTCGCCGTCACGCTTAGCCTCGGCGAGCGCCGCCAGGAAGAACTGCAACTCTGGCGCACCGCCGGCGCAGATCGTTATCTGCTCCGTTTCGAAACCTCCGACAAGAAACTCTTTCGCGCCATTCATCCCAGCCGCTCTCCTGCCGGACCCGATCGCATCGCGCTGTTGCGCACACTGAAGACCCTCGGCTACGAAGCCGGCGGCGGCGTCATGGTCGGCATTCCCGGCCAATCCTTCGCGAGCCTCGCCGATGACATCCTCACCTTCCGCGCCCTCGATCTCGACATGATCGGCATCGGCCCCTACATCGGGCACGCCTCCACGCCTCTCGGTTCCGGCGCGCTGCGTCCGCCCATCGACCCATCCGAGCAAGCGCCTTCCAACGAAGAGATGGTCTACAAGATGCTTGCGCTCACGCGCATCGTCTGCCCAAACGCAAACATTCCCAGCACCACGGCGCTTGCCACCATCAACAAAGTTCACGGACGCAAGCTGGGCCTCAAGGCCGGCGCAAACGTCGTCATGCCCAATCTGACGCCGGTAAAATACCGCCGCCTCTATCAGATTTATCCCGCCAAGGCCTGCATCGACGAAAGCGCCACCGATTGCAACCAGTGTCTGCGCGGACAAATACACTCGCTCGGCCGTTTTGCGGGACGCGGGACCGGCGCAAGAGGAACGCTGGAAATGCCCGCAAGCATCGTGCCCGATCTCAGTTCGGCCCTGGTGCAACTGCAGGCATAAAGAGGTAACTCATGAACCCGGATCAAAGCCCGATAGAGATTGTGGTCTGCCTCGGGAGTTCCTGTTTCGCGCGTGGCAACTCGCAAAATCTCGCCACCATCAACGCCTATGTGCAGAGCCACGGATTAAACGCCTCGACTCACTTGACCGGCAAACTCTGCCAGGACGAGTGCATGCAAGGCCCCAATCTCAGCATTGGCGGCGAAGTTCATCACGGTGTCACGGCGGCAAAGTTGCGCGAGCTTCTCGAGCAGCTTGGCCAGACAACGCGGGGTCGGCATGGAACGGCTTGATTACATCAAAACCGGAAAGCACGAGTGTCAGGATTGCAACAAATGCATTCGCGGCTGCCCTGTAAAAGCGATTCGCGTTCGCGACAACTGCGCGCAGGTCGCGCCTGAACTCTGCATCCTCTGCGGCGACTGCACGCTCACCTGTCCCAGCAATGCCAAGCAGGTATGCGACGATTTGCCAAGCGCCAAAGCCCTCATCAATTGCAAGCGCGCAGTCATCGCCTCGCTTGCTCCTTCCTTTGTGGCGCAATATCCCGCCATTCGTCCAGCGCAGTTGGTTCGTGCGCTCAAGAAGCTGGGCTTCTTCGCCGTGTCGGAGGCCGCTCTCGGCGCGCAGCAGGTTTCAGCCAGCATCCTCTCCATGATGCGCGAGGAACAGAACAAGATCTGGATCTCGTCAGCATGTCCTGCCGTCGTCGACTTCATTCGCAAATATCATCCCGAATGCCTGCCGCATGTTTGCTCTGTCCTCTCTCCCCTCCTTGCGCATTGCAAGTTGCTGCGCACGCACTTTGGCAACGACATAGCAGTCGTCTCTATCGGTCCTTGCATCGCGGAGAAGAAGGAGGCCGAAGAGCATCTCGAGCTTCTCGATGCCGCGCTCACGTTTGAAGATCTCGATTTCTGGCTCGCCGAAAAACACATCGATCTCGCCGAAATTGTCGATTCTCCCGACGACCGCTTCGAGCCGGAAGAAGCGCAGGAAGGCGCGCTCTTCCCCATCGAAGGCGGCATGGCGCCGGGCCTCACCGGAAACCACGAAATCGATAACCTTGACTTCATGTCCGTCTCCGGCATCCCCGATGTCGAGCAGGCCTTGAAAGACATTTTGAAGTGGAAGCCCGAGCACAACATCTTTTTCGAGATGAGTGCCTGTGCCGGTTCGTGCATCAACGGCCCTAAAGCCGCGCGCGCCACCTCGGTCGCTCGCCGCCGCTACGACGTCATCCAATACGCAAAGCCCGCCACCGAATTTCCGCGCCGGCCTTCTCTGGCCATCGCTCAGGACTACCCGGCTTCGCCCGTCGCCCGCAACGAGTACGGCGAACTGCAACTGCGCGACGCCTTGCGCACCGTAGGAAAATATTCGGCCGAAGACGAACTTAACTGCGGCGGCTGCGGCTACGACACCTGCCGCGACTTCGCCCGCGCCCTCATCCCCCGCAACGCCGAGCGCATGATGTGCGCCGCCTATACGCGCAAACTGGCTCAGAAGAAAGCAAACGCGCTTCTCCAGAAAATGCCCTCTGCCGTCGTCATCGTTGACGACGACCTCAACATCATCGAGTGCAATTCAAACTTTGTCCACCTTTTCGCCGCCGAAGAAGAGCCTGCCAAGAATTTCGAGGGCCGCGCTCTCAGCGCCGTCATGCCGTTCTCTTACCTCTTCAATCGCGTGCTCGACTCGGACGAGGACATCGTCGGCCACGACATCCGCTATCAGCGCGGCATCCTCACCACCAGCATCTTCACCATCGAGCCGCATGCCGTCATGTGCGGAATCTTCCGCGACATCAGCGAGCCCATCGTCCAGAAAGAGCAAATCATCGATCGCGCCCGCGAAGTGATCCAGAAGAACCTGAAGACGGTGCAGCAGATCGCTTACCTTCTCGGCGAGAATGCCGCCGACTCGGAAATTATTCTCAACTCCATCGTGCGCTCGTTCACGCCCAAGGACGGCGACGACCCCATCGTAAGGGAGCAGCAGTGACCGGCGCGGAGAGCTTCATCGAAGTCGATTCCTGTCAGCGCGCCAAGCACGGCCAGTTGATCTCCGGCGACGTCTTTCTCTCCCAGAGCGTCAAGCAGGAAGGCCGCATCGTCTCGGTTCTCTCCGACGGCCTCGGCAGTGGCGTCAAAGCCAGCGTCCTGGCCACCATGACGGCCACCATGGCCTTGAAGTTCGCCGCAAGCGCCATGGACATGCGCCGCTCGGCGGAAATCATCATGGACACTCTGCCCATCTGCAGTGTGCGCAAAATCAGCTATTCCACCTTCACCGTCGTCGACATGGCCAGCACCGGCGAAACGCGCATCATTGAACACGGCAACCCGTCCTTCCTTCTCATCCGTCCCAAAGGTGAGTTGACAATCGAGAAAACCGAGGTGCGTCCCGAGCGCTGGCACGACCGCGTCATCAGCTTCTCCTCTTTCGATGTCCAACGCGAAGATCGCATTGTCTTTTTCTCCGATGGCATCACGCAGGCAGGCATGGGCGAGTTCCGCACCCCCCTCGGATGGGGATTGGAAAACGTTGAGAAATTCATTCGCGAGAAGATCGATCGTTATCCTTATATCTCCGCCCGCGAGTTATCGCGCATTCTCGTCGCGCGCGCCGAGGAAGTTGACGGCCTCAGCGCAAAAGACGACATTACTTGCGGCGTGGTTTACTTCCGCAGTCCCCGCCAGTTGCTCGTGATCACGGGCGCCCCGTTCAATCGGGCTCACGACCACGATCTCGCCAAGATGGCGGAGCGGACGAGCGGACGCAAAGTCATCTGCGGCGGCACAACAGCCAACATCATCGCGCGGCTGCTGAATCGCGAAATTCAAATCGACATGCGCCAGCAGCTCCACTCCAAAGTCCCGCCCTCGGCCCGCATGGAAGGCTTCGACCTGGTAACGGAAGGCACGCTCACTCTTGGAGAAGTCCTCCGACTTCTTGAGGAAGGCTTCGCACCGGAAGAAATGGAGTCAAATCCCGCAGTGCGCCTTGCCGCCATGCTCCTCGACAGCGACATCGTAAAGTTCGCCGTCGGCACCCGCATCAACGAAGCCCACCAGGACCCCAACATCCCCGTCGAACTCGACCTCCGGCGCAACATCGTGAAGCGTATCGCTCAATTGCTGGAGAGCAAACACATGAAGCGGGTACTCATCCAATACCTCTGAACAAAGAAGACGCACCCGCCCGGGTGAGGGTGACGCCGATCTCATGAAGACCGTCCCCAGCAGCCCAGGTCTCCCCCGTTTCCAGGCGAAGGGATGAGACAGTTACATTCGCTGTACCCTGGGTAAACGCCATTTGCAACCGGGATAGAACCGGCGTAAAATCCTTTACCAAATACTCCTTCATCCGCAACTTTCTATACGGGCCCCTGACCAGAGCGCGCGGATTGAGCCTGAATGGAACGATTAAGGCAATCCGACCAGCGGTCTCTGCTTGAATTTCTCCGGAATTGCTATGCGATTCCGGATTCCTTGCCATTTGACGGATTCACCTCTCGGCTTCTGGCTGCGCTTCCCCGCCTGATTCCCGCCGAACATGTCACCTACAACGAAATGTACCCCGAGCGCTCGGAGTCGCATAACTGCGTAAACAACCCGGAGCTTGCCACCGCCGAAGCGGCTCGCCTCTGGGAACTTCATATGAACGAGCATCCGGTGATGCGGTACATCTTGCTTACGTCCGATCGCCGGGCCGCGCGCATCTCCGATTTCTGGAGCCAGCAGCAGTTTCGCGATAGTGGGTTGTGCAGCGACTTCTACAAGCGCTTCGACAGTAAGGACCTCCGGCAAAGCCGGAGGCTTTCTTAGGTGAGCCGCTCAAAGCGGCTTGAGCGGGGACGCTAACGCGGCCCCGACTGAGTTGCGCCACCTTGCCGGTGGCAGGTCACTTCCA
>Ga0181529_10003731_pt1 | contig 17038 bp, 18 predicted proteins | sample PEATcosm2014_Bin_36_FD_119763 | JGI IMG/M metagenome (GOLD analysis project Ga0181529, IMG submission 119763) | Peatland microbial communities from MTU Mesocosm Facility, Houghton, MI, USA - PEATcosm2014_Bin10_30_metaG | ecosystem: Environmental > Terrestrial > Soil > Wetlands > Peat | place...
ATCGCCCACCTGCTTTGCAGGCCGGTTTCTAATGCGGATAGTAGGTGCATGCGCGAAAAATTGCAAGTCTTGCGCGCGGCGCGCACAATGTGCTACGTTCTTGGCCCGCCGCATTTGGGAAGCGCAGATCCAAATGCGCGCGCAATGGTTCTTGATTCTCAGCTTAAGGTGAGAACCATAGCGCACGCATGGTATAACGACTACTTGCCTGCAGTGCCAACTGGCGCGCCAACTCCGGAGCACGGATCCCATCCCGAGCCCGCAGCATAGCCGTCATAGTAACCGCAGTTGCCGTTGTTGATGTCGCGAAAATCCGAAGTGACGGCTGCGTTCGCGTACATCAGAGTCTCCTCCGCGGCAGTGGAGGCGCTGAAGTGTCCGGCATGATTGACGATTCCAGCCCACAGCGGAGAGGCAACGCTGGTGCCGCCGAAGATATTCCAGGCATAGAGTTGGCCGCTGTAGTTGTTGTCGAAGCTGTTATAGACCCAGACTCCGGTTCTTGGATTGCCGACCGCGGCAACATCGGGAACGCCTCGTTGCGCGCCGACCTTCGAGATTACGCCGGCCTGAAAAGCGGGCCGTGGCTCGTAGGGGCTGAAGCCTCCGCCAGTATCTTCCCATGCGGTTTCGGCGACGAAGGACATCGTGGTTGGATTGCGCGTCACCGTTGTGCCGCCGACGGCGACCACATTCGGCGAGGCCGATGGATAGATCGTTCCTTCGCTGTCGCCGCTCGATGCGAAGAAGACCACATTGGTCCCAACGAACACCGAGTCGGATTGAGTCTCGGTGGGGTATTCGCCGCCGCCCCAGCTCATCGAGACCTCTCCGCCCCCGGCCGCTTTGACCAATGAGACAGCCTTGGTTACAGCGGCATAGAGATCGCTGTTGCTGCTGGAGTTCGCTTCCACCAGATAGATGTGAGCCGAGGGCGCCATCGCATGAGCCATCTCGATATCCAGCGCCGATTCCGAGGCCCAGCAGCTCCAACCGCCATAATAGGCGCAGTCCGGATCGGGGCTGGGCCTTGATGCGCCTTGGTAGGCAACGGTGAAGGTAGCAGTGGTGGGTTGGGGCAGCCCGAATTGCTGCGAATAAGCCACCAGATCCGAGTAGGCCGTCGGATAATCGTAGGCGTCGACAATAGCAATCGCCTTCGATCCGCCGGTAGCCACCTTGGTTACGGAACCCGGAACGCATCCCGAGGTCACGGATACCAGAGCATAAAGGCAAGCGAGCGAAGCAGGAGTTTCCGCGTTGTAGCCCTGAATCGGCTGAACGGCATTCCGCACGACCTCGGTCTCAGCGAATCCGATAACTCCTTCGGGGCGGCCGGCCGGGACGAGAATCTTGAACTGTGTTTGAGAACGTCTTCCGAGGTCTGCAAGGGTGTGCAGGCCGGATTGAGGTGTAACAAGATGGCCGCTGCCGGAAGGTAGCAGTTCTGGAGTGAAGCGCGTGGTGATCTCAACCTGCGCCAAGAGCGCAGTGGCGGCAAACAAAGGCAACAGAGCGAGTCCGAGGATCGAACGAGTCATAGGCATCTCATTTCTCATTAGTCCAAAGCGGGACCGAGGTAATTCATCTAACAAAGGACCAGACCGAACCGGCGGAGGCAGGAACGGAATGAGGTTTGTTTGAAATCAGGTTGAATTATCGGCGGATTTGAAGCGGCGGGAAGAAGAAATCTATGCGAAGATACACACTGGCGTAACGGATTACAAAGGTTTTATGGCAATCGAAGCGAGGTATTACTTAAGTAGGGCTGTGCACATCGATTCTTCGCAGTTAGTTTGTTGAGTCGGGAACTTCGCCGGTGGCAATCGGCGCGGGCGGTCGATTGGCGACCTCGACAGCGCGGGCAATCAGCTTTTTGAGCTTGCCCTCAATGTTCGCGTCGCCTACATGCTGGTCTTCGAGCACGCCATCCGCATCGATGGTGAAGGTGGCAGGAATTGCAGTAACATCAAATGCCCTTGCGAGCCTCCCGCCAAATCCGCCATCGCGAAATTGCGCCCACGTCATTCCGTTCTTCTCGACAAAACCCTTCCACTTCGCATCGTCGCCATCCAGACTGATGCTGAGCACTACGAAGGGTTGATCGTCAAATCTCTTGGCGATGTTGCGAATGTGCGGCAGGGCCTCGCGGCAGGGACCGCACCAGGTTGCCCAGAAGTCAATGAGCACGACCTTGCCTGCCAGACCGTCCATCGAGATGCGCCGGCCGTCGAGAGTGGTCAAGGAAAACGGAGGCGCCATCTTGGCTCTTGCCAGTTCGATGCGCTCCACGTAGCGTTCCGCCCGCGGATGCAGATTCGGGTGCTCCCGGTCCTGATCGAGAAATGCGTTGAACTCGGCGCGCGCGGCATCGTCCTGATTGAGCCGCGCCAGCGTAATCCCATAGCTGTAGTGCGCGACAGCGGCCTTTGGATTCAATTCGAGTGCGGCTTTGAACTCGCCGCTGCTCTCCTGAATGCTCTGTTGCCTCTTGTTCCTGACGCCATCGGTCTGCAAAGCCATGGCCAGGCGAAGATGCGCGTTCGCCCGTTCCGCATCGCTGTCGGCAATTGATATCCATTCGCGCGCAAATTCGATTGCATCCTTGTAGGCGTCGAGCTTCATGGCCAAAACATAACCGCGATGTAGACATTGCCAGCAACGATTGCCGTCCTGCTTGTAGGCTTTGAGGTAGTCGTGAATTGCCGCATCGTAGTCGCGATGCTTCTCCCAATCCACAGCCGAAGCATAAGTCCTGATCGCTTTGGGATCGACCGGTTCGCCCGGCTTGGTAACATCGGTCTTGGCTGCGTCGTCGTTCACTGCGGCAGCTGCGAATGGCCCGCATCCTAATGTCAATACCAAAACTACGATGGCAGCGGATTTCGTACGAGTAAGAAGGGAAAAGCGGAACATAAGTGCGTCCTCCCCTGCGGGCGATTGAAGCAATACCTTTCTAGATTATTTCGCAGAGAGATTCTATCACCCAGTCTTGCGCTCGTCTTCCAAGACCTCGTCCAGCAGTCCGCGCAGGCAGGCCGCGCGCGTGCGGGCCTGTTGACCATCGCGGGCGCCGTCTTTTGAAGTGACCTGGGTGAGTTCATCGGCAAGATTCAGCGCGGCCAGCACGGCCACGCGCAGCGAGTCCACTGTACGGCCCTGCGCCGCCACGGCGCGCATTCGCGCGTCCACCATCTCCGCCAGGCCGCGAATATGTTCGATATCCTGTCCTGAAAGGTGATAGGGCTGGTCGTAGATCTCGACAGTGACATAGCCGATCCGATTTCCAGATTGCTCTTGTGCCAAAGCAGACCTCACAGTTCCAGCGCGTCCAGTTGAGAGAGCAGCCTCTCGACGCGCTTTCTCACCTGCTCGCGTTCCTTGCGCAGCGCGCTCACTTCCTTTTGCAGATTCTCGGCCACGGGGGCTTGCTCCATCAGTTTTGCCTCTGCCGCCTCTGCGCGTCTCTCGGCTTCGGACCGCGCCTGCCGTTCCCGCTTCACCATCTCCACCGCGCGCACGATCCGCTCTTCAAGCGCTGAGAAGTCGTCGGCGCTCAACGTCAGGGGGCTTGCCTCAGCGGCTGCTTCCGCGAGTGGTTCCGCGACCGGCTCCTCCGGCTGCGCCCCTGCCTCAACTTCCGAACTCCACAAGGACTCCGACATCGAAAGCACCTCCGTGCCGATCCGCCCTACCGGTGCAAGTATAGCGCCGGGAGAGCATCTTTTCCTTTAACTCCGCAGCCGCGCCCCAACCTTGCCAATAGCATCGACAACCTGCGATTGGAAGTCCTGCAACTCCTGCTCGCGCAGCGTGCGGTCTGCAGCCTGAAAGGTCGCACCCAGCAACAGCGAATAGTCGCCTGCGCCCAGCTTCGAGTCGCGAAAAACCTCTCGGGCCCGCCACTCGACCAACTCTGGGATCTGCAAGCCGGCCATCGCCCGGTCGATCTGCTCCCAGATGACCTGCTCGCTCAGAATCAGCGAAAAGTCGCGCCGAACGGGTTGGAAACGCGAGATCTCCTTTGCAATGGGCCTGCGCGACGGCAATTTGTAGAGCCGGTCGAGATTCAGCTCTCCCACCAGCACCGGTTCCTTGAGCTTGCGAGCCGCGGCCTCGCGCGGATGTAGTTGGCCGAACCAGCCAACGGTTGCTCCGTCAACAGCCACGCGCGCGGCACGGTGGGGATGGAGCCACTCCGGCGTCAAGCCTGCCTCCGCCGGGAAGCGGTCAAAGTAAACGGCACGCGACTGGAAACGCGCCAGTACCTGCTCGACCACACCCTTCACGTCATAGAAATCGATGGCTCTCCCGGTCTTCAGCGCCCCCTGCTCAGGCAGAGAGCCGACAGCGCCAAAGGCCAGCGAGGGACGCTCCTCAACTTTTTCCGTCGTGCCGGAAAAGACGGTGCCCAGTTCGAAGAGCCGCACATCGCTCACATCGCGATGCAGGTTGCCAGCGATCATCGCGAGCATTCCCGGAATCAGCGACGGACGCAGCACGCCCGCCTCATCGCTCAGCGGATTGCCCAGGGGAATCGAGAGCCCCGGCTGCGGCGCAGCCGATGCAGCCTCGGCCGGCGAGCAGAAGGTGCTCGAAATCGCCTCATGGAATCCCGCGCTCAGCAGCGTGCGCCTGACGTCAGCTTCTTTTTCCGCCCAGGGCAGCGCGCGAACTCCCTCGCCAAAGGCCGGCAGCGTATTGGCAAAGCGGTTGTAGCCATAGACTCGCGCCACCTCTTCGATCAAGTCGATCTCGCGCTCCAGATCCAGCCGCCAACTGGGTAGCGTTACATACCAGGCCGCCGATTGACGATTTTGCTGACTCGCCGACTCGCTGACTCACTAACTCGCATCCCAACGCCGCGAGTACGCTCTCTACGGTCTCAGCGGTGATGCCTTCCTCATCGATGGTTGTGCCGAGAGTGCGCCGCACCTCACTCAGCGCAAGCGCGACCGGTTTGCGATTGGCGGTACGCGACTCGAGTGCCGCCACGCGCACGTCAACCAGATCACCTTCGATCGAGCCTCCGTTTGCCAGCAGAATGCTGCTGACAATCGCCGATGCGACGGGGCAGGCATTGAAGTCCGCGCCGCGCTCGAACCGATGGCTGGCGTCGGTGTGCAGGCCGTGGCGTCGCGCCGTCTTGCGCACCGCCATTGGATCGAACCACGCAGCCTCGACGAGCACATTGGTCGTTTCGGCGGTGATCATGGTGTCCCAGCCTCCCATGACCCCAGCCAGAGCCAGCGCCTTGGCGTGATCGGCGACGACCAGATCCTCGGGGTCGAGAGTGCGTTCCATGCCATCGAGGGTCTTGAGCTTCTCGCCCTTGTGTGCGCGCCGCACGATGATGCCGCCCTCAAGCTTGTCGAGATCGAAGGCATGCGTGGGCTGGCCCATCGCCAGCCATGCAAAGTTGGTGGCGTCGACGGCGTTCGAGATTTGTTTTTGTTCGAGGAGGTCAAAATAAGTGGCCACCTCCGCGCCCTTAAACCAGTCCTGCGAGTTGGCAACAGTGATGCCGCGCAACACCCGCGCCGTGAATCGGCCACAGGCATCCTCGGCTTCGATCTTCACTGGGAAAGGTTTCGCGGCCGGTTTGGCTTCAGGCAGCGGAAATTGAAGTTCCGGCAAGGTCAGCCCGTAAATCGCAGCAGCCTCACGCGCCACGCCGTAGTGATTCATGGCATCGACGCGGTTGGTGGTGATGTCCATCTCGTAGAGCGAGCCGTCGCCCGAGCCAAGATCGCAGATGCCCTCGACAGCAACGCCGCGCAGGGTCAGATCTTCAGCGAGTTGCGCGTCGTTAACAGGAAGACCAGGCAGATAGGCTTGAATCCATTTTGTTAGGATCTTCATTGGCATTTACCTTTTAGCAATTCAGCGTACGCTACGCGCACGATTGCAAGTTAGCGAGTTGGTGATCTGTTTCCGCAGTGAATCATGCATTTAACGACCCCAACAATCCATTGATCAGCTTTGCAGTTTCCGTTGCAACCTCAAGAAGCAGTTGACCTGAATTCTCGTCGATGAAACCCAGGCTGCACGCCAACTCATTCTGCGTTTCGAACTCATACAGCGACCCCCGGGCCGAACCGAGCGACTTTCGCAACTCCGCATCTGCCGGCTTTCCTTGGCCTTCGGCGATATGGCTCGCAACAGAAACTGCTGATCGTCGCATCTGCATCCTTAGCCCAAAAGTCTCGGATTTTGGAAACTCTTCAGTTCGCTGATAGACTTGGCGCGCTAACTCCATCGCTTTCTGCCAAACTATCAAATCGCGAAAATACCGAGTTCGAGGCATCCAAGGCTCCTCAGCATCTTCTACAGCCAAGTTGCTAACCTGCAATTGTGCGCACAGCGCACGCTAACTTGCTAAATCATATCCACGACAGCTATTCGCTAGATGAATTGACCTAAGAAACGCATGTCCCCCGAATAGAATTGTCCGATCTCGCTGATGCCGTACTTCATCATGGCGATGCGTTCGACGCCCATGCCGAAGGCGAAGCCGGAGATTTTCTTCGGATCGTAAGCGGGCTGCTTCTCTGCCGCGAAGGCAAAGACCGCCGGGTCCACCATGCCGCAACCCAGCAGTTCGATCCAACCCGACTGCTTGCACTTGCGGCAGCCCTTTCCGCCGCAAAAGATGCAACTGATCTGCACGTCGGCACTCGGCTCTGTGAAGGGAAAAAACGACGGGAAGAAGCGCGTCTTGACCGCCGAGCCGAAGAGAGCCTTCATGGCGTGGTCGAGCGTGCCCTTCAGATCGCTGAAGGTGATGTTGGTGTCGACGCAGAGGCCTTCGACCTGATGAAAGATCGGCGAGTGTGTCGCGTCCGCCGCGTCGTTGCGATGTACCTTGCCTGGGATGACGATCCGCACCGGCGGTGGCTGCGACTCCATCGTCCGCATCTGGACTGGAGATGTATGGGTGCGCATCAGCAGGCGGTCACGCAGCGGGCGACGCTCTTGATTGGCGACGACCAGCGTATCCTGTGTGTCGCGCGCCGGATGCCCCGGCGGAAAGTTCATGCTCTCGAAGTTGTAGTAGTCGGTCTCGACCTCGGGCCCCACGCCGACCGAGTAGCCGAGAGCGGCAAAGACCGAGACGATCTCATTGAGCGTGCGAGTGATGGGATGCTCGGCGCCGGTGAGCCGCAGCGTGCCGGGCAGCGTGATGTCGATGGCTTCGCGGGCCAGTGCTGCGTCGCTCGGGCCCGAGCCGGCAGCCTCTTCCAGCAGCTTCTCCACCAGCTCTTTGAGCACCTTGAACCGCTGGCCCACAGCTTTCTTGGCTTGTGCTGGCGCGGCCTTGAGCCAACAGTCTGAAACTTCATTGAGCAGGCCTTGCTTGCGGCCCAGCCAGTGGAGCCGGAAGGCCTCTGCATCGAGCTTCTCTGCAGCCTCGCGTGCCCGCTGCTCCAATTGCGCAAAGGCCTGATCCAGCGCGGCCTCGTCAAATGCCGACAGATTCGGGATTTCCTCATTCATATGCGTAAACAGCAGGATAAACTACGCGCCCATCGCTCAACGATCAGGGATTGTCGCGTGACGCGCCAGACTCGGCTGCGCTCAGGTCAATATGCTTCAGTGCCGGAGTCAGTTCCAGCGGCTCTTGTCGTCGTGATCGTCGTCTCTCTGGCGCCCCTTGCTGTCGAAGCGGATGGTGCGTCCCTGAGACCGCATGTAGACCTCGAACTTCCGGGCGGCGCGGCGGCGCTTCCAGCGATAGAAGCTATTACGCAGGCCGTACCATTGCTCGCTCACGCCTACGGTGAGACCGCGGCGCGGGGCCAGTTGGAAGTAGACGAGGCCGGTCAGCGCGCCTCCCAGCTCGGCAAAGGCCGATACTCGATCACCGCCGCCTAAGAGCGAGGCAAAGGAGATGAGCGCGAGAATGGCCGCCAGGTAGCGGGCCTTGATGCTGATGGGCAAGGGAAAGAGCATGAACTCCACATCGCCATAGTGGACGCCGATGACCACCATCATGCTGAAGAGGCCGCCGAAGCAGCCCGTGAGCAAGGCTCCCGCTAGTGAATGGCCCAGCGCTAGCGCGCTCAGATAAATCGCGGTTGCGGCAGCGGCTGTGCCCAATACGGAGAAAATGTAGAGTCCCAGAACCCAGTTTTCGCTGTGGATCTTCTCAAGAAACCCCGCGATGAACCAAAGTCCCAACAGATTCAAGAGGGTCGAGAGAAGGCCGATCTGGACCAGGCTGTAGGTGAAGGGTTGCCAGAGATAATCGTGATGAAGGAAGGCCTCCGGCGCAAATCCGAGAAGGTATCCGATCCCCTTCGTTGCCTCCGGAAAGGCCAGGCGCGCGATCAGCAGGGCAAAGAAGGCGATCAGGTTCCACAGCACAAGGCGGCGGGTGGCGCCGCGGAAATCGGGGAAGGAGAGCGACATTGAGCCGTAACTTGGCATGGTGAGTCTCAGGTTAAACCGTTGGCGAGGCGAATGTCATGCGACATACCCCGCCGGACGATTGCCGGTTTTGGCTTTGGAGCCAGCCAGCTCGCGAATGCCGTTACGGAACCACGGTCAGGCTGCGATGGCCGGCCGCATCCACCGCGCGTACGCCAAAGACCACGTTGTCTTTAGAGATCGGCACAGTGAACTTGATCGCCGGAGCTGAATCATCCTTTGCGTCCGCTTTCACAATTTGAACAAACTGCCAATCGGGCGCGGAGGTCTCGCGCCAGACGATTTCGTAGTGATCGACCTTTGCGCCCTCTGGCGGTTCCCATTTGAGCGTGGCGCCGTTTTCGAGCTTGTCCGTGAGCATGGTCACCTTCATCGGCTCGCCCGGCGACGAGGCCAGCGCGGCCATGGTCGCTGCATTGAGGCGAGCGACGTTGGCAACGTAGTTAAAATCGACAAACTCCGGCAGGTCGCCGAGCGTCGGCTCGATTGAGCCTGCAGGCGGCCGGACCACGTTCTGGTGTTGGTGGTTAAAGTCCTCTCGCCACTCGGTGAAGCGGACCGCGGCAAAGCCCTCTCGGTTGAAGGAGAGGTGATCGCCGCCGCGCAGGTAGCGATCGGGCCGGAAGACCAGAACCGCGGAAAACGGGCGACCTGGTGCTGCCATGAGGTAGGCACGAGCGGTGTCGGCGACGGTGCGGGCCAGTTCGCGGCTGGGCGAGTCGTCTTCCTCTCCCAAGGCTCGAATGCGGTGAATCTGCTCTGGCGTTGCGGCAATGGGCATGCCCTCGGAGAAGACGCGGACGCGGTCCTTCAGTTGGAGGCCGTCGCCCGGAGTGGTGTTGCCTCCGACGATGTCGTTGTTCAGAACGGCTTCCAGTTGCCAGCCTTCACTGCGGGCCAGCTTGGCCAAGTGGCTCGACCCGTTGAGGCCCTGCTCCTCGCCTGCGACGGCCACAAAGACAAGCGTCGCCGGGAAACGCAGTTTGCTGAGGGCTCGTGCGCACTCCAGGGAGACCGCGACGCCGGAGGCATCGTCGTTTGCGCCGGGTGAGGGGCTACGGGCGTCCAGAACATCCAGGCTCCGCGAGTCGTAGTGGCCGGTCACCAGCACCATGCGCCGGGCCTGCGCCGGGTCGCCTCCGCGCAGGATCGCATAGACATTAGTAATGGGCGTGGGCTGGGGAAACCGTTCGCCGGCGGGCTCAGTGAAGCTGTCGCGGCGCACATCAAGGCAGCCGCCACACTCCTTTGATATTTGCTCGAACTGGGCAAAGACCCAGTCGCCGGCGGCATTAATGCCCTGGCCGGGAGGCAAACTGGCCTCCGAATTCGGAAGAAGACTGGAAAGTGTGCTTCGAGTACCAAACCCGACCAAGGTATTGATCGTCTGTTCAATGCGAGCGGGTTCAATGCTCCGGATGGCGCGAACGATTGCCGCGTCCGGCGCGGGCGGAGCCACAGGAGTTGCATTGAGCTGGAAATCGGGCTGGGAACGGCCGATAGATGCCGTCAGCACCATTCCGCAGAGCAAGACCGCTTGGGAGAGATTCATGGCGTATTCTTCCTCTTGGGGTTTCGGATTGAGGTCTGGGCCGCCGCCTCTTGACCTCGGGCCGGCTTCCACTCAAGAATAGCGGAGATGTACCCTGCAAGACCGTCATACTGCTATTTGAAATCGGATTAAGAGAGAGAGGAGGCCGCTATGCCGAGCTGCCCTGAATGCGAGAACGATCTTGATATCGAGGTGGACGAGATGGCCGAAGGCGACGTGGTCGCCTGCGAAGAGTGTGGAACCGAGTATGAGGTGGTAGGCGTCGAACCGCTGGAACTGGTCAGAGTGGGCGACGATTTGGACGAGGACGACGAGGACCCGCTCGACGAGGAAGAGGAGTAAGAGTGAAGTTTGATCGCAAGAGCTTGGCGGCCGCGGCAATGTTTTTGATGCTGGCGGCTGGATTGCTTCCTACGGCTTCGCGGAGCGGCCAAAACGGCTTCGGTCTGGGGCCGGTCCGCGCTGAGGCGCAGAACCTGGGGCAGCGCGTGGTCATGGGCGCTGTAGTCGACGCAAACTCCGCTCCCATCGTCGGCGCCACGGTCTTTCTCAAGGACCTCAAATCCAAATCCATCCGCAGTTATACAACCGATGCGAAGGGCCGCTTCCGCTTTGCCCAGGTCAACATGTCTCAGGACTACGACCTCTGGGCGGAGAAGGAAGGCAAAAAGACCGCCCACAAGGACGTCAGCTCCTGGGATGCGCGCAAGGAGTTCGAGGTCGAGCTGAAGATGAAGTAAGGCCGGAGACCGGCGGCTCTGCTCAGACGCCGCCTCGGGTTTACCCTTCCAGCTTTTTCGTCACAAGCTCGTTGAGCAGCGCGGGATTGGCCTGTCCCTTCGATGCCTTCATCACCTGGCCCACAAAGAATCCCGCCATGGTCTTCTTGCCGGCCCGATACTGCTCCACCTGCTTCGGGTTTTCAGCAATCACCTCGTCGATCAGAGCCTCGATGGCAGAGGCGTCGGTGATCTGCTGCGGCTTCTCGCGTTCATAGACCGCAGGGAAGTCCTGGCTCTTTTCAAAGCACACATCGAAGAGCTGCTTGAGCTGCTTGGAGCTGATTTTGCCCTCGTCGAGCAGATCGGCAGCCTCGACGATGCCGGCCATCGAGACAGGCGACCGCTCCTGCTCGAGGTTCAACGCTTTCAGCCGTCCGCCAACTTCGTTGAGCAGCAGGTTCGCAACGCGGCGAGGGTTCTTCGCGGTCTTGGCCGCGGCCTCGAATCGGTCGGCAAACTCCCGCTCTGCGGTCAGCGTGGCGGCGTCCTTGGCGGTGATCTCGTACTCGGCGACCAATCGCGCGCGGCGAGCCTCGGGCAACTCGGGCAGTTCTGCTCGCTTGCCTTCGATGTATTCGCGAGTCAGCACCAGCGGCGGCAGGTCGGGCTCGGGGAAGTAGCGATAGTCGTGCGCTTGTTCTTTTGAACGCATCGAGTAGCTCCGGCCTTCGTTGGCGTTCCACAGGCGGCTCTCCTGCGTGATGCGCCCGCCGGATTCGAGAACCTCGATCTGGCGCTCGATCTCGTATTCCAGAGCCATGCGCACGAAGCGGAAGCTGTTGACGTTTTTGACTTCGACCTTGGTGCCGAACCTTTCCTGCCCTAGCGGACGCACGCTCACATTGGCGTCGCAGCGCAGCGAGCCCTCTTCCATGTTGCAGTCCGAGACGCCGGCATAGAGCAGGATCTCTTTGAGGCGTGTCAGATATTCGAAGGCCTCGTCCGGCGTTCGGATGTCGGGATCGGAGACGATCTCAGCCAGCGGCGTTCCGCAGCGATTCAGATCCAGGTAGGTGCGCGTGGCGGAGTCGGCGAAGGCGTCGTGAAGGCTCTTGCCGGCATCCTCTTCCATGTGCAGGCGCGTGACGCCGATCCGTTTCGTTTCGCCGTTGGCCGTCGGCACATCGATCCAGCCGTGCTCAGCAATCGGCTTGTCAAACTGAGAGATCTGGTAGCCCTTGGGCAGGTCGGGATAGAAGTAATTTTTACGGGCAAAGATGGAGCGCTCGCGAACCTCGCAGTTGATGGCCAGCGAGGCGAGCGTCGCAAACTCGACGGCCTTCTCGTTCAGCACCGGCAACGCCCCCGGCAATCCGAGGCAGACCGGGCAGATGTTCGTGTTCGGCGCAGAGCCAAAATGATTGGCGCAACCGCAAAAGGCCTTGGTAGCGGTGAGCAGTTGCACATGGACCTCGAGTCCGATGACGGGCTCGTACTTGGCCATAACTTCGGGCGATAGCGTTGCGGCGGGCATATCTGAATTCTAGCGCGAATCAAAGCAGAGTCGCCGCGCGAGTGCACGAGCACGTTAATCAGCAAGTAACTGCCGGTTAGCCGGTGACTCAGGACCAAAGCCAAAAATGGCCCTCGTTAGCCAAGGTGATCCACACGGCTCAGTTCGCTTGTCGGCGCAGAACCCCGGATTTTGGCAAGCCCTTGAATGGGCCGACACTTGTGAGGAAGTTAGAGAGAACCAGTTCCATCTGCTTATCGAAGTCATTGGGATTCTTAGGAAGGTGAGGCCACGCTATGCGAACAGAAACGCCGCAATCGGCGATCATGCGACGACAATCCCAAATTACGTAGGGAGTCTGGGTCGAATGTTGGACCGCCGAGAATGTACTGCACCCCCAGCCTTCTACGAGGTTTCTCACCTGCGCATTTTGGCTGGTAGCCGACGCTTGCTTTTGAAAAGCATCTTTGTCCTGAGCAGTCTTCAGATCGGTAGCAATGACCGACAGATTTGAGGAGTCCGAAGTGTCTTTGTCAGCATCGTTGGGGATTTGGAATGCAAACACTGTCTTTTCGCTCGTAGACTTGTTTGCAATCACTGGCCAGTCAGCAGGCACTGAGAATTGAACACGATCAACGATCGTGAAATCAACCAACTCCGTTGCTGTGGCCGTTGCTGCGGACAATAGACATGTCACAAATACAAAAAGAACAAATGCTTTCTGTGATTTCATTGGGACAATTGTACCGCGTTGGCGTTGCGTGCCCCCCGACGCACTCGTGGAGATAGTAGTTGGGGCCGCTCCTGATCGTCCTGGGTGTATTATCGCCAACTCTTCCCCAAGACCTTCAACGCTTTGGTTTCTTCAAACGCCGGACTCCAAACACATCAAGTTTTGGATCAGTGCTTAGAATCGGCAGATTGTTCTGGATCGCTTGCGCAGCAATCATGCGATCAAATGGATCCGCATGTGCGTCCTCGAAGCGCGCCGCACGCATCATGGATTCCGGCTCCAGAGGGAGAAGCGTGTACCCAAGACGGTCCTCAATGTTGACGATCAGATCGCTCTCTAACTCAACCGCCTCCGGGAGCTTGCCGTATCGAACTTTCAGACTGATCTCGTAAAGAGTTGCTGCAGAAACCAGGATTTCGTTGTTGAGGTCAGCAATCAACTTCCTTGCCCACGGCTCCATGCGGGTAGAGTTAATCGCAGACCAGAGCACGTAGTGCGTGTCGATAAGAACCCTCACTCTCCCTCACCCCTCCACGCTTTTAAGTCTGCTTCGGGAATCTCGTCGAAGTCGACTGGTATGTCGAAATTCGGATGGGGAAACAAATCGAAGACCCGTTCTTTTGCTGCCTTCAGGGCAACAATCTCAGCTACAGGAGTCCTTTTCCGCCCCTGGGTTAGAACAATCTTTTCACCGCGCTGCGCCCTCTTTACTAGATCGGAAAGCTGGGTCTTCGCCCTAAACATTGTGGCTTCAATCATGCGCCCTCCGAAATGCTAAGAACATCTTAGCTAACATATTCTGGATTTGCAACACATCACGTTCGGGAGTACGGCGCGGTGGCGGGTTTGTGTGTAGTCGAAATAGGTAATAGTCGCGGAAATCGCACCCTCATCCTTTGTACTTTTTGACTCCGAGTATGTCGCGCTATGGTCAGCAGCGAGTTAAAGACGTCAAGTTCGCCGCTCTACTCCGCCGGATCTTCTGCCGTGAAGCTCGAACAGCAGGGCTTTTCGGTGGCATGAAAGTTCATCAACTCTACGCGGACATTGTCGGGGTCGAATAAGTTGAACTGACCCTTTCCGTCCTTGCCCATCTGCGTATGTTCCTGCGCATCCACCCCGACAAGGCGTCCGCCGTCTTTGAGAGTCTTGAATGCCATATCGACGGAGCCAACGCCAATCGAGAAGTGATCGAGCACGCCCAGGTCGCGCGCTGAGATATCAGGCTTGGCATTCAGCATGTATTCAAGCCAGTCGTGGCTGTCGGGAGTCTGCTGGCTCACCCAATCGATCTTGCCCTCGACCATGCCTCCATACCAATAGGGGCGGAAGCCAAGCAGGTCGCGATAAAAAGTATCCTCAACGGCTCGGTTGTGCACCATGATGCCCGCGTGAATGATGTGAGTTCCGATCGCATCGGGCGCCTCGATTGCCTTCGGCAGCCGCGGCGGCTCGACAAACTCCACCCGGTTGCCATCGCGATCGACAACGATGAACCAACTGCTTCCGTCGGCGCCCTTCGAGACCGAGGCTGGAGTCTTGTAAGACTTGGACCGAAGATATTTGCGCAGCCCCTCGGCATTCTCTGTGTTGTAAGCGACGTGATCGAGCCGGTTGATACCCGCGCCCTCGGGCAGCGGCAGCACCTCTATGAACTGCGTCGCGCTGAACATGTAGCGAATGCCGTTGGGATTCTCAGGGTCGGATGCCTTGACCGCGCCGAGGATCTTTCCATAGAAGTGATCGGCTGCTGCTGCGTTCGAGGTGTAGACGGCCAGATGCGAGATGCCCGTGATCTTCGGGCGAGTGATCGGCGGGTCCGGCAACTGGGCGGTTGCGGCGAACGTGAACACAGCAAAGGAAGCGGCGACAAGAAATCTGAAGTTCATTCTCTACCTCGAAGATCGTGGCCGAGCCACAGTACTTCGATTCTAAGCCGTGCGCAAGACCCGGGTCCCCGTACCCGCCGTACAATGCTCCCATGAAGCGAATCGTTCTCCCAGCCTTCCTGGCCGCCCTCGTCCTGGCCGTTTGTCCCGGCTCCGCTACCCTTGCCCAGGATGCGCTTCCCACGGCGTCGGCGGCAGATCGCGCTCTGGCGCGCGAGATCTTCAAGCAGTTGATCGAGATCAACACCACCGATACTCCCAAGGGCAACGTCACCACCGCAACGGCTGCGATGCAGCAGCGTTTTCTCGACGCCGGCTTTCCTGCTGAAGATGTTCACCTGCTGGGCCCGGACCCGCGCAAACAGAACCTCGTTGTCCGCCTGCGCGCCGCCGGAGTTCCAACCAGCAAGCCCGTCCTCTTTCTCTGCCACATGGATGTGGTAGAGGCCTTGCGCTCCGACTGGCACACTGATCCCTTCGAGTTTGTGGAAAAGGACGGCTACTACTACGGCCGAGGCACACAGGACATGAAGGACTCCGACGCTGCGCTGGTCTTTACCTTTCTGCGTCTGCACAAGGAGGGCTACAAGCCGCACCGCGATTTGATCCTCGCGCTCACCGCCGACGAAGAGGGCGGCAGCTTCAACGGTGCACAGTGGCTTGTGCAACAGCATCGCGAGTTGGTGGATGCAGCCTTCGTCATCAATCCCGACTCCGGAGGCATCGAACTGGATCACGGTCGCGCCGTGGTGGCCGACGTCGAGGCTACGGAAAAGGTCTACTCCGATTTCCAGGTGACGGCGGTCAATCCCGGCGGTCACAGCTCGCGCCCCCGGCCCGACAACGCCATTTATGAGCTCACCGCGGCGCTCGACAAGCTGGCAGCGTATTCTTTTCCCTTTGAGCTGAACGACGTCACGAAGACCTACTTCAGCAACCTTGCGGGACAGGAGACCGGACAGACAGCGACCGATATCCGCGCCATCCTCGCTTCGCCGCCCGATCTGGCCGCGGCCGCGCGTCTGAGCGCCGACCCGAGCTTCAACTCCAACTTCCGCACCACCTGCGTAGCCACGCGCCTCTCCGCAGGGCACGCCAACAATGCACTTGCCCAGACCGCGCAGGCCAACGTCAACTGCCGCATCTTCCCCGGCCACTCGCCAGAAGAGATTCGCCAGCAGTTGATCGGCCTCTTTAGCGATCCGAAGCTGACCGTGAAGTACGTCTCCGATTCTTACCAGGCCTCCGACACCGCGCCCGAGCGCAAGGCCATGGTTCCTCCTCCGCCTATCAGAGAGGTCTTTGAACCGCTGACCAAGCTCACCCAAGCCATCTGGCCGGGTGTGCCCGTGACGCCGGTGATGGAGAACGGCGCCAGCGACTCGATCTACTTTGCGCAGGCGGGAATCCCTTCCTACGGCTACTCAGCCATCGCTCTGGAACGCGACGACGAGCGCGCTCACGGTCAAGACGAGCGTCTCCCAATCGACTCCTACTGGAAGTCGCTGGACTTTCTCTACTCGTTCTTGCAGGCGCTGGGAGCGAAGTGAGCCTTCTCTGCGCGTTCTCAAAGACCCTCCGCCCTCGCTGCTAAACTGAAGACTGATGATTCTCCCGTTCGTCCGCGAAATCTTCGCGGAGCTGGAGCACTCCTCGGGATTTGAACGCGTACGAAGGCATCTGAGCCTCGCTGCGGGGCGGAGACGTGTCTCCGGACTCACCAACACAGCGCGATCCATCTATATTCCGCTCTTTGCGCGGGCCGCACGGCAGCCGGTGATCGTGGTGGTCGCCGACAACAAGGCAGCCGAGGCTCTGGAGCCGATGCTGCGCGCCGGCTGTGAACTGACCGGCGCGGTTGACCCTGCTCAGGTCGTGCGGCTTCCGGCTCACGATGTCCTTCCCTTTGAAAACCTCTCTCCTCATCCGGATGTGCAAGAGCAGCGCGCAGCGGCATTGTGGAAGCTGGCAACCGGCGCGGTTTCCCTTCTGATCGCTCCTGTCGAGTCGGCAGCGCTCCGCCTCTTCGACCGCGACTACTATGCCGGCCTCGCTGTCACCCTCAAGCGCGGCGAAGAGATCGACGTCGAAGTGCTCACCAGCCATCTGGCATCGGTGGGCTACACGCAGATGGATCTCGTCGAGATGCCCGGTCAGTTCACGCGGCGAGGCGGAATTCTCGACGTGTATTCGCCGGAG
>Ga0181529_10003732_pt1 | contig 17033 bp, 15 predicted proteins | sample PEATcosm2014_Bin_36_FD_119763 | JGI IMG/M metagenome (GOLD analysis project Ga0181529, IMG submission 119763) | Peatland microbial communities from MTU Mesocosm Facility, Houghton, MI, USA - PEATcosm2014_Bin10_30_metaG | ecosystem: Environmental > Terrestrial > Soil > Wetlands > Peat | place...
AGGCCGCCAGCGTGCCGACCAGCGCCAGATGCACGAATGCCCAGGCGCCGATGTTCTTGGGCAGGGCGGGTGCCAGAATGGTGAGAGAGAGCGCCAGCTGTTTCACGGCCACGGCGTCGATGCGGGCGAAGTAGCGCATCCAGACTCCCGAGAGGGCGATCCCCAGCAGCAGGAAGAGCGCGAAATAATCGGTGAACAGCGAGATGTAGCGGACCTGGGGATCGCGCAAGCGCCGCTGCAGCAGGTAGAGCAGCGCTACGACGACCACCAGGTCGGTGGCGTACAGCACCGGGGCGCCGATCTGGAAGAAGCCATCCACGCTCTCCAGGAATAACGATAGTTTGGGCACCGGTTCCACCAGGAACCGGAGATGGCGGAGCAGGATGACCAGCATCGACCAATGGAAGGCCAGCGCGCCCAGCCAGAGCCACTTGGCCTCGCCATAAATCAGCCGGGGACCTTCCGCCAGCCGCGAGCGGGTGTTGCGGAAGAGGCTGCGAAACAGCAGGATCTCGAGACCCATGCGGGCGAGGACGCCGGGCAGGGTATAGGGACTTTCCAGCCAACTGGCTTTGATCCAGGGCAGGGATTTCTCCTGGCCGCAGACCGTGGGGACGCGGAACGGCACCGGCGCCAGCGACCAGCGGATGACTCGCCAGCTCAGCCCGGCCAGAAGCGCGACCAGCGCGGCGTAAGGGAAGACAATGGCGACCAGCGGCCGGAGTCCGTTGACCTGGCTGGCGCCGGCCGCCAGCAGCGCAATGGCGACGACGGCAAGACACGCACCTAGGATTTTTCTCAAATGCCACCTCGTTCCTGCCAGTCCGTCGGATCGCAGGGCGGCAGCCGCCGCTCCAGAACGAAGACGCGGCGGCGGACCTCATTGGACCGCGCCTGGTAGGTTCTCTCGCGGTATTTCACGTACAGGTCGAACGCCAGCAAGGCCATCTCGTCGATGCGGCCATCCAAGAGCGCCTTTTGCGCTCCGGAAACCTGCAGCCGCAGGATCTCTTTGAGCTGGAAGAGAAACTCCAGCGCCTGGCTGGGCGGGAGATCCTGGATGGCGCGGATCTGCATGAAGGAGTCGAGCGCGGCGGAGACCCGACTTTTGTCCATGCCGTGGAGCAGTTCGGCGAGCAGAACGTCGAGGGAGTGCCGGATGGTGCTGCCGACCGGATTCCGGAACGGGTCGTTCTCCGCCGCCAGAAACTCCGCGCTCTGGTGCGGATAGGAGCGCAGGACGCGTCCCAGCCAGAGTCCCGCGATGTCTTCTTTGTCTTCGACCGGCACGTGACGCCTCCCGATTAGACGCAGCCAGTAGGTTTGGGAAGCCCGGCCAGTTTGCAGGCGCCTTTGGCCGGACCGGACGGAAACATCTGATAGATTTCGTTCAGCTTGAATCCGGTCTCTTTGCAGAGTTTGCGGATCATGGGAGCGATGCCGAACTGAACGTAATAATTCCGCAGATAGTTGATGACTTTCCAGTGGTTCTCGGTGAGCTCAGCCACTCCTTCGGAAGTCGCGAAATCGCAGGCGACCTCCTGATTCCAAACACTCGGCTCCTCAAGGAAACCGTCTTCGTCGACAGCGTATGTCTTGCCGTTAGCTTCAAATACTGGCATTGTCAGTACCTCCCGATTTTCTAATGCAGCTCTATAAATCCGCAGGGGCAGGCATCGGCGCATTTTTTGCAACCGTTGCACAGCTCCAGTTTGACCTTGTAATGCTCCCCTTTGGGCAGCTTGGCGAAGCAGTTATTGGTGCAGTACATCCAGCAGGTTTCGCAGTCCATGCACAACCCGCAGGACATGCACCGTTTGGCTTCGTCGAGCGCTTCCGCTTCAGACAGCTCCAACTGGATTTCGGTGTCGGGGGAGCGCTGCTCCACCGGCACTTCGTGGCGCTCATGTCGCGCGGCCGGCTGATACCAATCGAGTTTCACGCGTTCCGGACCGATGACCGGAGCGGCGGCGGCCAGGGTCTTTCCCTGGGGCTTCCCTTGGATCCACGCGTCGATGGCTTCGGCGGCGAAGCGTCCCTGGGCGATGGCGATGGTCACCAGCCCCAACTCCACTCCGTCGCCGCCGGCGAAGACTCCTTCCAACCCGGGAACGGCGGCGTCCTTGGTTTCGATCCATTTCTCCCCGTGGGAGGCGATCTCGAGACCATCCAACTGCGGCTGCTGACTGACGGCCGCGATGATGGTGGTCGCTTCCAGGTCGAATTCCGAGCCTGCGCGCGGTACGGGCCGCGGCCGGCCGGACGCATCCGGGGCGCCCAGTTCCATCTCGATGCAGCGCAGGCCGACAGCCTGGCCACCCTGTTGAAGAACTTCGACCGGAGCGGTGAGGAAGCGGATATCGATGCCTTCTTCCAAAGCTCCGTCGATTTCCGGCTTGATGGCGGGCATCTCGGAGCGGGAACGGCGATAGAGGATGGTGACGTCGGCGCCGAGCCGTTTGCTGACGCGGGCGGAATCGATGGCGGTATCGCCGCCGCCGATGACCAGCACTTTCCTGCCAACCTGAACCTCGTCGCCGCTATTCACGCGATTGAGGAATTCGGTGCCGGTGAAGACGTTGGGCGCGTCCTCTCCGGGAATGCGCAACTGCATACCGCGGTGGGCGCCGATGCCCACGAAGACGGCCTTGTACTCGCCGCGCAATTGCTGCAGGGAGAGGTTTGACCCGATGACGGCGTTGCACTGCAAGACCACGCCGAGATCGAGGATGCGTTGAATTTCGGCGTCCAGAACTTCGCGCGGCAAGCGGTATTTGGGAATGCCGTAGCGCAGCATGCCGCCGGCTTCGCTGAAGGCTTCGAACACCGTGACCGGATAGCCGCGGCGGGCGAGCTGGTAGGCGCAGGAAAGACCGGCGGGACCGGCGCCCACCACGGCGATGGTTTCGGTGCGCTTCTCACCGGTGAGGTGAGTGAGCTTGAGTCCCTGGGCGATGCCGAAATCGCCGACATACCGCTCCATGGCATTGACGGCGACGGCGCCATCCTTGCCGGTGCGGTTGCAGGCATCTTCGCAGGGATGCGGGCACACCCGTCCGCACACCGCGGGAAAGGGATTGCGGTCGGTAATCTTCTCCCACGCGATGCGGTAGGCCTGTTCGGTGGTTCGTCCATAGGCGTCGGCCTGGGCGATGGTGGTGAGCCAGCCCCGGATGTCGGTGCCACACGGGCAGCCGCCGGTGCAGGGCGGCGTTTTGGGCACGTACGCCGGCCGCAAGGGGCTGATTTCCCCTCCGGCCGGCGCAGCGGCGCTGATTGCGGGTTTCTTAACGGTCTTGAACAGCGGCATGGCTTGACCCTAAGCGTACGGATAGATGTTGCGTTTGAAATCCTCGAGCTGGCCGAGAAGCCGGTCGTGTTTCTTTTCGTCCTCGATGAGGTAGGTCAGCAGGTGGCGCTGTACGAAGAGACGGCAGTTTTTGAGAGCCATCTCGGCCAGGTCGATGGTCTGCTTTTCCATGTCGGCGTGCTTCTCGACCATGTCCCAGATGTCGGCCAACTCGTCTGGCGTAAGGGTGAAGGCCTGGCGTTCCATGCTGTCGAGGAGCACCTGCTGGACGCGATGGTGCATTTGCGAGTCCTGGCGGATGATCTCCATGATGAGCTGGATGAGCGGGTTCTTGGTTTTGGCGATGATGGCGGTAGTGTGGGCGACGGTGGCAGTCTCGAGCGCCTGCCAGTTCTTCAACACCGTCGTCAGCTCCGCGGGATTGTCGGCGATTTTGGGCGTCATAAAGGGATCCTCGGTTTCCTAGAATCGAATGTGCGACGACCGGGCGTAGGTCTGGCCGGCGTTCTTGAAATCGTCGATGTGGTAGCGAGTGAACTCGATACCGGTATATTCGAAGAAGCGCGGCCAGCCGATGCGATCGATCCATTCGCCCATGCGTTCGTACTTGCGCGCGTGGGCGGCATAGACCTCCACGATGTTGACCACCGCATTGACTACTTCAGGCCAGCGTGGCGGGTTGTTGGGCAGGAACGGAATGGCCAGCTTGGTGAACTTGGGCGTGGTGCGCGCGTTGCTCACTTTGCCGCCCACCCAGATGGAGATGCCGTCGTTTTCGGGGTCGTTGAGGGGCATGGCGGGGCAGACGGTGTAGCAGTTCCCGCAATACATACATTGCTCTTCGATGACTTCGACCGACGGTTTGCCGTTGGCCGTCGCCGGGCGGATGGCGCCGGTGGGACAAGACGCGATCAGGGTGGGGACTTCGCAGATCTTGGGCAGGACGTCGTGGCGGATCTTGGGCGGTTTGCGATGGATGCCCAGGACGGCGATATCGGAGCAATGCACGGCGCCGCACATGTTGAGGCAGCAGGCGACGGCGAGGCGGAGCTTGGCGGGCAACTTCTCCTCGACGAAATACGGGTAGAGCGCGTCCATCATGCACTTCACCAGGCCGGAGGCGTCGGTGGCGGAGGAGTGGCAATGCACCCAGCCCTGGGTGTGAACGATGTTGCTGATGCTGTTATTGGTGCCGCCGACGGGATAGCCGGCCTTCTGCAGGTCGGCCTTCAACGGCTCGATTTGCGACGCGTCGTCGAGCAGGAACTCGACGTTGTTGCGGCTGGTGAAGCGGAGATAGCCGCCGCAATACTTGTCCGCCAACTCGGCAAACAGCCGGATGGTATGCACGCTGAGCAGGCGCGGAGAGCCGGCGCGGACGGTGTAGAGCTTCTCGCCCGATTCCGAGACGTGGACCAGCACTCCCGGCGCGAGGGTTTCGTGAAACTTCCACTGGCCGTAGTTCCGCTGAATGATCGGCGGCAGAAATTTGTTGTAATTCGGGGGTCCGATGTCGGTGATGCGTTTCGGTTGCGGCGTCATTTCGTCACCTCCTCGCTGGCTTCCTTCTTGAAGTAAATGTAGGGATTGTCGCGGGGCGCGTTGACCATTTCCGGCGCCGGATCGAGACCGATGCCGTCGAGGAAATTGGCCATGCCGACGCGCTGGATCAGTTCGCCGATCCGCTCGCGGTTTTTGCCGTACTCATCCCAGAATTCCCAGATGCGTTTATTCAGTTCCTGAATGGTTTCGAGCAGCTCCGCTTCGGGAATGAAGGGAACCAGCACGGAGGAGAGCAATGCGCCTTGCACAATGGGAGCCTTGGCGCCGAGCAAAACCGCGGCGCCGCGTTCGACGCCCGGACGGAGGGCTTTGGGCATTACGTTGATGCAATGCATGCAATGGACGCAGTTGTGGTTCTCAATGGCGAGCTTGTTTCCGTCCCAGCTCATGCAGTGGGTGGGGCAGCGGTCGCAGACATCCTTCTGAATGTCCATGCCGGCGGCGGCGTACTCGGCGACAGCGGCGTCATCCTGCCGGATATCGTCTTTCCAGATGCCGATGATGGACATGTCGGAGCGGGCGGCGGCGGCGACGCAGTCATTGGGACAGCCGGCAGCCTTGATCTTGAACTTGTAAGGGAATGGAGGACGGTGCAACTCATCCTGGTAGGCCTGGGTGAGGTCGTAACAGAGCTTCATGGTGTCGTAGCAGGCCCACTCGCAGCGGGCCGGTCCGACGCAGCAGGAAGGCGTGCGCAGACACGATCCGGAGCCGCCCAGATCGAAGCCAGCCTTGCCCAATTCGGCGAAGGCAGGCTCCAGTTCGTCGGTCTTGGTGCCGAGAAACACGATGTCCCCGGTGGAACCGTGCATATTCGTGAGACCGGAACCGTGGCGCTCCCAGATATCGCAGAGGGTGCGCAGCGCGTCGCTCGTATAGAACCAGCCGGACGGTTGGTTGACGCGCATGGTGTGGAAGTGCGCCACATTGGGGAACTGCTCCGGCACGTCGCTGTAGCGGCCGATCACGCCGCCGCCATAACCGAGCACGCCCACGATGCCGCCGTGCTTCCAATGGCCCTTCTTCTCCTCATAAGAGAGTTCCAGTTGCCCCAGCAGGTCGTCGCACATCGGGCTGACGTCGCTGGTCTTCCTGATCTCGGTCACGAAGCTTGGCCAGGGACCTGTTTCCAGCTCGTCCAGCAACGGCGTCGGCCGTTTTCCGTTTTCGTTCGCCATGCTTGTTTCTCCTTAGTTCCTCAGAACGCTACTCTGACTCCAAAGCACTGCGTTTCACCGCCGCGATATAGATCGCCAGCGGCCGGTACAGCAGGTGGGCCCACTTGCCAAAGGGAACTTCCACCGCCAGCATCGGCACCACAACCGCCAGATGGACCGTGTACATGACGTAGGTCGGCATCGGCAAGTCGAGAAGCCGGAAGACATTGAGGACCAGGCCGGTGAGCGCCGCCAGAAACAATAGGCCCGGGAACAGCCAGTCCGAGAATTGACTGAAGCGGTGCATTTCACCGCGCCGTCCGAGGCGGTCCGAGAGCATCCACGCGGTGGCTCCCAGCAGGGCGGCCGATGAATAATAGCCCAGCAGACTGCTCCAGTGGAAGCTGTGATCCTGCACCTGAAACCACGGCAGGAAGACGACGACCAGAATGAAAATAGTGGCGTAGCCGGTCACCAGGAACAGGTGACGCGCCCAGTTCTTGACGGTGTCGGCGGAGTCGCACTCCTTCCAACGCTTCTGCGTCACACCCTGGACGATCAGGCCGGGCAGATTGCGAAGATAAATGCTCAGCGGGATTTTGCCCTCGCGCGTGGCGGCGGCAAACATACGCGCGGCATTTCCCAACAGCAGCAGGCCGAGCAGCGACGCCAGAATGGTATCGCCCACGTGGACCATCTCGACGGGCGCAAATTTGTCGAGCATCACGGTGGACAGGGCTTGCGGGCCGGAGCGGCTGAGCAGTCCGAAGCCGAATCCGTGGGGCAGAGTAAAGAGCCCGACCACCAGGGCGGCGATCAACAGCAGGGCGCCGATATTCCACGCCTCGCTGCGATACATCAGGCGGGCCACGCCGGTCCAATCGTACTGCGCGGTGAGGTAGCGGCGCAGCGCCATCATGGCCTCGCCGGGATTGGCCTGGCGGGGACAGGCGCGCGAGCAGTCGCCGCAATAGTGACAGAGCCAGGGACCGACGTCGGAGAGGAGCTGGTCCTTGAGGCCCCATTGGGCGTGAAGGATTTGCTTGCGCGGGAAGCCGTCCTCCTGGGTGGAGAGAGAGCAGATGCAGGTGCAGGTAGAGCACTGCATGCACTTTTTCAGGTCGGCGCCGCCAGAAGCCATCACCCTGGCGATCAGCTGGACATCGGGTTGGACGACGATTGCCTCCGGCATATCTAGAACCCCTTGTACGGATTCGGCCCCAATTCGCGCATCCGCTCCACGAAGCCATCGAAGAGCGCCGGCAGCTTGTCCCATTCGTCGATGGCCAGCTGCGTCAATTGCAAGCGCTCGGGCTCCAGTTGCAGCCGCTGGAGCGTCTCCTTGACGTTTTCCAGCCGGCGCTGCGCCAGTTCGCTTCCTTTGGTGAAGTGACACTGGTAGTCGTCACCGTACTTGCAGCCGACCAGGATGACGCCGTCGATGCCGCGGGACAGGGCGTCGGCGATCCAGACGATGTTGAGGGACCCCAGGCAGCGCAGCGGGATGACGCGCACGCTGGGATCGTACTGGCGCCGCTCGAGACCGGCCTGATCGAGCGCGGGATAGGCGTCGTTCTCGCAGACCAGGGCCAGCACACGGGGTTTCTCTTCGTCCTCCTCGGGCACTTCGATGGCCTTGATCATGGAGGCGATCATGTCGACCGAGTAGTTATGGAACGAGATGATGCGTTCGGGGCAGGCGCCCATGCAGACGCCGCAGCGCCGGCAGCGGTAGGGATTGGGCTTGGGAGTGCCCTTGGCGTCTTCGTCCAATGCACCGAAGGGGCATTCCTCGGTGCAGCGTTTGCACTGCGTGCAGCGCTGCAGGAAGAACGACGGGTACGACAAGTCGCCGCCGCGAGGATGAAGCGCCTGGCCGCGGGCCGCCAGTTCCACGCTTTGAATGGCTTTGAGCGCCGCTCCGGCGGCATCCTGGCGGGCTTGCGCCGCATCCATGGGAGCGCGCGCGGCTCCCGCGGCGTAGATTCCGGTACGGCGCGTCTCGTAGGGGAAGCACACGAAGTGGGAATCGGGGAAGCCGCTCTGCAGCACCGGCAATTCCGGTCCCTGGCGATACGCCAGTTTCAGAACGGACTCGCCTCCGCTCGGAACCATGCCGGTCGCGAGCACCACCAGATCGACGGTCAGGACAATGGATTCGCCGAGGAGGGTATGTTCCACATTGACGACGATGCGTCCGTCGGCCGCCTTGCGGACGGACGAGATATCACCCTTGGTAAAGAAGTTGAGCGGCTGGTCCTGGGTGGAGCGGTAAAAGCGTTCGTACTGTCCGGGTGTGCGGATGTCCTTGTACACCACGTAGACTTCCGCTTCGGGATCCTGGTCATGGACATAGCTGGTCTGCAGCAGCGTGGTCATGCAGCACGACGAGGAGCAGTAGGGCAGGTGCGCCGCATCGCGGGATCCGGCGCATTGCACGAAGAGCACGCGCTTGGCGGGCTGGCCGTCGGACGGCCGCACGATGGCGCCCTGAACGGCCATCTGCTCGAATTCCACGCTGGTCACGACGTTGGGGCTGACGCCGTATCCGAGATGCGTGAGGCGCGAGGCGTCGTACGGTTTCCAGCCAGTGGCCACCACGATGGCTCCGGCGCGTATTACCTGGGGTCCCGCGGCCAGCTCCAGGGTGACGTCGAACATTCCGGGCTGGCCTTCGATCCTGGCGATGGCTGCGGAGGTGAACACCCGGATGTTAGCGTGGCCCAGCGTGGCGTCAATGGTCGGTCGGATCCCGTCGGCGGTGGCCTCGGTGTACGGAGATTCGAAGGGAACCTGCTTCTTGACGAGCGCGGCGTGGCCGCCGAGGCTGGGTGCGGTCTCGACCAGCACTACGGAATAGCCGGCGCGGGCAGCCTCGAGAGCGGCGTTCATGCCGGTGACGCCGCCGCCCACCACGAGCAGCGTTTTCGAAATCTCTTCCGACAGGGGTTTTGCCGGATCGGTCTTCAGTGCGCGGGCAACGCCCATGCGCAGGTAGTCCTCGGCGAGCGCTTGCGTCTCTTCGTCCTGCGGCTTGTGGCACCAGGCCACGTGTTCGCGGAGGTTGACGCGTTCGGTCGACGAGCCATGGTTGAAGTGGAAGGACTCCGCTTTGAAGCGCGGCGAGCAGGCGGCCAGCACCACGGTGTCGACGGTGCCCTCGGCGAGATCGTGCCGGATCTGTCCGCAGCCATCCTCGCCGCACAGCATGGCGTGCGTGCGGCAAACGGCCGCGTGGGATTCGCCGGTGGCGACCTTGGCGAGCTGGGCGACATCGATGGTGTCGCCAATGGTGCAGCCGGTGCAGATGTAGACGCCGAGCTTACTGGGCATGGCAGACGCTCCTGTTGGCGCATTGCAGGGCCTTCAAGGCCGCGCCGGTGGCATCCTGCACGCTTGCGGAGACTTCCGCGGGCCGGCGGACGCAGCCGGCCGCATAGAGGCCGGGAGAACCGTCGTGGCCGTTGAGAAATCCGAACTCGTCGCGCGGAAATTCGGCGGGAAGTCCTTCGGTCTGCGGAACGATTCCGGTAGCCAGCACCACCAGTTCAAAGTTCTCAGTGCTCTTGCGGCTGGTGAGGGTGTCTTCCGCCGAAACCAGCAAATCGCCGGTAGCGCGATTCTCTTCCACGCGCGCCACCTTGCCCTTGACCACGCGTATGCCGGCGTCGCGCTGGATGCGGGTGCTGAATTCCTCCAGCTTGCCGGGAGTTCGCAGGTCGATATAGAAGATGGTGATGGCGGTTTCGGGATAGAGCGCCCGGATGTACGCCGCGTGCTTGACGGATGCCGCGCAGCAAACCGCGGAACAGTAGGGAAGATGGTTTTCGTCGCGGGAGCCGGCGCATTGCACGAAGGCCACGGTGCGCGGTTCCTTGCCGTCCAAGGGTCTCAGGACGCGGCCGCCGGTGGGACCGTCGGCGGCGGCCATCCGTTCCAGCATGACGTTGGTGACAACGTTGCTAAATTTGCCGAATCCGAGGTTGTCCAGCCTGGTGGCGTCGTAAGGCTTCCAACCGGTGGCAGCCACGATGGCGGAGACGCTGTACGTTTTGATTTCCGGCTGCGACTGCAGGCGGATGGCATCGTAGCGGCAAGCCGCCTCACAGGCATTGCACCCTTCGGTACAGGCAGCTCGGTCGATGACGTACACGGCGGGATAGGGCACGCCGCCAGGCAGGTAAACCGCCTTGGTGGCGCCGAGTCCATAGTTAAAGTCGTCGGGACGATTGGCCAAGCAGGCGCGCTGGCAATCTCCGCACAGCGTGCAGTAGCCGTTGACGAAGCGCGGCTGGACGGCGACTTCGACTTCGTACTCGCCCGCGGATCCGCTCACCCGGGTCACTTCGGCCAGGGTCAGGACGGTGATGGCGGGGTTGTCGCGGAGCCGCCGGTAGTGCATTTCCAGGCCGCAAGCTGGCGGGCAGAGCTTCGGAAAATACTGGTGCAGCCGCGCTACGCGGCCTCCCAGGCTGGCCGACTTTTCGACCAGGATCACGTCACAACCGGTGTCCGCCAATTCCACCGCAGTGGTAATGCCGGCGATGCCGCCGCCAATCACGAGCACTGGCTTGGAGCGTTCCGCAGTCATTTTTGATTCTCCCGGGTGGCCACGTCGGGACGGAGTTTCATGGAGCGCTCCGCGAAGATGGAGAAACGCAGCCATTGCATTCCGAAATCCAGCAATTCCTGATCGTCGGTTTTCAGGGCTTCGACGCGCGCTTCGTCGATGTCGAACAACTGCAGGAATCGGGTTTCGAAGACGAAGCGGCGGAAGCGGTCCAGATCGTAGCAGGCCATATAGAACATGTCCGCCTGCTTGGCGGTCAACGCCCGGCCGTTGTTCCAGAAATCGTGCAGTGTCAGTTCCTTGAAGGCGCCCGACATCATTTCAAATTCCTCGATGCCCTGGCATTCGATCCATTCGCGGACGGAGAGAGACACGCCTTCGGTGTGTCCGTGGCAGATGTTCTCCTGGATCAGGAAATGAAACGGCATATCGTTGGGGGTCGCCGACTTCGGCTCCGCCAGGCCCAGGGGATACATGCGGCAGGCCCAGGGCCGATCGCGGTAGATGCCGCAGCCCTGCGCGGTCAGGAACTGGCACGGTTTGGATTCTGTTTCCGCCATTTTGAGAATGACGATGGGAAATTTCTGTTCCACATTTTGCATGCGCAGCGTATATTGCTCAAGAAACTCGGAGGAGTCCATGCGCAGCGAACGCTTCATGCGTAGTACATCGTAGGGCGTGAGCACGATGGAGACGTCGCGGCAGCAGTGGCCGAAGCAGCTCATCTGCGGATTGCAGGCAAATGTGAACCGGTCGTCGAGGCCCAGGCGAGGGCTGTCCTTAAGGATAGTTTCGGGTGTGACGGCGTCATTAGGCATGAAGGTTCGCCTCCTCGGCGTCGAGTAAGATGGAGCTTCTGAGAGCCTGCGGGGACCAGACCGGCAGCGGACCCTTCTGGCCGCTCTCCGGATCCAGGCGATAGCGGTACGACGCCGCCACGTTGTACCGGGTTTGCATCCACTCCCAACCGCGCACGTAGTACGGGCAGCCGTCGTGGAAGCAAACATATTGAAACTCGCCCCCCCAACTGGACTCTTGGGGGTTGGCCCAGCGCAGCATTTGGCTGCCGCAGTGGGGGCATAGGGGGTTGGCGGTGACCATGGATAGGGCCTTTCAGGGCGGGAAGCTGTAGCGCTTCCCGCCCCGGGGACAGTGTTATGCGTGCGCCAGAACGGGCGCCGGTGCTTTAGGTTGCGGAGCAAATACCTGCAGAATCGGCCGGGCCATGGTCTCCCAGGTATTGGTCTTGGGATCGAACCGGCAATTTGCAAATACGTGCCATTTTTCCTCGTCGATGGTGGGTTTGTCGGCGCGGAAGTAGTAACCCGGCCAGCGTGTTTCCTCGCGGAACAGGACGGTCCGGACGTGCGCTTCGGCCTGCCACATACGATGCTGATTTTCCCAGCAGCGCATGAGCTCGTGAAGATTGGAGGCCGCCAGTTTCTCGGAGTCTTCCTTCAGGTAGGCCAGCAGTTCCAGAGCCTTCTTGAGGAGGGCTTCGTTGGTGGTGAATTGGGCGGTGATGCCGCCGGCGTATTCGTCCATGATCTTTTGCAGACGGAACATGAACATGCGGGGCTTGATGTAGTGGGGATTGACTTCGGGATCGGTAGTCGCGCCCTGGAACTGCTCGAAAGTGGCGAGAGGTTGCAGGATCTCGGCCTTGAGGGCTTCGAGAGCGGCCGGGTCGAGGGTGGGCATCTGGTTGTTCTCGACGATGAACTTGATCGCGGCCTTGGCGGCAATGCGGCCTTCGGCGTGCGATCCGGAAGAGAACTTATGGCTGGAGGCGCCCGAGGCGTCGCCGGCGCAGAAGAGACCCTTTACCGTGGACATGTGCGCGTAGCCCCAGAAGTACTGGCTCTTGGTCTCGGCGGTCTGCAGATCTTCGGGGCCGCTGATCCAGGCGCCGGAAGCGCCGGAGTGCGAACCGATGAAATACGGCTCGGCGGCGGCGATCTCGGAGCTCTTCTCTTCCGGCGACAGGTTGGTGGCCGCCCAAAGCAGAGCCTGCGAGATGGTCATGTCGAGGAAGTCTTCCCAGGCTTCCGACTCCAGCTCTTTCATCTTCTTCTTATAAGCCTTCGGGTCGTCCTTCAGGCTTTCGGCGATGGCCTGCATGGCTTCTTCGGTACGCATGGAGATGGGGCCTTTGCCCTCCATGACATCCAGCATTCCGAGGTAGTTGCGCAGGTTGGCGGGAACCGGCTTGACACGGCCGTAGGGGCCCCATTTTTCGAGCTCGGGTTTGCGCTCGATCATATAGTTGCCGCCCATGGCGTTGGTGGCGCGGGACTTGAACAGCAGGAACCATGCGCCCACCGGACCGTAGGCATCCTTGAAGCGCACGGGGATGAAGCGGACTTCCTGGCAGGTCATCTCAGCGCCGGCCTTCAGAGTGAAGTAGGCGGAAGAGCCCGAGTTCCATGGAGGATACCAGGCGCGTCCCATGCCTTCGCCGGAACTTCTCGGCTTGAACACGTGGACCGCGCCGCCCATGGCGACCAGGGTAGCTTTCGACTTGAACACGAAGAACTTGTTCTCGCGAACCGAGAAGCCCACGGCGCCGGCGCAGCGTTCGCCGTCCATCAACGGTCCGACGATGAACACGCGCTCGAAGATTTCGCCCACGCCGGTCTGCAGCAGGGCGTTCTTGGCGGCTTCGGCAACCACGACTTTGTATGACTCGCCATTGATCATGAGCTGCCAGCGGCCTTCGTGCACGTAGGCGCCTTTCTCGTCTTTCCAGATCGGCAGACCCCACTTTTCGAAGAGGTGCACCGAGCTGTCGACGTGGCGGGCGATATTGGCCACCAGGTCTTCGCGCGTGACACCCATCAGGTCGTTGCGCACATAGTCCACATAATTCTGGATGCTATTGGCGCCATCCTTCAACCCGACGTACTGGTTGATGGCGGAGAGCCCCATGGCTACCGCGCCCGAACGGTCGATGGCCGCCTTGTCGACCAAGGTGACTTTGAGGCCGTTCTGAATGGCCCAGTGGGCCGCTTCGACCGCGGCGCCGCAGGCGGCCATGCCGCCGCCGACAATCAGCAGATCCGTTTCTACCACTACAGTTTGGAATTCAGCCATTGCAATCGGTCTCCTCTCAATTGTTCATCCGGTACACGTCGTCCATACCGATCGACGCCGGCTCGGTGAATAGCAGCGGACTGTCCAGGCCGCCCTTGGTTTCGAATCCTCCATCCGGAACCGCTTTGCCTTCAGGGGTGGTCCGGATGGGGAACTTGAATCGTTTAATGGTTCCATTCCGGAATTTCACCGTCCACAGAATCGTATCCGTGGAACGCATCGGCGTCGCCGAAGCTCCCAGTGGGACGAAATCAGCGTAGCTGCGGACTTCGATGGCTTGCGTCGGGCAAATCTTGACGCAGCTGTAGCACTCCCAGCACATCGAGACGTCCCGGTTGTAAGCCTTCATCTTGTCTTTGTCCAGAGCCATCAGGTCGTTGGGGCAAATGTGCTGGCAAGCGGTCTTGTCCAGGGCTTTGCACCCATCGCACTTTTCCGGATTGACGTAACTCGGCATTAGTCTTCCTTTCCTTCTGCAGAACCCCGCTCCTGCGGATCTGCCGGGGCCTGCTTTTTGTGACGTTGGTAAAAACAGTTGCGGTGACCGTACTCGCCGAACCTGCACCGTTCGCGAACGTAGATTTCGCACTGCATGCAGGTGGCGTCGGGATTCGCTCCATCGCTGACAATGGCGCCCGCGAGGCGATCCAGAAGTTCCGACGTTCTTCTGAGTTCCTCCGGCGGAAACTGCCGGAAGGCCATTCGGGCCCGGTGGTCGCGGGCGGTCTGGTAGGCGTCCATCAGCTTGCGGCTGGTCTCGGTCAGGGAGAGCCGGATCAGACGCCGGTCTTCCTGCGGCGCCACCCGGCGAAGAAGCCGTCGGCGCACCAGTTTATCCACGGCCCTGCTGACGGCGCCGCAGGTGACTCCGAGGAAGGCCGCGGCATCGCCGATGCTCAGCTCATCCGTATTGGCCACCAGATACAGGAGCTTGAACTGCGAGAACGTGAGTTTATCCCCGGATACTTCGCGCAGCACCGTCCTCTCGATGACTTCGCGCACGGACCAGGCCAGTACGCGTGCACTGCTGAGAAACTCGTTGCTCAAGTCCGCCGCGAGCGTATCAGTCTCCGCCTCGTCTGCCAGCATGATGTTTGACCAGTTCGAATTTAAACCTAGTCAACGATCCGGGCAAGACCAGGATCGGAGTTTGGGAGAAAATACTCTGAAATCGCCAAGTGATCCGTCTTTATAGCTCCCCGAGGGGTAGGGACACGCCTTCGGCGAGCGCTTCGGAGACCGGTTCGTGGAACTCCTCATCACCTTGGAGGGCAGACGCTCCTCTTGCCGCTTCAGATGCGGAAAGTCCAGAACAGGCGCGGCGACGAACTCATATTTCGCCGTTTTGAGGATCTGCTAGAGGGGATCCGAGGGAAAACGCTACACGGTACAGGCTGTCACCAGATGCGTTCCTCCGGGAATCGCTTCGGCGCCAGTCACTCGCCAGCCCAGGGAGTGCAACTCGGCTTCCAACCGTGAGAGGGACCAATTGCGGCTGCCGCCTCGCATGACGTGGCGTCCGAGGGCAAACAGCAGGACCTCGGGAGGGGGAGCCGTCTCCGATCCGACAAACGAGTCGTGCAGAAGCAGACACCCGCCCGGTTTGACCACGCGCGCGGCGCTCTCGAGAATAGGCGCGAACTGCTCGCGGTCGCAGCAGGGCAGCAAGCCGGAAAGCAGAACGCTGGCATACGTGCCGCCGCCGTTGACGATGGCCTTGTGGGGATCTCCCATGCCGCCGGTCGCGAACGGATTGCGGACTTCGAGCGCCACACCCGGCCAGCGCTGGGCCACCAGTTCGCGGAAGAAGCTTCCGCCCCATCCGACCAGCAGGGCGGAGCTTTGCGAGGACAGATCGAGCTTGTCGAGCACGAAGGGGGCGGCGTAGCGCGCCAGACACTCGCAGGACTGGCGATGCAAGTCCTCGATCTCGGCGTGCGCCCCGTCCTCGCGGCCATTGAGCAGGTAGCGGCCGACGGCGCTCAAGGGCGCCAGGTGCGCCGCTTGATACAGCAGCACGGGTCGCAGCGTCTGCGGGGCGTCCGCCACCAGGTAGAGAGACGCCAGTTCCAGATTGCGATATCCTTCCGGGCCGCCTTCGAGGAGTCCCATGGAGACCAGGCATTCCAATACTTCAGCCAGCCCGGTGCGATTGAGTCCCAAGGCGCGCGCCAAGTCCGATGCCGTGCGCCATTCGACCAGGCGATCGAACAGCGAAGTGGACAGGGCGAAGCGGAGCACCTGGCTGCCCATTCCGGCTGTCGCCATGCGCAGCAACTGATCGGGAGCGGGAGCCGGGTCGAAGTAGCGCGCGGCATCGGGGCGCCGGCGCAAGTCGCGTTCGGAATGCTTCAGCTTTTCGCGCAGACGGACGGCTTCGCCGATCACCAGCGTGGCGGGAGGCTCGATGGCGGCCTTCTCCACTTCCGCGGCGATCGACCGAAGGGTTCCCGTAACAACTCTCTCACCGTGCCAGAAGGCCATCTGAATCATGGCCGCCGGAGTCTCGGGATCGCGTCCGTGCGCGACCAGCTCGCGGGCCACGCGATCGACGGTGCGCACAGCCATCAGGAAAACCAGGGTATCGATGCCGGCCAGGGCGCTCCAGTTGATGCGGCTGTGCTCGCGATTGGCTTCGTGGCCGGTGACGATCGCCACCGCGGAGGCCGAATCGCGGTGGGTGACGGCAATTCCGGCGCTCATGGGAGCTGCCAGGGCGGAAGAGACTCCGGGGACCACTTCGAAGGGAACCGCGTGTTCCGCCAGGAATTCCGCCTCTTCGCCGCCGCGGCCAAACAGAAACGGGTCGCCGCCCTTGAGGCGGACCACGGTCTTGCCTTCGCGGGCCTTGCGGAGCAGCACTTCGAAGATCTCTTCCTGGCGCGATTCGTGGATTCCCACCGACTTGCCAAGGTAGATGCGTTCGGCCGAGGGTTTGGCCAACGCGAGAATCTCTTCCTGGATCAGGCGGTCATAGACGACGACGTCGCAGGCCTCGAGGAGCCGAACGGCTTTGACGGTAAGCAGCTCCGGGTGTCCGGGGCCGGCGCCAACCAAATATACTTTTCCGGGTAGCACGAAATTCTCCCGCGTTTTTTTGCTTGCGTTCGGCCGAAGACCGAATACGATGATAACATGACCCTCTACTCCGAAATTAACCCGCACTGGCCGCGGGAGGGCCGATCATGTCTGTAATTACGATTTCCAGGGAGTCCTTCAGCGGTGGTGACCTGCTCGCGGAGTGTCTCTCGGCGGAGCTGGGATATCGCTGCATCGATCGCGAAGTTATTGTCGAAAGGGCCGCGGCTCACGGGGTGTCGCAGGAGGAGCTGCGCGATGC
>Ga0181529_10003733_pt1 | contig 17028 bp, 12 predicted proteins | sample PEATcosm2014_Bin_36_FD_119763 | JGI IMG/M metagenome (GOLD analysis project Ga0181529, IMG submission 119763) | Peatland microbial communities from MTU Mesocosm Facility, Houghton, MI, USA - PEATcosm2014_Bin10_30_metaG | ecosystem: Environmental > Terrestrial > Soil > Wetlands > Peat | place...
CTAACCCGCCCAGCGGCCTCAGTGCTTCCGGGCGATCAACAGCAGCAACCCGAAGATGACCACGGGTATCATCACCATCCCGAAATAAAACAAGACCCGTTTCAGCCACGGTGTGCGCCGCCGCTTCCAATCGCGTAACTCCGCGCGGTCCGATGCCGAGACCTGGTCCAGGTGCTCCAGATCCCATGCGAATTCATTGGCCGTCGAGTAGCGGTCTTGCGGCTCGCGTTCCATGGCGCGGTAGATCACTTCCTGCAATTCGGGAGAAATTTCGGGATTCAATTCGCGCGGAGGCACCGGATGGTTCATCAGCCGGTCGTTCATTACGGTAAATGGATTCGGCCCCGAAAACGGAGTTTCTCCCGTCACCAGCTCATATAGAATGACTCCCAGCGAGTAAATATCGCTGCGCCCGTCTCCGCGCTTGCCTTTGACCTGCTCCGGCGAGATGTAATCCGGCGTCCCTGCGATCTGCGACAGCTTGCCGAACGTCAGGCGCCGCGATCCGGCCTTTCCCGCAATCCCGAAATCGATCAGCTTGATCCGGTCCTGGACGTCGATCATGATGTTCTCGGGCTTGAGATCGCGATGCACCACGCCGTTGCGGTGAATGTAATCCAGCGCGTCGCAAATGGCGATGACGATGGTGCGCGCGCGCTCCGGCGGCAGCCTGTGGTTCTCGGCCAGCAATCGGCGCAGCAGGCGGCCCTCCACCCACTCCATCACCATGTAGACGCGGCCGGGCTCGCCGCTGTCCAGCACCTTCATCACGCCGGGATGGTCCAGCTTTTCGCCGATCTCGATCTCGCGCTTGAACCGGTCGAACAGTACCGGGTCGGCTTCCATGTCCGGATGGGGAATCTTGATGGCGACCTGCCGGCCCGCACGCATGTCGGTGGCGCGATAGATCGACGCCATTCCGCTTCGCGCGACCAGTTCCTCGATGCGATACTGCGCGAGTTGATCGCCGGGGCGCAAGGCTGCCATGGATAATACCGGAGCGGAAAGCGGCTCGAACGAGATTGCAGCACCCATGCTGGAAGAGCTATCCACAATCCCTCCCGCCGGTCTTTACGATCCGAATGCCGATTAACCGAACGCTTATGGTATCACTGACGTCCCGACGATCGCTCTTCATTAACAGCATTCTAAACGTGGACGCATAAAGAAGGCGTAAAGAAACCGTCAGGAAAACCTTTACCGTTCATTCCGCGGCCGGGCGTGGCCGAACAGGTCCATCGAGAGAGCCACCAGAATCAACCCGAGCGCAATCATGGGCAGGCTCCCGCCCGCGGCCAGGGCTGCCGCCATCAGGCCGAAACCGCACAAGGCCGCGGCCAGCGCCAGCCCATTGATAACTTCGGATTCCAGATTCCGCTCCTCGCGACCCCTGCGTTTAGATGTCGTAATACAGCGCGAACTCGTACGGATGCGGCCGCAATCGCACCGCTTCGGCTTCGTTCTTCCGCTTGTACTCGATGAACGTCTCGATCAATTCCTCGGTGAACACGTCGCCGCGCAGCAGGAACGTGCGATCGTCCTCCAGGCAACTCAGCGCCTCGTCCAGCGACCCGGGCATGGATGGCACGCTCTTCATCTCTTCCGGCGACAGGTCGTAGATGTCCTTGTCCAGCGGTTCGCCCGGATCGAGTTTATTCAGCACGCCGTCGAGTCCCGCCATCAGCATGGCCGCGAACGCCAGGTACGGATTGGCCGCGGGGTCCGGCGGCCGGAACTCCACCCGCTTGGCCTTGGGGCTGGCCGAGTACATCGGAATGCGGCAGGCGGCCGATCGGTTGCGCCGCGAGTAAGCCAGGTTGACCGGCGCTTCGTAACCCGGTACCAGCCGCTTATAACTGTTAGTGGTGGGCGCGATGATAGCCGACAGCGCGCGCGCGTGCTTCAGCAAGCCGGCGATATAGTGCAGCGCCATGGGGCTCAGGCCGGCATAACCGTCGCCCGCGAACAGCGGCTTGCCCGCGGTCCACAAACTCTGGTGGGTATGCATCCCGCTGCCGTTGTCCGCGAAAAGCGGTTTCGGCATGAACGTCGCAGTCTTACCGTGCTGATTGCACACATTGCGGATGATGTACTTATACAACATCATGTTATCCGCGGACTTCACCAGCTTATCGAACCGCTGGTCGATCTCGCACTGCCCGCCCGTGGCCACTTCATGATGGTGGCACTCGATGTTCAGGCCGCACGCTATCATGGTCTGCACAATCTCGCTGCGCAGATCCTGATAATGGTCCGTCGGCGGCACCGGGAAATAGCCTTCCTTGTAGCGCGGCCGGTAACCCAGGTTGTCCTCGCGGCGCCCCGAGTTCCACCGCCCTTCCTCCGCGTCGATGAAGTAATATCCCGAATGCTGGTCCTGATCGAAACTGATGTTATCGAAAATGAAGAACTCCGCCTCCGCGCCGAAATACGCCGTGTCGGCGATCCCGCTATTCTTCAGATACAGTTCCGCTTTCGACGCAATCCAGCGCGGATCGCGCTCGTACCGCTGCTTGGTAAGCGGGTCCTTGACGTCGCCTATCATCACCAGGGTGGGCGTCTCGGCAAACGGGTCCATAAGAGCGGTGTTCGGATCGGGAATGAGCAGCATATCGCTCTCGTGAATGGCCGCCCATCCGCGGATGCTCGACCCATCCATGCCGAAGCCTTCTTCGAAGCTACTCTCATCCACCTCGTTCATCGGGTAGGAAACATGGTGCTGCAAGCTCGGGATATCGGTAAACCGCAGATCGAGCTGCTTCGCATCGTGCTTCTTGGCAAATTCCAGAACTTCCTTGGGACTCACTGGTCTCTCCTTTGGCTATTTTGGCGCGTATTGCCGCACCCGCCGGCGGAGTGCGATTCCGGGCTTCCAGACGATCCGCCGGTTTCCGCCAACCTCAATTCTAGATTTGCGGGTTGCCGACCGCCAATAGAAAGAATTGATCGGCCGAATTGGGATTCCCCCGGTTCGCCAGTAACCCCGTCACACTTGCGAACCGGAAACGATCATTCCGCCGACGACGATGCAAGCGCCGCCCAAGACGATCCGCGCGGTGGGCGCCTGCCCGAATGCGATCCAGTTGATGAGCTGCGCGACCACGAAGAAGAACGTTACATACACTCCCAACGATCGCCCGAAGTCCCACGGCGGGCTATTCACTGTGTACCCATAGGCGAACAGAATCCCCGCCCCGGCCACCAGGAAGCCGATCCGCCAAATCGCGCCCAAATGCAGGCCCTTTCGAACCAGCGCGTCGCCCCCGGCTTCCAACAGCGCCGCCACAAACAGCACCACCAACGTCTGAGTAGTTGTCATAAGTCCCCCCTCGTGGCGTGCGCACTCATGCGCGCCACATCCCGACTCTTCGGGATGCTCGGCGAACACCCGAAGTTTCAGGGGTCTTCCGCCGGGCGTCCCCAAGAGAGGGGACGCGGCACCGACGAGTGCGCAATGCCGCATACTTTTCCAACAACCGGACAACGGTGTTGATTGAGTCTCGCACGCTGTTTTATGTGGGGCAGGGCCGCAGGATACCATCCTGCCCCACAAATTCTGCAGAATCTCCGATACTGGGAAAAGTATGCGGCATTGCGCACGAGTGCGTGCGCCCCCCTACCTGGGCCTGAAGTCTTCCCGATGGGTCACGAATTCCGGATAGGCTCCCGCCCCCAACTCGTACAAGTCCAAGCCATGCAACTCGCCCTCGGGGGAAACCCGCTGCCGGAAGAGTCGATTCAACAGCCAGTTCAGCGAATAAGTCAACGGCAGTACGAATCCGACCAGCGTCAGGATTCCGGCGAGTTGCGCCAGCCACTGGTTCGAATTCCCCGCGCCGGTTCCGTTGAGTACCCGGTCGTGCGGAATTCGCGCGAAAATCCCCAGCGCCAGCAAACCCCAGAGTCCGCCGACGGCGTGAACCGAAATCGAGCCCGCCGGATCGTCCACCCCCAGTCGCGCGTCCAGCCACTCCACCGACAACGTCACCAACAAACCGGCAATCGCTCCCGTGACCACCGCGGCCGCGGGATCGACGAACGCGCAGGCGGCGCTGCTGGCGACCAAACCGCCGGTCCACCCATTGGCGCACAGCGAGGCATCCGGCCTGCCGAAACGCATGCGGGTGATCCCGGCCGCGGCCAGGGCGGCGGAGGCGGCGGACAGCGTGGTATTGACCGCGACTAGCGCCACGCCCGCGACGCCCGCCACGGCGCCCCCGGCAAATAGCAGGCTCCCGCAGCCATTCAGGCCAATCCATCCCATCCAGGTGAGGAAACAGGCGAAGAGAACCAGCGTCGCATTATGACCCGGGATGGCCGCCGGCGTGCCGTCCGCGGCATACTTCCCACGGCGCGGACCCAGTATCCAGGCGATCGAAAGAGCGGTCAGGCCGCCCACCGCCTGAATGGCGCCGGCGCCGCCCGCATCCAGAAAACCGTAGCCCCATCCGCAATTGACGCCCAGTTGAGCCAGCCATCCCCCACCCCAAACCCAGTGCGCGAATAGCGGATACGTCCAGCCGGCCAGCAGAGCTGTGGACGCGCAACTGGCCCCCAACCGCCAGCGGTCGTTTCCGGCGCCCAGGGGGATCAGCGCGGCAATCCCCACACTGAACATTTGCAGCCACGCCGCCAGCGCCGCCCGCGATCCGTCGAGCGCCAGGCCGCGGAAAAAGAAAGGCTCCGCCGCGATCCAACTCCACGGTTTGCCCCCTATGACCAAGGCGTGCGATGCCCGTCCCGGGAACCCTTGCCATGACCACCCGCAGACGAAGTACGCCACCATCGCCACCGCTACCACGCATATCGAACCCATCAACGCGTGGGCGGCGCTGCGCGAGCGGCCCAGTCCCGCGTTGATTAGAGCAAGCCCCGCGGCGGCCAGCGGAATCATGAAGATGAGCGCGGCGCCGAGAGCCTGCGCAACGTCGGACCACACCGGAGGTACTGCCTGCGTCATCATAGCTTGAATGCCGCCGATCGCGTTCCCTAAAGATTTGAGAATACCCGATCCCGGCGGTTACCATGTTGCTGAACCCAGGGGAATTTTCGGATTGCTCCAATAAAAATTATCTATTTCCCTTGGTGCGCAAGAAGCCCTAGACTGACCATAACCGAATCGTAATGAAGGCCGGTCCCGTCTGCGAAGCCCTCGACGGCACGCAAACTGCCTTCGCACCGTGTGTCCACCCAAACAATTGGAGGAGTACCATGCGAGGAACGTATTGCGCGACTTTAGTTGCAGGATTGCTGATGGGCGGAGCGGCCGTCGTTACGGCGCAGACGTCCGATAATCCTTCGGCCCCCCAAACGCCGGCCGCACCAACTTCGGCCGCACAAACGCCGGCTGCCACGCCTGCTCCAGCGCCACCCCCATCTCCGCTCAGACAGTGGGGCACCGAATTCAGCTTCCTGTTCGACGGGTATGTGGATAAGAACTTCAATAATCCGCCGTCCGGCTTCAATGCCTTACGCAATTTCGATTTCCGCTCCGATACGGCGCACGTCAACATGGGAATGGTCACCATCGACCACGCCCCGGCGCCTGTCGGCTTCCATTTGGACGTCGGCTTCGGCGAGATGTTCGACGCCATCCATGCCGGCAACCGCGACCCCGACAGTTGGAAGTACTTCAAGCAGGCTTATGTCAGCGTCAAGCCGAAATCGTGGCACGGAGTGGAACTCGATGCCGGGGAATTCGTAACTTCCGCCGGCGCGGAAGTTATCGAAACGAACCAGAACTATAACTATTCGCGCTCGCTGCTCTTCGCCTGGGCGATCCCCTATTCGCATACCGGTTTCCGCCTGCAATACCCCGTCGGATCTCACTTCACCGGTAGCTTTCAAGTGGTCAACGGCTGGAACAACGTGGAGCCCATCAACAGCGGTAAGACTTACGGATTCAGCGGCGCGTACGCCTGGAAGAAGGTCACCTGGAACCATACTTACTACGTCGGCCCCGAGCATCCCGGCACCACTAAGGGATGGCGCAACCTCTACGACACCAATGTTGCGGTGAACCAGACCGACAATCTCAGTTGGTACCTGAGTTTCGATTACGGCCGCGACAAGAACATCGGCCCCGGCGCCTCCCAATGGACCGGTCTGGCCGGCGCGGCGCGCTATGCCATCGGCAAAAAGTACGCCATCGCTACCCGTATCGAGTTCTTCGACGATATGGACGGCCTTGCCACGGGCATCGCGCAGAACGTCAAAGAGTACACGCTGACCGGCGAGTATAAGATCACCGACTGGTTGATGACCCGCACCGAGTTTCGCACCGACTGGTCGGACCACGGCTTCTTCGAAAAGAAGGGACAGACCAACGGTGCAAAGTCGCAACCCACCATCCTGCTCGGGCTCGTCGCGTATATAGCACCGAAGAAGTAACCTGGCTGCCGCGAGCTGGGCCCCCAAAGTTCCGGCTGCGGCTAGTGCTCCTTGTCTAGAGAAAACAACTCAGGAGAATTCTATATGGCAGACAATGCCGAAGTAACAATGAAACCGACGCTGGGCCTGACCGGGCTGACCATGAACGCGATGGCGCTCATCGCCCCCGGCGCCTTCCTTTGGCTGACTTTCGTGGCCCAAGGCACCGCCGGCGCCACCGCACCATCCATGTGGGCCGGTATCTTCTTCGCGCTGCTGCTGTGCCTCGCCACGGCGGTATGTTACGCGGAGATGGCGAAGCTCTATCCCGGCACGGGAAGCTCCTATTACTTTGCGGAGCAGGCGTTTCTCAACCACGAGGCGGCATGGCCGTATGCGCGCCTTTCGAAGTTCATCGTCGGCTGGGGCTCTCACCTGTACTATTGGTTGTATCCCGGCGTGATGGTGGGCGTCATGGGCATCCTGGTGGGCTATCTCACGGGCACCATATGGCCCTCGTTCATGAGCGCCTCCAACCCCGGCCCCATGTTCATGATGGCCGTGGCTATCGCGTTTTCGTTCGGTATCGCCTATATCGCCCACCGCGGCGTGAACGGCTCCACATCGGTCAACGTGGCCATCAACGTCATTCAGATCAGCGCCCTGGTAGTCTTCTCGGTGATGGCCCTGGGGTACCGCATCAATCACGCTCCGGGCAGCGTGGCCTATCAGTTCGATTCCGCCTCCGGCGATGCGTACACTTATCAATTCGCCACCGGGAAGCAGATAGTCGATGGGAAACCGACGGATGTTATCCTCCGCGACAACAATGGCGTTCCTAAACCCCAACTCGACGCCGCTGGCAAGCCCGTACCGTTCCAGATCGCCTATCCCGAGAAAGACGACAAAGGCAACTTCCTGTCGCATCCTACCGCCGCATCGGTAACTGGAATGCATAACTTCGGCTGGATGTTCGTGCAGGCTACCATCGCCATTCTGATTCTGGTCGGTTTCGAATCGGTGACCTCCATGGGCGCCGAAGCCAAAAATCCCAAGCGCCATATCCCCATCGCCGTGGTCACGTCGCTGTTGGTGCAGGGGGCCTTCTGTTACCTCTTCGAGTACTTCGCGGCGAACTACTTTCTCAATAGCGGCTACACCATGCAGACGGCCACGGGTTCGGCCGCGCCCATCGGCGACATGATGGTGGTGGTGGGCAACGCCATCCTCGGCCCCGGCAACGGACGCATCTTTATGGAGTTCGAGGCGTTCACCGTGTTCCTGGCGATCATAGGGACCACGCTTTCCTGCATGAATACAGGGGCGCGCGTCACCTACGCCATGGGTAAGGACGAGGAATTGCCCGATTCCATGGGCCGGCTGCACTCTCGCAATCTGACCCCGCACCGCGCCATCTGGACCCTGGCCGGCATCTCTGCGGTGGTCGGTTGCATCACCGTTGCCAACCTCTTCGGCGACGCTGGCGCTCTTACCGACGCCACCGTCAAGGCTCTGCCGCAGGGCTTCTGGTCGAGCTTCGGATACCTTTCGCACGACGCCATGGCGGCCCTGCCGAATTCGCTGCTGACCGTCACGCTGGCGTCCAACTTCGGCACCTTCGTGCTTTACGCGCTGAGCTGCGTGATCTGCATGGTGGCCTTCCATAATCATCCCAAGTACAGTCCCATACGCCATCTCTTCATCCCGGTATTCGGGCTCCTGGCCAACCTGGCGTGCATGGCTTTCTACCTGATCGGTCCCTTCATGGGATACGGCACCAAGATGGAACCGCTGCTGGCCCTGGGGTTCGCCTTGGTTTGGGCAATCTACGGCGGCATCTACTTCCTGCGTTCCAATAAGGCGAAGGGGCGTACAACTTTGGTCGCCGACCGTTCCAGTATGAGTGCGGCGTCGTAACATGGTTCTATGCTAGATATGGATCTATGCTAGATCTTGAGTTCGCTCAAGCTTCCGACTGCGGGCGGGTACGCGACCACAACGAAGACTATCTCGGTTGCGTGCTCCCCGAAGTTCCGGAAGAAGATACTCACGGCTGGCTGTTTGCCGTGGCCGATGGAGTAGGCGGCCAGGACAAAGGCGAGGTGGCTTCCCGCACGGCGGTGGATTCTCTGCTCGCCGGGTTCCGGCGGGCGCCCCGCGGCGAGCAACTCCGCTCGCTGTTGCCGCGCCTGGTTCAAGCCGCAAACGAGAAGGTCTACGAAGCAGGCATGGCGGCCAATTCGCGCGGCAGAGCCATGGCCACCACGCTGGTAGCCTGCGCCCTGCGCTTCGACCGCGTGGTGGTCTCTCACGTCGGCGATTCGCGCTGCTACTCCATTCGAAACGGCCACGCGACGGCCCTCACCCGCGACCATACCGTGGTCGGCGAGCAGACCCGTCTGGGTTTGATCTCCGCCCGCGAAGCGGCCGAATCCGAGACCCGCCACGTGCTCACCCGCTCGCTCGGCAACGGCATGTTCGTGGGCGTCGATACCAGCGACCACCTGGTGTTGAAGGGCGATGTGCTGCTCTTGTGCTCCGACGGTTTGCACGGCGCCGTCCCGGCCTCCGACATTGCCGATATCGTTACTCGCAATACGGACCTGGACTCCGCCGCCCGCGAACTGATCGATGCCGCCAACGACCGCGACGGCGGCGACAACGTCAGCGTGCAACTGATCCGCGTCAAGAGCGTCGAACGCGTCGGGATGTATCGCGGCCGCCCCTACAAGCTGGCGTAGGGGAAGCCAAGGCCACTTCTCCCGCACTCGAACCGCGACATTCAGTGATGTCTTATGTGGGGCAGGATGGTATCCTGCGGCCGAGTGATACTCGGCCTGGTCGGCATTTGCATGCTGGTCGGCAGGCCGAGTGCCACTCGGCCGCAGGTTGCCAACCTGCCCCATATAAGAAAGCTTGCCGGCGATATTACCGCTGCGCCGGCGGTGCGGCCAGTGTCAGGGCGATGGTCGCCAGGCTGGTGCCCGCGGCCGAGATCCATTGGTCCACATCATACGGGAATCCATTATCGAAATATGGTTGGAATCCCGCGGCGCGCGTGCGCACATGCCACGACCCGTCCTCCAGTTGCGTGTTGAGCAAGTACTGAACGCCGCGCCGATATGCCGGATCGGAAGCCGGCAGTCCGGCGCTGTGCAGCGCCATCATTGCCAGGCCGGTAGTGAACGCGCCGCTCTCCATCGAAGGCAGGTCGGACCACCCTCCGTCGGAGCGCTGTACCGCCAGTAGATCGGCCCGTGCCTTGAGGATGGCGTCCTGGCTCTTCCCGTCCCAGGCCAGACCCTGCAGCCGCCAGGCCAGGTCGTAATTCGTCCGCGGCCGAGACGCCCCGATCCATGCCGCCGCAAGCTGAATCGACTTGGCGTACGCCGCCTGGTCCACCCGTGGGGCGTACAATTGCAGAGCGCGCATAGCGAGCACGGTTTGCCCAAGGCCGTCGGCGCACAGCGGCGGCCTGGCTTCGGGACCGAAGGCCCAGTGACCATCCGCCATCTGGTGCGTTTCGATGAACATGGCAACGGTATCCGTATTGAGGTCGGGTTTGTATCCCTCCGCATCCAGCCCCAGCAGAACGTAAGCCAGAATCCCCGGGCCGACGTTGGTCCCCGGTATGAAAAAACCCTGATGCAGAATGTCGCGGCTGGCCCTCAGCGCCATCGCGTTGGCCTGCACCTGCCCGGCCGATGTATGCTCATCCACCCGGAAGCCGTTCTTGCGCGCGAATCCGACAGCCATGGCCGCCAGGCTCTGGTTGTGGCAGGAAAAGCATCCCGATTTCGGCATGAAGCTGGCGTCGGTGCGTTGCAGCAGCGACAGGCTGCCCGGCACCGCGGCCTGGATCGTATTCCCGCGCCGCAACGCCGCCGCCGGTTCAACCGATGCCGCCGGGAGCCCGACCGTGGCCCCGGACTTCAGCAGAAGATCGACCACCGCCGTGTTGCCGTGGAGTTTCGCCAGATCGAGCGCCGTGCGCCCCGAATCCCCGGATCTCACATGTTGGCTCCTGGCGTTGACCTCGGCCCGCTTCTCGATCAGCAACCGGACCTGCTCCACCGGAAGCAGATCGGACACGGCGGCGTACATCAGAGCCGTCCGTCCGGTGGGATCGGCTGCGTTCACGTCCGCGCCGTGCTGCAGCATCGACCGGACCAGGTTGGGGTTGTCCAGAACCGCCACCCGCTGCAGAGCGATGGTGTACTCCACGGCGTCCAAATTGCGGGCCACCAGCAGGTCGATGCACTTGGTGCAGTCCGCCGCCGCCGCGTTCGCCAGCGCAAATCCGCCGATGTCCTTGAGCCCGGCCCCGCGGCCCAGCAGCGCCTGCATGGTTTCGGCATCGCCCGCCAACGAAGCTTCCAGCAGCGGCGACGATTCCGCGCCCGGGTTCGACGTAGGATTGGGATTCGCGCCGTGGGCCAGCAGCCATTTCACCACCGGTGCGCCGCCGGGCAGGCCCGCCGCAACCATTAGCGGCGTCCGCATATCGTCGGAGTGCGCATTGACGTCCGCGCCATGAGCCACCAAAACCCGGGTCTTCTCCAGATCGGGCGCGGCCCACATCAGTGCCGTGGCCCCGGCGTCGTTGCGCTTGTTCGGATCGGCGCCGCGCTCGATCAACCGCTTCAGCGTGGCCGCATCGGTATAGAGCACGGCGTACATAAACGGTGTCGAACCCTCGGGCCCACGCGCATTCAGGAGCTTGGGATCTTCCGCCGCCATCCTGTCGAATGTCTGCCGGTCGGCCGCTCGCAGGCTCTCCACCATGGCCACCGCCTTGGGATTCAACGGCGGCAACTCGACCTCGTTCGCCAGGGAGTCCGGCCATTCCGCGCCCTGCTCGATCCACGCCTTGACGGTCCGAACCTGCTCTGGGCGGAGTGCGCCGGTGGGCGGCATCTGTAGTCCGAAATCGGACCCGGCCAGGCGATGATAGAGAAAACTGTTCTCGCTATTGCCCGGCACCACGCGCCGCGCGCCGGGTTTGAGCACGGAACTTCGGCGGTCGAGGCGCAGCCCGTTATTCTGCCTCGTCGATCCATGGCAGCCTATACAGTTCTGGCGGAAAATCGGCTGCACGTCGCGCGCGAAATCCACTTTGGCTGTCGTCTGAGAAAACGCTTGCGGAACCAGGCACAGGCCGGCAACCGCGGATATGGCAGTTGATCGGAACATCTCACCCTCCAGACAGATCCCCAACTTCCCCTTCGATTAGGGTTTGGTTGAGTATACACCGGCCCTGCCGTTTCCGTTTGGCCACAGACAAACAGTGCGCCGCGGCGAAGGGTCCGTTCAACCGAGCGCCATACCCGGGAGGCCGTTCACACGGATCGAAAATAATTTTAAGTCCCCGTCCATCAATAGCCTGAAGGAGCTTCCGAAAATCTCCGGCCCGGCTTTTCGAGGGTCGTATGAGAACGTTGAGTCGAGAAGAGAAATGGCAGGGCTCCTGCCAACAACAAAATCAAGTCTTCTTTTTTCAATAAGTTACGATGTCGATTGTGGCAGGCTCGCCTGCCACGGCGAGGAGAAGGAATGAAAAAGTCGATTACCAGGCACGTGCCGGAGGATGAGGCATTGCTCGAATTGGGAAAAGTTGCGGGCCAGAGCATGGCATTTGGAACCGTTGCCGGACGCTGTTCCGCGGCACAGGCGGCGGCGCTTCGGCAGGCTCGCAACGAAAAAGTACACGCCCGTTTCGGACTGACGTGGAATCAATTCTGCCCGAAGCATTTGAAGATGAGCGGAACGCAAGCCGATGAGATCATCCGCCTGTTTCACGAGTTCGGCCCGGCCTATTTCGAAAACACGCAGTCGGTGCATATTTCGGGGGACACGTACCGCGCGGTTGCGCCATTCATTGTGGACCAGGTGCTGCACTTCCAGGGAGAGGTGCTGGAGTTGAATTCCGCCAACGTGCAGAAGGTCGCCAGGTCGGTACGGGAATCGCGGCGGGCGCTGCCTCCGCCTGCCGAACCTGCACCGGAGAAACCCGCCACGGTACCGACCCTGTTCGACCGGCTGCAAGCCTACGACCGGCGCGTGAGCGAACTGGTGGCGGAATTCCTGGAGATTGCCAAGGACGCCGAGGATGCGGGGACTCCGCTCACGGTCAGTTCCCTCGACGGCGAGGCGCTGATCGGTTGGAGCGACGAGGCGATGCGGGCGCCGCAGGAGAACGCAGTGCCGTGAACGGAAAAGTCTGGCGGCCGAGCGGAGGTAGGTTGCGAAGGCGGTCGGCCTGTCTCACCGTCCGCCAGCCGGGGTTCCGCGAAGTTGTGGGGAGTGATGCGGTTACGGTTGAACCACAGGGAGCCCTTCGATTGCCCGGAAGTCGCTGTCGCGGCTCACTACCGTTCCACCCACGGCGAGGGCGGTTCCGGCAATCCAGAGGTCGTTCTCATCGAGCGGGAGGCCGCGGCGCTGTTGAGCAATCTTCACCGACGCATACCGGTCGCCAGCGGCTGGCGGGATCGGCTCACAGGGCAATGCCGCGAACAGGTTCTCAGCTTTGCCGGCGAGTTCGGCTCGGCGCCGTCCCGGGGCCAGCCTTTCCAAACCGAACAGGATCTCGCCGCGGGTGATGGTGCAGAACACCACGCGATCGTCGGCTCCAATCGACGAAAGCCAGGACGCCATTCGCTCGTCCGCCCGCATCAGAGCGCTGATCGCATTCGTATCGAGAAGATAGATCACAAGGGACCAGTCTAAAAGAGGTTGCGCGCACGGCTGGGAAGACGGCCGTCGGAAATGGCGGCATCGAGCGCGTCAACATCGGCGGAACTGGGATGGGGCGGTTCCTGCATTGCCCTTAGGATCGCCGCCGGCGACCCTACACGGGGCCCGGGCGGGGCTTCGACGAGCGAACTCAACCGTTCCAGAGCCAGTTGTTGAATGCTCTTGCGCTGCGCCGCCGCGATCCCCTCGAGGCTCCGCACCATGTCGTCCGGCATATCGATGATGAGGTTCGCCATCCGCGCACGCTCCCTGTCTTATTGTGCCGCATAGCGTAAGCGCATGCCAAGCCAGCTTCGGAAACGGCCGCCCCCGCCGCGCTCTCAACACGCCGCCAGCAGTTTCTCCTTCAACCGCGCTTGCACATCGGGCAGCAGTTTCCGGCCCTCGTGCGCCACATAGAAGACGTCGATGGCGCGGTGGCCCTTGGTGTCCACCAGCACCACGTCGATATTACAGGCGTTCGACGAGAAGACCGTCGCCAGGCTGTAGAGCAATCCTGGACGGTCTTCCGTATCGATCTCCACCAGCGTCGCCGTGGGGCACGCCTCGGAATCGAAGAGCACTTGCGGAGGCGTGGTCCGCTTGCTCGGGTCGGGAAGTCCGCGGCCGCGCATCAGGCGTTGCGCATCGGTCTTGCCCAGCGCCACGCGCTGAATCAGGTCGCCCAGCCGGTCGGCTTCGCTGGGGTTCTGCTGCAGCATGCGTTTCGGATCGCCGAAAACGAACATGTCGAGAACCACTCCGGCGGCGTTTGAGAAAGCCTCGGCTTTCAGAATGTCCAGGCCGAAACTGGAAATCGCCCCGGCAAACGATGCGAACAGAAACGGCGTGTCGCGCGCCACAATCGTCAGCCGGTAGGCCCCTTCCATCGGGTCCAGCTTCACGGCCACGCCGGTCGGCCGGCTCAGTTCGTAGAGCCGGATATGTTCGGCGATCTCGGCCGCGGAGAGCGCCCGCAGGTAGCGTAATGGAAATCCCTTGATGAACTCGGCGTGGCCGGGCAGGTCCTCGGGCACCTGCTGGATGCGGTCGGTTTCCAGTTCGCGCATCAACTCGTGCTGCGCCACGCTATAGGCCCGCCACAACTGCTCCAGGCGCCACGCAACCTTATCCTCCGCGCTGAGGGCCACAGTTTTGGCGTAAGTCATGGCCGCCAGCAGTTTCAGCCGCTCGATGGTTCCCACGCGCTCCGCCAGCAGGCGTGCGGTCGCCGGGTCGTCCATATCGCGCCCGCTCCCCGCGTCGGCCAGGTCGGATTGGTGGCGGATCAGGAACTCCACGGTGCTCTGCGCCGCCTCCGGCATCTGAATCCGCGCCATGGCGCCGCGCGCGCGCTCCGCCGACGACCCCGTAGCCAGCCCCGCAGCGTCGCCGCCGCCCCGTCCCGTCTCATGGAACAGCAGCGCGAACAGCAGCAGCGCGGCGTCGTCGATTTCCGAGAGCACTCCCGCGAATCGCTGCCGCTCCGGGTTGGCCGCCGAACCCAATTCGAGAATGCTCTCCATGGCCCGCAGCGAATGCTCGCCCAGCGTATAGCGGTACTCCGAATCGGCGGCGATGCGGTGTTCCACGGCGCCCCATTCGGGAAATAGCCCGCGCATCAGACCGGTGGATTCCAGCGTCCGCAGGGCCATCGCCGCATTCGGGTCCGTCAGAATGCTCCTGAGCGTGGACCAGAGCGGCTGCGGCTGTACACAGTAGGCCGCGAAGCCCGGGCGCGACGCTTCCAGCCGCCGCTCGGTCTCCGGAGCCGGCGCCACACCGTGGCGGCCGATGAATTCCATCATCCGCAATACCAGCGCGGGATCGCTTTCCAGTTGCGCCGGGTTGCGCAGGAACAACCGCTCGCGCGAGACCGTGAAATCCACGTTGGAGAGCCGCGAACGGTACTCGCGGAAGTTCTCCAGCAGCGAAGTGGAACCCTTTTCGACGCCCTCGATGGCGCGCCGCGCTTCGTTGAAGATGGTGCGCGCGGCTTCGAAATACCCGTCCATCCAGTCCGCCGCGCTCTTGCCGTGCGCGAAGAGTTGGCTCGCCAGGCTTTCGCGAGCTTCCAGATCCAGAATGTTGTGGTCGCACCCTGCGCGGTAGTGCAGAAAACAGCGCGCCGAGGAAACCAGCGCAGCCGCGCCAGCCAGTTCGCCGCCGGCCGCTTCGGGCTCGGTTTTGAGGGTCGCCATCCAATCGATCAGCCGCACGTCCTGCAACCCGCCGGGGCCCTCTTTGACGTCGGGTTCGGCGTGGTGCGGGGTGTTCTGGTAGCGGGCATGGCGCGCGCGCACCAGGTCGCAAAGATGCTGGCTCATCTTCTGGCCGTGCAGCGCCAACGCCGCCGGCAATTTGCCCTCCAGCCTTTCGTGGACCGCGCGGTCCCCCGCCAGCAGCCGCCGGTCCAGCAGGCTGAATGCCGACACGCTGCCGCGCTCGACTGCGTCCAGGCACTCGCCAACCGTAAGCACCGCGGAATTCAACCGCAGACCGGCGTTCCAGAGCAGGCGGACGAACTCGGGCAGCAACTCCTTGAGGGCGTCCGAGTGCTTCTCGGAATCGAAAAGCAGCACGATGTCCAGTTCGGAATAGGGAAACGTGTGACCCCGCCCGTAAGCGCCGCCCGCCAGCATGGCGACCGACTGCGGAAAGACCGGCTCGACCGCCGCCTGATACGCCTCGACCAGCATCGTGTCTCTGGCCAGCGTCAGAGCCTTTTGCGTGGGAGCCGCTTCGCCGGTCGCCAGAAATTCTTCTTCGATCGCGCGCCACCGGTCGGTGGATTGCAGATCTTTCGGACCCTTATTGGCGCCGGCGCTTCGATTCACATACTTCTCCACGTCTCTAGTATCACGCAGCCGCTTCGCACCCCTGCAAGCGGATTCTCGTTATGGGCCGGATTGATAATATCTATACATGATACGCGAGGCGTCGCGAGGTTCGGTTCGGTCGGGACGCCGGGCACCGGGAAGCCGCGAACTCGCTGTACGCCCGAGTCCCAAGCCGGCGGCTGCGTAGATGGTATCGACGGCGGACTCGCTTCGATTGTGGAGTTCCTCCACACCGGGCGGTGTTATACTAAGGTTGTTCCATATCACTTTTTCAGCACTTAAACTCTTAAAATGCAACAACATCCTAAAGGTACCAGCGCGCGCATTCTCTTCTCTTCGGTTTTCGGTCCTTACGCTCAGGACGACGAGTTCGGCAGCCGCAAGATCAACCCCATGGAGCTGTACCACAATCAGGTGACCCGTGAACAGGGGCCGTTCTCCCTGCGCATGTTTCACCGCTCCTGGGGCATCCTCATGATCCAGCAGAACATCTCCGCCCCCACCACGGTCCTGGACTTTCCCACCCGCAAAATCTTCGAAGCTGAACTGATGGCCAACGACTACGACATCGTCGGCATCTCCTCCATCATCGTCAACGTCGGCAAGGTGCGTGAAATGTGCCGCACGGTCCGCCGCCTGGCGCCCAAGGCCACCATCGTGATCGGCGGACACGTCGCCGCCCTCCCCGGACTCGAGCATCTCATCGATGCCGACCATATCGTCAAAGGCGATGGCATCTCCTGGATGCGCCGCTACCTTGGCGAGGACGAGAACGCGCCTATCCAGCACCCCGAAATCGTCTCCGGATACGGCGCCCGTACGCTCGGATGCAGGCTGCCGCAGCACAAAGGCACCACCGCCGCCACCATCATTCCCTCGGTCGGCTGCCCCATGGGTTGCAACTTCTGTACCACCTCGGCGTTCTTCGGCGGCAAGGGCAAGTACCTGAACTTCTACGACACCGGCGAGGAACTGTTCCAGATCATGTCGAGGATGGAAGCGCACCTCGGCGTGCAGTCGTTCTTCATGATGGATGAGAACTTCCTGCTCCACAAGAAGCGCGCCCTGGAATTGCTCGACCGCA
>Ga0181529_10003735_pt1 | contig 17013 bp, 9 predicted proteins | sample PEATcosm2014_Bin_36_FD_119763 | JGI IMG/M metagenome (GOLD analysis project Ga0181529, IMG submission 119763) | Peatland microbial communities from MTU Mesocosm Facility, Houghton, MI, USA - PEATcosm2014_Bin10_30_metaG | ecosystem: Environmental > Terrestrial > Soil > Wetlands > Peat | place...
CCCTCCCGTTGGTCGGGATCGAGATGTACACGTTGTTCGGGTGCTTAACGCGCCCTTGGGTTACATTCTCATTTGGCCCAACCGAGACCGGTTTGGGTTACATCGTTAAATGGCTTGACAGGGCCGCCTTGCGATACAGTAGCAGCATGCTTCGCCGCTCATTCTTGCAGACTGTTCCCGGAGCGGTTGCGGCCACGGCTGCTATCGCCGCGCCGCCGCCCGCCCCTGGTGAAGTGCCCATCAAGCTCGGGTTCGACACTTACTCGCTGCGCGCCTTCCGGTGGAAGGCTCCCGAGCTTCTGAGTTATGCCGCCAGTCTCAAGCTCGACACCATACAGATATCCAGCCTGAGCGACTATGAGAGCCTCGATCCGGCATACCTGCAAAAAGTGAAAGATCAGGCAGACCGCCTGCGCCTCCGGATCGATGGCGGGACCGGATGCATCTGCCCGTCCAGCCACGCATTTTCGAAGAACGGGCCGCCCGCGCGCGATCGCGTGCTCGAAGGGCTTCGCGTGGCGGCCGCGGTGGGCGCTAAATCGATGCGCTGCTACCTGGGCAGCACTGCCGACCGGATCGGCGAGCCCGGCATCGAAGCGCACATGGAGAACACGATTAAGCTGTTCCGTTCGGTGCGCTCCGAAACTCTCGATCTGGGAATGAAGATCGCCATCGAAAACCACGATGGCGACATGCAGGCACGCGAAGTGAAAACCGTGATCGAAGAATCCGGCAAGGATTTCGTGGGCTCCAACCTGGATACCGGCAATCCCCTGTGGGTGGTGGAGGACCCGCTGCTGACGCTGCAGGTGCTGGCGCCTTACGTGATCACCACCCACGTGCGGGATTCGGTGCTGTTCGAGCATCCGCGCGGGGCGGCTGGACAATGGGTGGTGCTGGGCGACGGCCAGATCGACTTCGTCCGCTTCGTCGAGCAGTTCCGGAAATGGTGCCCGCAGGCATCCATGCAAATGGAAGTCATCACAGGCCGGCCGCCGCGCGTGATTCCCTACCTGGAGCAGGATTTCTGGAAGGCCTTCCCCAAGGCGCTGGCCTCGGAATTCGCGCGCTTCGTTGCGCTCGCCAAGGCCGGCCATCCCTACATGGGAGCCATGGTGATCGAAGACGTGGCGGGACAACGCCCGGCGATTATGAGCGAAGCGTTGAAGGAACAACAGCGCCTCGATCTGGAGCGTAGCCTGGAATACGCCAAGACGAAGCTGAACGTGGGCGTCAACTGGCGCGGTTAGCGCGGCTGAGTGCCTCGCGGAGAGTCTGGACGGCGAGCAGTCGGATCGTCAGTCTGGCTTGGATTTAGCGCGTATCTTGGCACTCAGCTCTTCCAGATTCTGTCGGGCGCGCGACGGCTTCTCGCCGGGCCGTGTGGCGGGCACCAAAGCCAGCGCCTGATCGACCGCCACGCGCGCGCCCGCGAAGTCGCGGTTTCGCCAGCACGCGTCGGCCAGCGACTCGAGGGCGGCTGAGTCTTTGTAGTTTCCCAACTCGGCGGCCTTGCGGGCGTACACCAGAGCGCGCGGATAGTCGCGCAGTGGGGCCACCTCTGTCGTCATGAGGCAGCGGGCGGCGGCTCTCAGCGTGCCTGCCGTCGCTCCAGGCTCATCCGCCAACAGGCACATGGACTTGAGTCCTGCGCTGGCGGCGGCCATGGCCTCTACCGGATGCCCGGCTACGGAGAGCGCATCGCCGATCCGCAATTGCAGGTCGGCCTGCACGGACCGGTACGTCTTGTTCGCGGGATCGACCTTCAGCAGGCGGTCGAACTGGGCCACGGCGGTGCGGAAGTTCTCGATGGCCTTGGGCTGGTTGTAGGCGTAGCCATAGACTATCCCCAGGCTACGGTAGGCGACGGTGCTGGCGTACAGAGCCTGCTTGTCCTCACGATCGAGTTCGGCCCGCCGGTCGAGAATATCGCGGGCTTGTTCCAACGCGGCGAGCGCGTCCCCGTAGTCGTTCGTCTGCCCCAGCGTCCAGCCCAGATTCAACAGCAGCGAGGCGCGGATCTTGCGGGTCTCCGCGCTCTCCCGGCCGGCGGCCGGCAACTGGTCGAGCGTGGCCAGGGCGCGCCGGAAGATCTCGGTGCCTTTCCTGGGGTCGGCGACGGAATCGACGTTGCCCAGCACCTGGTAGGTATACGCGATCTTGTGAACGATGCCCGCGTCGTCCGGCGCCAGCCGTCGTGCGGCGCCGTAACGGGCCAGGGCTTTGTCGATGTCAGACCTCACGTCGTCCTGTCTGTCGGCCCCGATAAGTCCCCCCTGCGTGCTCAGTTGCCGTGCCAGGAGTTCGTAGGCATCGCCGGCGCGGATGAGCGTCGGGACATCGTCCGGTGCAGCATTGAGCAGCCGCTCAAAATCGCGCGTGGCGGCTTCTAGCGCGGCCACGCCCTCGCGGACCTTCCCGCCGAAAGTCAGTATCCCGCCGGCCCCCTCGTTGGCGCGCGCATAGGCGGCGCGCGCCCGCCGGTCCGCCGGGTTCTCGGCCAGCAACGGCGTCAGCAGCGCGAGGGCCTTGCGATAGCTGTCCAGCGCTTCCGGGGTCTTGCCCAGATTCGGCTGAAAGGGATCGCCCAGCACGTCGCCCAGGCGCAGGTACCCTTCCGCCGTTTCGACGCGCAGGCCGGCATCCGCGGACTTGGCAGCCGCCAGGCGATCCAGGTACTGCATCGAGCGCGCCGCCATCTCGGCCCGCACCGGGGTCGCCCCGGGCAGATTCTGCACGGAATTGTAAAGGTCGAAGAGAAGGTAGTGGGCCAGTTGCCGGGCTTCGTTGAAGCGCCGTTCCGCGTTGGTACGCTCCAGGCCGGCAAGGTGGGCTTCGTAAAGCACGCCGGCCAGGCCGCCCATCAGGGAGAGCGCCAGCGCGGCGGCCGCCGCCACCCCGAGTTTGTGCCGCCGCACGAACTTGTCCGCGCGGTAGGCCGCCGTTCCCTCTACCGCCTGCACCGGCCGGCCTTCCAGGTAGCGGCCGATGTCGGCGGAGAACTCCTCGACGGATCCGTAGCGGTCCGCAGGCTCCTTCGCCAGCGCCTTCAGGACGATGCTGTCCAGGTCGCCGCGCAGGATGCGCCGCAGCCCGTCCGGCTTTTCGCCCCGGCACTCCGCCAAATTCGCCGGTTCGGACGCCGCGGCTGCCAGGCTTCCGGCCATGCTGGGCAGGAGCGGATCGTTCTTCACCACCGCGGCAACCAGGTCCGCCATGCTGCCGGTGTCGGCCTGGAACGGATGGCATCCGCAGAGCAGTTGATAGAGGATGACACCGAGGGAGTACACGTCACTCGCCACCGTGGTGCGGCGTCCGTGCAACTGCTCCGGGCTGGCATACTGGGGCGTAAGGAGGAGGCCGTGGACCGCAGTCAGATCCGTGCTCCGGTTGTCTGCCTGCAATAGGGTGGCGATGCCGAAGTCGAGCAGCTTGGGTTCGCCATCCGCGCCGACCAGAATGTTGGTGGGCTTCAGGTCGCGGTGGATTACCAGATTCTGATGGGCGTAGTGCACCGGTGCGCAGACCTTGCGGAACAGCTTGAGTCTGTCGCGGATAGAGAGGCGGCCTTCGTCGCAATAGCGATCCAGCCGCTGCCCTTCCACATAGTCCATCACCAGGTAGGGCTGGCCGGAGATGGTCCCGCCATCGAGCAGCCGTGCAATATTGGGGTGCTCCATGCCGGCGAGAATCTGGCGCTCGCGTAGGAACCGGGTCACCAGCACCTCCGAGTCCGCGCCGGTACGGATGAGCTTGACGGCCACCTTCTTTTCGAATTCCGCATCGGCGCGGGTGGCGAGAAAGACGGCGCCCATGCCGCCCGCGCCCAACTGGCGCACCAGGCGGTACGGACCGAGCTCCTGCGACGATTCGGGCGGTGCAGCCGCCTGCGCAACTTGGGCGCCGGGCGAGGGCGCCGAGGCCTGGAAGCAAGCCACCAGGGAGCGGACTTCGCTCAGAAGTGCCGCATGGTGCCCGCAGGCGCGCTTCAGCCAATCGGCGCGCCGGTCCTCGGGTTCGGCAAGCGCCCCGGCCAGCAACGCGGAAACCGACGGCCGCGTCTCACGGGATTCCCCTGGATCGGAGGTCGCATGGGAAGCGGTGAAACGTTCCTCTTCGTCCGAGGCGCGGAGCAGGTCACTGGCCTCCCGAAGGAGATCGCCGTCTCCCGCACAGAGCGCTTCCAGCCGCGCGGTTCTTCGCTCAGGGGCAGCCTCGGTCAGTTCGTGAAAAATGGCCTCCACCCGGCGCCAGCGTTCCAAGGCTGTTTCTTCTGCGGACAATCGGCTACTCCCAGTCAGCGCAATTGCTGCTTAAGGTCTGCGTAAACTGCCGGCTGGATGACTCAGGCCTTCCCGCATGGGCGCTCCCGTTCCCCGGTAATGCGCCGGTAGAGCCAGCTCTTCACAAACTTCACGTCGCGGTCCACCTTGGCTTTCGAGACCTGTAGGAGTTCGCCCGTCTCCTCCGCCGTGCATCCCAGGAAAAACCTGAGCTCGACCAGTTGAACCTTCTGCGGGTCGATCGCCTCCAGCTCATCCAAGGCGCGGTTGAGTTCCAACATCGACTCGCTGCCGATCTGAATCCAGGGGATCTGTTCGTTCAAAGCGATATGCTCGGCGCCCCCGCCTCGCTTCTGCGCATCGGCGCTCCGCGCATGATCCGTCAGAATCCTGCGCATCACTTTGGCCGCGAAGGTGTAGAAGTGCGCGCGATCCACCCATTCTGCTTTTCGCTGGCCGATCAGGCGCAAGTACACTTCGTGGACCAGGACGGTCGCTTGCAGTACCCCGGGATTTCTCTCTCTCCGGATGTAGGATGCTGCAATCTGGCGCAAATGGGGATACACCAACGGCATCAATCGATCGAAGGCATCGGGTTCGCCCTGCCTCCATTGCTGCAGAAGCCGTGTAATCTCGCCTGGGGAGGAATCCAACCGGCGCTCCGTTCGGGTAGTGGTATGGCCATAAGTTTAGCATTTTCATCCACCTGAAAGAGTTATCAAGATCCCGTACTCTCAAACACAATGTTCTTTGCCCCGATGGCGTCCGCCCTGGGCCACGGTTCCGATCGACTGATCCGGTGCGGAACACTCGGCCCATCGGGTCGCAACATCGCCCGGGTACAGGGGCTATCGTCTATACTGATCGGATGTTGAAATCCGTTATTGCTCTATTGCTGGTCCCGCTGGGACTGGTCACCGGTCAGGATCTGAAGCCGGTCGCACTGCCAGCGCCTCAGACCGGCGGCGGCAAGCCGCTGATGCAGGTTCTCAAGGAGCGGAAGTCGGTCCGCGACTTCGGCCCCGAGCAGGTTTCCCAGCAGACGCTCGCGAACCTTCTGTGGGCCGCCTGGGGCATCAATCGCGACGACGGCCGCCGCACCGCGCCTTCGGCTTCCAACCGTCAGGAAATCGACGTCTATGTCATCGCGGCCGACGGTGCTTACATTTACGACGCCAAAGCGAACGCGCTGAAGCCCGTGGTCAAGACCGACATCCGCAAGTTCGCCGGGACCCAGGCGTACGTGGCCGACGCTCCGGTCAACCTGGTTTACGTGGCGGACACTTCCAAGCTGGGCGGCGACGATCCGGGCAAGCTGGCCACAGCCAACGCCGACACCGGGTTCATCGCACAGAACGTGTATCTGTTCTGCGCGTCCGAAGGACTGGGCACGGTGGTGCGCGGATCGGTCGATCGCGCCGGTCTGGGCAAAGCGCTGAACCTGCGCGCCGAGCAGCGGATCATTCTGGCCCAAAGCGTGGGCTACGCCAAAAAGGCCACCGGCAACTGACGCCCGGCCCCGCTGTCCGCGGCCGCAGGTTCCACGGGCCGCCATGTGATAGACTCTAGATTCTCAAAATCCGCATTTCGGAGAAAAAAGCCTTGAAGCTCGCTCCGGTTGATTATGTAATTCTGGCGACGTATTTCGCCATGGTGCTCGGCATCGGATGGATGCTCCGCAAGAAGGCCACCACCAGCGGCGACTTTCTTACTTCCGGCCGCTCCGTCCCGGTCTGGATCACGAGCCTGGCTTTCATTGCCGCCAACCTGGGCGCCCAGGAGCTGATCGGCATGGCGGCCTCGGGCGCCAAGTATGGCATCATGACCGCGCACTTTTATTGGATCGGCGCGATTCCGGCCATGGTCTTCATGGGCCTTTTCATGATGCCGTTCTATTACGGCAGCAAAGCGCGGTCGGTGCCGGAATTCCTGAAGATGCGGTTCGACGAGAAGACGCGCGGCTTCAACGCTTTCATGTTCGCCGTGATGACGATCTTCTCTTCGGGCATTTCGATGTACGCCCTGGGGTTGCTGCTGCAACTGGTGCTGGGGTGGAACTTCACCACGTCGGTTCTGGCCACGGCAGCGATCGTGTTGGCGTACACGTATCTGGGCGGCCTCACCAGCGCCATCTACAACGAGGTGCTGCAGTTTTTCCTGATCGTGGCCGGCTTCTCGCCGCTGGCCATTATGGCATGCGCCAGGGCCGGCGGGTGGCACGGCATCGTGTCGCGGCTGCCGTCGAACATGACCCACTCGTGGACGCACATCGGCCACGCCAGCGAGAACCCGATGGGAGTGGAAATCTTCGGCGTGGTGGCGGGGCTCGGCTTCGTGCTCTCGTTCGGTTACTGGTGTACGAACTTCCTGGTGGTGCAGCGCGCCATGGCGGCCGATTCCATGTCGGCAGCCAGGCGGACGCCGCTGATCGGCGCGATTCCAAAAATGTTTCTGCCGTTCGTCGTCATCCTTCCCGGCATCGCCGCCGTGGCGTTGGCGAAGATTGCCGGACCCGGCGGCGCGCATCTCTACGAATTGCCGATGAAACTCGGTGCGAGTGGACTCATGGTCAAGGATTACGACCAGGTGCTCACCACGCTGATGGCCAAGTTCTATCCGGCCGGCATTCTGGGCGTTGGCCTCACCGGGCTGATGGCGTCGTTCATGTCCGGCATGGCCGGCAACGTGACCGCCTTTAATACGGTTTTCACCTACGATATTTACCAGGCCTACATCCGCAAGGGCGCGCCCGACCAGCACTACCTGAAGGTGGGCAAAATGACCACCATCATCGGCGTGGCGCTCTCGATCGGCGCCGCGTACCTGGCGGGCTACTACAACAACATCATGGACATCCTGCAGTTCGTCTTCGGTGTGGTCAACGCTCCTCTGTTCGCCACCTTCCTGCTGGGCATGTTCTGGAAGCGCAGCACGGCCAACGGCGCATTCTCCGGGCTGGTCACCGGAACCTTCGGCGCGGTGCTGATCTGGTGCTTTACGGTCGCCGAGGGCAAGGGCGGTGTGTTCGGTAACCTGTATGAATTCCGTTCGACGATGGCGCAGAATTTCTGGATCGCCATCGTCGCCTTTACCAGTTGCTTCCTCGTCACCGTGGTGGTGAGCATATTTACCCAGCCGCGCAAGGAAAGTGAGTTGGAAGGGCTGGTGTACGGGTTGACGAAGATCCGCCGCGATGAGAACGCCAAGTGGTATGAGCGCCCGGTTGTACTGGCGGTTTTCGTTTTGGTTTTAGCTGTCATTCTGAACATTTGGTTTGCCTAATATGGACTTACGAGTGCCTTCGGGCTGGTTCTTCACTCTTTTGGGCGTCATTCTGGTCGGGATGGGCCTGATCTCGCCGGACGCGCGCGCCGCGCTCACCGACGTCAACGTCAATTTGTACAGCGGCATCGCGATGCTGATTTTCGGCTTGTTTCTGCTGCTGATGGCCCGCCTGGCCGCGAGCAGAAGCCGATGATCGAAGCTTTCCGGCGGCTGTATGGCTCGGCCGATGGGCTGCGTGTGTTTCGCGCGCCGGGGCGTGTCAACCTGATCGGCGAGCACACCGACTACAATTTCGGATTCGTGCTGCCGGTGGCGCTCGACCTGGCTACCTTCGTTGCCACCGCGCCGGCCGCCGATGGCAAGCTGCGCCTGCATTCCGTCGAGCGCCAGGAAACGTGCGTATTCGACGTGGCGGGCCTGGCCGAGCTTGCCCCCGCCCATCATTGGACCGACTATCCCATCGGCGTCGCCCGCGAAGTGGCGCGCCTGGGCTTTGCCATTCAACCCGCCAATATTCTGATCCGTAGCACGGTGCCGGAAGGTTCCGGGCTCAGTTCTTCGGCGGCGCTGGAAGTTTCCTCGGCGCTGGCTTTCCTGGGCGGCCGCGAAGTGGCGCCGCTCGAACTGGCCAAGCTCTGCCAGCGTGCCGAGCGCGAATTTGTCGGCATGCCCTGCGGCATCATGGACCAGTACATATCGGTTTTCGGGCGCGAACACTCCGCCGTCAAAATCGATTGCCGCAGCCTGGATCACCAACTGATCGAACTGCCCAGTGGCGTCGCGTTCGTGGCCGTCAACACCATGGTCAAGCACGCGCTGGCGGGCTCGGCTTACAAGGACCGCGTGGCCGAATGCGCCGCCGCGGTCGCCGCCATCCAGCAGAAGTTTCCTTCCGTCACCAGCCTGCGCGATGTCGCGTCGGATCAGTTCGAATCGGTGGCCGGCCTGCTGCCGCCGGTGGTGGCGCGGCGGGCGCGTCACGTGGTGACCGAGGACGAACGGGTGGAACAATTCGTCGCGGCCAGCGCTCGCGGCGATCTGGAGACAATGGGAAAACTCCTGGTCGCCTCGCACCGTAGCCTGCAATATGACTACGAGGTAAGTTGCGCCGAACTCGACTTCCTGGTGGACCACGCCCTGCTGATCGATGGCGTTTTCGGCTCGCGCATGACCGGCGGAGGTTTCGGCGGCTGCACCGTCACTATGCTGCGCCCCGCCGCGGCCGAGGCTTTTGCCGCTTCGATTGCGCGCTCCTACGAGCGGCGGTTCCACGTGGCGCCCAGGATCTACCGCTGCAACCCTTCCGCCGGCGCTCGGGAATGCACAAGTTCTGAGACGATTCCCACTGTCGGGTGACTATCAAGTTAAGCCATAAAGAGAATGTCCTCCCGGGTGCGGCAAACTACTGGTAGTAGTTTGCCCAGCCCGGGAGCGGGTTCGCGTTTTCTTTCGCTTTTGAGACCCGGCGCTACACTTGAGGGAAGATGCCGCGCTGGATGAACGCCGCCAATGGCTTGACTGCCCTGCGCTTGCTGCTGGCGCCCCCAATCGTGGCTGCGATGTGGACCGGTCGGCATGCGCTCGCGCTGGCTTTGTTCGCTCTCGCCGCCGCAACCGACCTGCTCGACGGCGCCGTCGCCCGCCGCTTCGGTCTGGAAACTCCGTTCGGCGCCTACCTGGACCCGATCGCCGACAAATGCCTGTTGAGTGCCATGTTTCTGGCCATGGCCGGCGCGCGCATGGTTCCCTGGTGGTTCGTCATCATCGTCCTGGGACGCGATGCCTACCTCCTGCTGGCGGCGGCGATTCTCCTCCGTTTCACCCACCGCCGGAAATTCCCGCCCAGCGTTTGGGGTAAAGCCTCCACCTTCGTACAGATTGTGACCGCCATCGCAGCACTCACCGCCGGCATGATAGGCCATCCGAATGCGTGGATACCAGTGGCGGCGCTGATCCGGATCTCGGCCGTGTTTACGCTCTGGAGCGGCGTGGAGTACACATGGCGCGCGATCGACATGGTGGTTCACTCGTCAGCAATCACCGATGCTTCCGCGCTGTAGTAGTCTAAGGGGAAACATGCCATACGACCTGAAAATCCTGTGGCGTCGCGCAGGAGATCGACATGGACTTGACGCGTAGAGATCTGTTTAAGACGAGTCTGGCCGCGCCGGCTGCCGTTGTGGCGGCGACAGAGACCGCGATCAACGAGGAAGCCCAAGCCCAAACCCCGCCCGCGATTGCGGCTCCGGTCTCCGCCCGCGAACGCCTGCTGCTCGATTTCGGCTGGCGCTTCCACCTGGGTCATGCCGCCGATGTGGCGCAGGATTTCGGTTTCAGAGGCAACTTCTCCAAGACCGGCAATTCCGGCCCTGTCGCCACGCCGATCTTCGACGACAACGACTGGCAGACCGTCGATCTGCCTCACGACTGGGCCATCGAATTGCCCTTCCAAGACGACCCTGCGCTCGTCAACAAGGGTTTCTATCCGCTGGGGCGCGCGTACCCAGCCACCAGCATCGGCTGGTATCGCCGCATCTTCCAACTCCCGGCCTCGGACGCCGGTAAGCGCATCACCATCGAGTTTGACGGCGCGTATCGCGAGGCCACGGTCATATTCAACGGCTTCTACATCGGCAGGCACATCGGCGGCTATGATCCGTTCAGCTTTGACGTAACTGATTTTGCAACACCCGGCGGCCGCAACGTGCTGCTGGTCCGCGTCAACGCCACCGAGAGCGACGGTTGGTTCTACGAGGGCGCCGGCATTTACCGGCATGTCTGGCTGGTGAAGACCGCTCCGCTGCACGTGAAGAAATCGGGCACGTTCGTGCGCTCGCAGGTGATGGGTGATTCTGCCTTGGTGCAAATTCGCACGGAGGTGGAAAACCACGGCAAAGGCGCGCCGAGCACGCGCGTCGTCTCCACCATTCTCGATCCCGCGGGTAAGGTCGTCGGCAAAGCGGCCACGCTGCCCGAGCCTATCGGGGAGAGCGGCGAGCATGTCTACGAACACCAGATTGCGATGCAATCACCAGCGCTATGGTCACTCGAACAGCGCAATCTGTACACGCTGGTAACCGAGGTCGAGGCGGGCGGCGCCGTCGCGGATCGTTATGAGACGCCCTTCGGCATTCGCACCTGCGAGTTCGATGCCGAGAAGGGTTTCTTCCTGAATGGCCGGTCCGTCAAGCTCAAGGGAACCTGCAACCACCAAGATCACGCAGGGGTGGGCGCGGCGCTGCCGGACGCGGTGCAGTACTTCCGCATTCGCAAGCTGCAGGAGATGGGCTGCAACGCCCTTCGCACCTCGCACAATCCGCCCACGCCGGAACTGCTCAACGCCGCCGACGAGTTGGGCATGCTGGTGTTCGACGAAACCCGCATGATGTCGTCGAATCCCGAGGGCTTGAGCCAGCTCGAGAACCTGGTCCGGCGCGACCGCAACCATCCGAGCGTCTTTATGTGGTCGATGGGCAATGAGGAAGGCACGGCGGGAACCGAGAAGGGGGCGCTGATACTGACGGAGATGAAGGCGGTGACCACCCGGCACGACGGTTCGCGGCCTACTTCCATCGCGCCTCCGTACGCCAACGCTATGGGCAAGTTCGGTTTTGCCGTACTCGACGTGCAGGGCTACAACTACAGCGATCCGCAGGCCGACGCGTTCCACAAGGCCAATCCGTCGTTTCCCGTGATGGGCACCGAGCAGGTCAGCGCCGTGGCGACGCGCGGCATCTACATGATGGATCCGCCACACGGCTTCGTCGGCTCGTACGACCCCTATACCACCACCGGCCGCGCCTCCTGCGAAGGCTGGTGGAGCTTCTGCAACGCGCGGCCGTGGCTCGCCGGAGGCTTCATCTGGACCGGTTTCGATTACCGCGGCGAACCATCGCCATACGGTTGGCCCAACATCAGCTCGCAATACGGCATCATCGATACCTGCGGTTTTCCCAAGGACAGCTTCTTCTACTTCCAGTCGTGGTGGACTCGAGAACCTGTGCTGCACCTGTTCCCGCATTGGAACTGGCCGGGCTACGAGGGCAAAGAGATTGCGGTCTGGGTGTACTCGAACCTGGAAGCGGTGGAACTGTTCCTCAACGGGCAGAGCCTCGGCCACAAGGACATGAAGAAGGATTCGCACTTGGCGTGGAACGTCAAATACGCTCCCGGCACGCTTGAGGCGCGGGGATACAAAGATGGCAATCTGCTGATGACGGCCAAGCGCGAGACCGCGGGGCCGCCGGCGAAGCTCGTGCTTACAGCGGACCGCGCGGAGATTTCGGCCGACGGCGAGGACGTGGCGATGTTCGCCGTCGAGGTGCAGGATGCGCAGGGCCGCTATGTGCCGGTCGCCGATAACCAGGTAAGTTTCCGGGTTTTGGACCGGGGCACGCTCGGCGCGGGCAGCGCAGGCTTCCGGATTCCCGGCCTGGGCCGCGTGATCGGCGTCGGCAATGGCGACCCCACCAGCCACGAATCCGACCAAGGCAGTTCGCGCAAGGCCTTCTCCGGCCGTTGCATGGCGCTGCTGCAATCCACCAAGACCGCGGGAATCATCACGGTCGAGGCAAACTCGCCCGGGTTGACGCCTGCCAGCGTCACGATCTCCGCCAAGGCAGTGAAGCTGCGCCCTCAGGTTGCGGTTTGGGAGCGCGAGGTCCCGGTCGGCGAGAGTATCACCGGCCTGTGGCGGCCGGCCGCCGCAGGCGAGGGAGGTTACGGAGCCGGCCAGATTTTCACGTTCCGGCAGAAGGGGACCTCGCTCACAGGAACCGTCGAGGGCGTCGGCCGCGGCGGCGATACGCCCATCGCTATCGAAGATGGAAAGGTGGATGGAACTAACATCTCATTCAAAGCTGCCAACGCGGTCTACACGGGAACGCTGAAAGGAGACGCGATCGACTTGCAGCGGACCGGAGGCGACGCGGACCGCCGCGGACGCCGCGCACCGCCCGAGCCTGCCGGACCGCGCCCGGCTATCGGCCCACCGCCGGATGGTTCGGACCCCTCGTTCGGCGCTTTCTTCGGCCTTGGCGGCGGCACACGCGGGCAAACGCCCGCACCGATGCTCCTTCACAGGACGAAGCGGTGAATCGGCGGGAATAGGCCAGCGATGAAAGGAGCAATCTATTTATGAGAATTCCGGCTACTCCATCTCCCCGCATTTCAGCCGTCATTTCTATTCTGGCGGCGCTGGCGATTGGTCCGTCGCCCGACTGTTCCGCTCAATCGCAGACGCGGCGCATCGTCTTCGATGGCGTGAAGTCCGAACACAAGTGGACGCTGAAGGAACTGAATCCCGAATGGCCGTCCGATTGGTCGGCATGGAACTACCTCGTTCTGGAAATCAAGACGTCCACACCGCAGCGGTTTTCCCTCTGGCTTTACACCGGCGCCGGCCCGCGGCGCATCCTGCTCCAGCCGTTCGGACAGAATGTCTGGCTGCGCGCGTCGGTCCCGCTGCGCTACTTCAAGGGGAGAGACCAGTCGGGCTTCGATCTGGCATCCACCAATAATCGCCGCACGGATTCCTTCTGGATGTCGATCTGGGGGCCATTCGGCGATCTGAAGAACGTCGAATCTCTCGGGTTCACGATGGAATATCCCATCAATAAGCCCACGCTGGAAATTCGATCCATCCAACTCGCCAAAGAAGATCCCGGCTCCGATTTCCTGGAAGGCAAACCGGCGCTCGACGAATTCGGCCAATGGGCGCACGCGGACTGGCCGCGCAAAATCAAGAGCCGGGAGCAACTCGAGAAGGAGTTATCCGAGGAGGATAAGACCCTCCGACCGGGCGACTTCGACTATTGCGAATACGGCGGCTACAAGAGCACGCACACCAAGGCGACTGGTTTCTTCCGGGTCGAACAGATCGACGGCAAATGGTGGTTCGTGGACCCGCATGGCCATCTGTTCCTGTCGACCGGGTCGAACGGCTTGGGAAGGCGCGTCGAACCGCTCAAGAACTTCGACGGGCCGGCGAATCCCGCGGTGATCCGGTTGGGCCGGCGCCTGGCAACCTGGGGTTTCAACACCGGCTCCGAAGGGATGTCCAAGCCATACACCGCCTACGTCAACTCGCCGAGAGGGGCAAACACTTTCCTGGGCTTACCCGATGTGTATTCCGACGAATTCGACCGCGGCGTGGACGAAGCCGCCGCGAAGCAGTGCGCTCCGCGCAAGGGCGATCCGCTGCTGCTCGGCTACTTTATTGGCAACGAGCCGCCCTGGGACGGACGGGAGAGCGAGGTGGTGGACATGATTCTGGCCGGCCCCGCGACCGCCACGCAACGCAAGCTCAACGAGTTCCTGGCTAAGGGCGACACACCTGGCCGCCGCAAGGAGTTTGTCATCGGAGCGTTTGCGAAGCAGCTCGAATTGGTGGGCGCGGCTATCGCCAAATACGATCCCAATCACCTGAACCTCGGCATTCGTTTCGGCGGAACGCCCGCGGAGGAGATTCTAAGATGCGGGCGAGTCTTCGACGTATGCAGCATCAACGTTTATGAGTACGAACCGGCGAAACAGATCGAGCGCACGTTCCGCATCACCGGGCGCCCGGTTCTGATCGGTGAGTTTCACTTCGGCGTGCCGGAGAACGGATTGGGCGCCGGCCTGGTGCAGACGCGCGACCAGGTCGAACGCGCCAAAGGATATCGTTACTATGTCGAGCAGGCGGCGGCGCTACCCGCGTTTCTCGGGGCGCACTGGTTCACCTGGCGCGACGAACCGGTGCTGGGAAGGATGGATGGCGAAAACTATAACATCGGATTTGTGGATGTGACGGATCGTCCCTATCCGGAGCTGGTTGAGGCGGCAAAGGCCACCCATCGGCGTCTACTCGACGTTCACTCTGGCAAGATCCGGCCCTTTAGCCAAAGGCCCAAGGCATCCGACGCCGGGACGCCGGGAACCCCCTGGACGGATGAAGACGCCGGCCCTAAGTCGCGCGTCAAATAGCTTCGCAGCAGGAGATACATCGTGACTCGCAGGCGCACGCTTCTTATCGTTTTGGTTTTGGGGTTGCTGACGGCTGCCGTCTCCTTTGCCGCCGACGCTTCCACGGTCAAGGTCTGGGAGACCAAAGCCGTCATCCCAACCTACCTGGCTGGCGATCCCGAACCGAACCCGATGTTCTTTTTCGGCCGCCAGTCCCAGGGCGCGCAGGGGCCGGTCTACCCGTATCCCATGTACGACACCCTTACGGGCAAGAAAGTCGACAAGACTTATACCATGGTCTATCTGGAGAACGAATACATCCGGATCGGCGTCCTGCCCGAGGTCGGTGGCCGTATCTTCGAAGGCGTCGATAAGACCAATAACTATAACTTCATCTACCGCCAGCACGTCATCAAACCGGCTTTGATCGGCCTGATCGGCGCGTGGATGTCCGGCGGCGTGGAATGGAACATCCCGCATCATCACCGAGCCAGTACTTTCATTCCCGTGCAATACAAGGTCGAGGAGAATGCCGACGGCAGCAAGACCATCTGGATCGGCGAGTTGGAACTGCGCCAGCGCATGCGCTGGGCTGTAGGCTATACCCTCCGGCCGGGAAAGGCGTATCTCGAAGCCTCTGTGCGGATCCTTAACCGCACGCCCGAAGTGAACACCATGCTCTGCTTCGCCAACTTGGCGGTCCACGCCAATGACAACTACCAGGTGATCTTCCCGCCCAGCACTCAGTTTGGAGTACATCACGCCAAACGCCAATTCACAGACTGGCCGATCTCCCATTCCACCTACGGCGGCGCGGATTTCTCCCAGGGAGTCGACATCAGTTGGTATAAGAACCATCTCTCGGCTAATTCGGTCTTTGCCTGGAATTACCAGGACGATTTCTTTGCCGGCTATGACCATGGCAAAGAGGCCGGAACCATGAGCGTGGCCGATCACAACATCGTGCCTGGCAAGAAATTCTGGACCTGGGGCAACGGCCCCAGCGGCAAGCGATGGGACACCACCCTGACCGATGAGGACGGCCCGTACATCGAACTGATGGTGGGCGCTTACTCGGATAATCAGCCCGATTACAGTTGGCTCCAGCCGTACGAAACCCGGTCGTTCCGCATGAACTGGTATCCGTTTCGGGATATTGGCGGCGTCAAAAAGGCCAATCTAGATGCCGCCGTGAACCTCGACGTCACAGCCGGCTCCGCGAAGGTCGGCTTCTATACCACTTCCGCCCACTCCGCCGCCCGCGTTGTGCTCAAGGCCGGTGACAAAGTGCTGGTCGAGGAAACCGTATCCATCAGCCCGGCTAAGCCTTACGTGAAGCAAGTCGCAATGCCCCCAGGCATCGACGACCATGACTTAGTGGCTTCGCTCTGGGAAGGCACCAAAGAACTCATCTCTTACAACCCGATCCGTCTGACCCAGCAATTGACGCCTAAGGTTGTCACTCCTCCGCCCGCTCCGCAAGAGATCAAGACTAACGAGGAACTCTACCTCACTGGTCTCCGCGCCTGGCAGTTCCACGATCCTGGCGTCGATCCTCTCCTCTACTGGCAGGAGGCATTGCGCCGCGATCCGGGCGACACGCGGGTGAACACCGTTCTCGGCATCACTGCCTTCACCAAGGCACGCTATGCCGACGCGGAGAAGTACCTGCGGAAAGCCCTGGAGCGTGCCACGGACCGCTATACCACCCCGAAAGATGCCGAGCCGGTTTATTACCTCGGCGCCGCCCTCAAGGCCGAAGGCAAAACCGACGAAGCGTTTACGTGGCTTTATAAAGCCACCTGGAGCCAGGCGTGGAAGGCCGCTGGCTACTACTCGCTTGCGCAGATCGCTACCTCGCGCGGTGACATGGCCGCTGCGCTCGAATTCGTGAACCGGTCGATCGATTCCAATGCTGGGAACATCCGGGCGCAAAACCTCAAAGCCGCGGTACTGCGCCATCTCGGCCGTAACCAGGAGGCATTGCAGGTGCTGGCCTCCGCCTCTCACGAGTTAGATCCGCTGGATGTGCGCGCCATGGCCGAGACATACCTGGCCTCTAAGACTTCCGAGTCTTTCCAAAGGCTGGCGGACACTTTGATCGCGCACCCCGCGACGGCTCAGGAAACTGCTGCCGAATATCTCAATGAGGGACTCTGGCAGGACGGCGCCGACGTGCTTTCCTCGCTCAACATATATAAGGCCATCATTCACCCAATGGTTTATTACTACCTGGGCTATTTCGAGGATCAGTTGGGCCAAACCCAGACTGCATCTCAGTATTATCGACAGGCTGCGTCGCTGCCGCGGGACTACGTCTTTCCGTTCCAGAATGAAGCTATCGACGTGCTGCGCTGGGCGATCGAGGCTAACCCTCGCGACGCACGCGCGCCTTATTACCTGGGCAACGTCTTATATGACTGGCAGCCGGAGGAAGCCACCCGCATGTGGGAGCACTCGGCCGCACTCGACCCTTCGTTCGCAATCGTCCATCGCAACC
>Ga0181529_10003736_pt1 | contig 17011 bp, 16 predicted proteins | sample PEATcosm2014_Bin_36_FD_119763 | JGI IMG/M metagenome (GOLD analysis project Ga0181529, IMG submission 119763) | Peatland microbial communities from MTU Mesocosm Facility, Houghton, MI, USA - PEATcosm2014_Bin10_30_metaG | ecosystem: Environmental > Terrestrial > Soil > Wetlands > Peat | place...
ACCCGATAAAAAATGCAATGGATGACGCTGAATTGATCCTGGTGCTGCGGAGGTACTGTTCAGCGGTAAACGGGAGATGGGCGGAACGGAGATCCTCCTGAAGATGAGTACCCATCACAATCAGTTCAAAATTCTCAAGCGAGGTACCTGCCCGCTTAAGAGTTGTGTGAACTGTCATCTCATTCACCGAGATCGTGGATCGCGTTTGCGAGGTCGATAATGTCCGGCGTTGGAACGTCAACGGCCACGTTCAGGAACTCTTCACGTTTTTTGAGTTCTTCGAGCACCTGTTCCGACGACCAGTTTCGCATGAGCGCAATCTCATCGAGCACCCGTGAGTGCGGAGATACCCGGTGGAACTTGTCGTCCCTGACATCCCATTCATACAGTTTGACCGGGATGATATTCCCCCCAGCGTCCACCGAGATCTCGTTGATGGTTGAACAGCGTCGCACCCGGTTGTTACCGGATGTCAAGATTGATTGGTTAATGATAATGTCGAGCGCGGTGAACATTACAGACGGCACATTGATCGGCTCATGGGTGAGCCGGTTGATGGCCTCCTGAACGCTGCCGGCATGGATGGTTGAAAGGGTGGCATGCCCGGTATTCATTGCCTGGAAAAGCGTCTGGGCTTCCTTTCCTCTCACTTCCCCGACAATGATGTACTCGGGACGCTGCCGCATGGAGGACTTTAAGAGCGAGAAGAGATCGATGTCCCCGATCATCCCGGGAGTACTGAGTTCTCGGGTCTGGGTGGCAAGCCAGTTCTTGTGGGGAAGCTGGATCTCCCGGGTATCCTCCAATGACACGATCTTTGAATTGAGGGGAATAAAGAGGGAGACGGCATTCATGGTTGAGGTCTTTCCGCTTGCCGTTCCCCCGGCAATGATAAGGCTTCTGCGGTGTTCGATAACCAGCCAGAGGAAAGCAAGGATCTCGGCATTGTAGGTCCCGAACTTCATGAGATCGATCGGGGTCATCGGATCGGCGCGGAATCTGCGGATCGTAAATGAGCTCCCTTTGGTGGAGATGACGTTGCTGTAGGTAACCTGGAGCCGTGAACCGTCCGGCAGTGATGCATCCACCATCGGGTTCGAGAGCGAGATCTGTTTGTTTGCTTTCTGGGCAAGCTTGAGTACATACTGGTTGAGTTCTCCCTGATGGAAGAGCACGCTCGTGGGAAGGCTCCCGTAGGTACGGTGAAACACAAAAACCGGCAGGTTCTCACCGTTGCAGCTGATATCCTCAAGCGCCGGATCGTGCATGAGAGGTTCAAGAAGGCCAAAGCCCGACAGGTCACGCTGCAGGAAATAGTAGAGAATTGGCAGTCGTTCAGGTTTAATTGTGGGATCGTACTCCTGAAGAGTACGGTAGATATTTTCCCGCTTAAGCTGGTCTGCCGGGGATTTTTCGGGATTGTCATAGATGATGATATCCCGCAGGTAGTTGTAGGTTTCCTGCAGGACAATTTTTTCCCGGGTTGTGATGACGGGTTCAACAACCGTATAGACAAACCCGAGGTTTCCCTGCCGTTCAATTTTTATGTAAACATACGGAGACTGAACCCAGTAGACATCGCGAATTCCACCGGTCGTTTTTTCCGGGAGATCTTCAGGCACTGTTTCAGAGTCAGGACCCGGTTCATCACCGGCAGGCTGGCCGGGCACGATGCCTGAAAGCGTGGTCTTGTGCAACGCCGACACAAACACCGCCATCTTTGCCGGGGAGAACCTGAAGGCCGCCGCGAGGCCGGTAAGAACCAGCGTGGCAAGTGAAATAACCCCAAGGAGAATGGGGAGCATCAGCGGCAGATCAATAAAGAGTGCGGCGTAACCGGTCAGGATTGCAACAATACAGGTCGCAAGGATCAATGCATCGCCCCGGTCGGTCCGGTTTCCCATCGACATTGGCACGGTAAAAATGTATGTCGGTAGATCCCGGTACGTTTGCCGGGCCCGGGAAGTTCCGGATTCTGCATTCGGTTCTTTGTCCGGGCTGACTCTTGTCACGGGGGTTACCTCAACAACGGGAAGTGAGAAGGGGAAAAACCGGGCCCGGACCGCTGCCACAAAAAAGAATAGTGATACAATCGATATTACGGACAGAACGCCCATGAGTGGAAGGGGCATATCGATGAAAAGCACCACTGCACCGGTTCCACCGGCAACCAGCGCAACTGCAAGAAGCAGGACACTTCCTTTGATAGTGCTGTTGGCGAGTGCGGCAATGGCAGTTTGATAGTACCTTTTGAATCTGCCTGTGGATCGCAGGTGTACAGACTGCATTATCCCACCTCGGCGCTTGCGGATTTCTCCTGTGAAGTAAGCATATCGGGTGGATCACCGGTGACAATTGAGAGAGTCACATCGAGATAATCCCCGTCCATGATGATTTGGAACTGGCCTTCCCGGTAAATGGCAATGTACCGTGGCTCAGGTTCCGATGTATAGGTACCGGCTTCTGTACTATCCGCGCTCGCAACGGTATTGGTGTACTGGTAGTTTCCGGTGTCAGAGCTGTATTCCCTTGCATACCCATCTCCAGCGACAATCTGTTGGGTCTGGTTGTCCCGGACTGTGATTGTCATGTAAGGGCGGTTGACCGGTACCAGCACAGTTCCCCGGCAGCTCTCGGGATCGTTGAGACAGTCGTACTTCGGGTTAATGGTATATTCGATATACAACGGTCCCTGCGTTACATTCAGCAGAATACCAACCGGATAACCCTTCATTGTGTACGTCTTAGTAAATTCCGGCGTGCGCGTGAGGAAACTGTACTGGGGCGTTGCATTGATCCGTACCCCATGAATAATCGGATAGGGATCGGGTGTCGGTTGAGGGAAAAACTCCACAATAGAATCTGTAATTTGTGGGGTTGGAACATTATCGGGAGGAGGTGTGAACTCACTTTGCGGTATGGTTGCTGAAGAACCGGCCGTAACACCAGGGGATGTCGTAACGTTGTCCGTACTTCCAGACTTTTCTCCTCCAAGAGCATTCTCGGCGATCCTGATACAACCGGCTGAACTGATCAGGAGTACTATAAGCAGAGACAAAATCAGGACAGTATGATTATTTTTCATTTCAGTGTTACATCCTATGTGAGATTGACTATTTCCATCTTACGATATTGTCCCGATATGCCAGATCTTCAATTGCAACAGGCACGCTGGTTTTCAGAGCGCGGTAACTGTTACAACGAAATTATGACAGGGTTTAGCTCTCCAAAATATTGGAAAGGGGACAATGGTTCGTTCCGCTTTGTTTACATTGTTATGTTAACTTTCTATGATTATTAAATATAACTTAATGAGATGTTGTTTAAGTTGGCGGTCAATGATCACGCCACGGCATGTAATCTCCCAGATCCCGATGCAGACTTCCACGGTGAAGATGAAGAGTTCACTGGGGGAGACGAAGGGCAGAACGACACCGCTGTCCTCGTTGACAAGGTATCTCATGAGAACAGGGGAAGTAAGCACCAGGCACTTTTTGGTTCCCCCGAACAGCGTTCAACCCTCGCCAACGCAGGACTCTCAAACAAGCATTAATACATTAACACAACAAAATTTTCATCAGATGGGCGACGTAATACCTGCCGGCGGGCCGACACAGGATGAAGTGATGGCAATCTCATTGTTCAGGATGGGACTGCGACCGGGAGATACCGTGCTCGATCTCGGCTGCGGGACCGGCAAGGTCTCGATTGCCATGGCCCCGCTCGTGCAGAATGTATATGCTGTCGACAGACGCCCGGAGGCGATTGCGTATGCGAAGAATGCAGCGAAGGCTGCCGGCCGGACCAATATCAGTTTCTTTTCCGGGGAAGCGACCGGTTTTCTTGAAACCTCACCGGTATTCGACTGCGCATTCGTGGGCGGCTCACAGCAGATCGAAACCATCCTGCCGGTCCTTTCCCGCAAAGTCCGGCGGGTTATTGTCGTCAATGCCGTGCTGGTGAGTACGCTTACGACCGTGACTTCTACCATGCAGCACCTCGGGATCTTCAAAGAAGCCATTCACGTGCAGGTCGCCCGCTCGAACCCGCTTGGACAGAGTATGATGTTCAAACCAATCGACCCGGTGTACGTGATCGTGGGATCGGGTGTAGCATGCTCGTAGGTCTGGGACTCGGGCCGGGAAACCCGGAACTTTTGACGCTCCGTGCGGTCCGGCTCCTAAAAGAGGCAGATACCGTTTTTGTCCCGGGCCGGATCGCCGCTGACCTTGTCGCACCATACCGCAATTCCGTCATGCTCGATTTCCCGATGACCGACAATGAAGACAGGATCCGGTCGTGCCTAGAAATGAATGCGGAAAAGATTGCACCGGTGGCAAAAGACGGCCTCGCGGTGTTCGGGATCCTTGGTGACCCGAACTTCTTCTCCACGTTTTCCCGGCTTTGCGGCATCATTGCCGGGCGCTATCCCGGAATCGAGTGCCGCACGGAACCCGGGATCAGTTCGATCACCGCCTTTGCTTCTGCAGCCGGTGTCTCACTAGCCGGGGGTTTTGTCGTGTCCGATGGCGCAGAACCGTCTGCCCTCATACGGCTCAAGGCCCGGCACCCCCAGGATATCATCGTTGGTCTCAAGGCCGATGGGTACCGTGAGTTTATCCTTGTAGAGCGGATGTTTTTCCCCGATATGAAAGTGTACCGCGATGACGAGATCCCCAAAAAAAGCGATTACATGAGCGTGCTGTACGCGAGGCGCTAATATGGAAACAACGGGAAATACTCCGTGGGCAAAAGTTTGGTTCGTGGGCGCCGGCCCCGGTGACCCGGAACTGATCACGGTCAAAGGACACCGGCTCGTACAGGATGCCGATGTCCTGATCTATGCCGGATCGCTTGTCAACCCGGTGCTGGTAGCAGAATCCGGTGCGGCAATAAAACTCGACAGCTGGGGCATGCACCTCGACGAGATGGTCGACACGATGGTGCGGCACGCAGCCACCGGGAAAACTGTTGTCAGGCTCCACTCGGGCGACCCGTCTCTCTATGGTGCGATTGTCGAGCAGATCGAGAAACTCGAAGAGCGGGGCATCGCAGTTGAGGTCGTGCCCGGGGTCTCGTCCCTTTTTGCAGCGGCAGCAGCGCTCAAGACCCAGCTCACGCTCCGGGGCGTCTCGGAATCGGTAATTGTCACGAGGCCGGCAGGAAAAACTCTCAAGGTGGATCAGATCGGGGAATTCTCGCGCCTCAATTCGACCATGGTCGTCTTCCTTGGCACGGAAAAACTCGGCGAGATAACAAATAAACTCGCATGTCCTTCAGATACGCCGGCCGCCGTGGTCTACCACGCCTCGTGGCCAGACCAGAAGATCGTCCGGGGCACCGTTTCTGATATCGCGGCAAAGGCGCAGGCCGCCGGGATCGAACATACAGCGCTTCTCCTCATCGGTGGCGTCGTGGGAGATGTGAAGAAAGGCCACATCAAATCATACCTCTACTCATGAAAGACACCGTGGTAATTGCCCTGCCCCGGTTTCTCCGGGACGCGAGACGGATTGCAGAATTCCTGGATGCTGATGTGCTGGAATACCGGGCCGGGATTTTTACCGAGGTTTTTCCTGTGGCCCGCCGTATTGTCGCGCTGATGTCGATGGGGATCGTGGTACGCGGCATCGCCCCGCTCATCAGGGACAAATGGACCGACCCGGCGGTCGTTGTTGTCACCCCGGATTTCTCGTACGCGGTCCCGCTGCTCGGGGGCCACCACGGGGCAAACGAGCTCGCAAACGAACTTGCCGGCCTCGGCCTTGTCCCAGTGATCTCCACGGCAACGGAGGCAACCGGCCTTGATTCCGTAGAAGCCATTGCCGGCCGGACAAACTGCGATATTGTCAACCGCGACTCGACCCGGGCGGTCAATGCCGGGATACTTGACGGCACCACAAAGATATACTCTGTGCCCGGTCCCGGGATCGTGATTACCAGCCCCGACGTTTCAATCCTCGTGCACAAAGGAGATTTTGTTATCGGGATCGGCTGCCGGAAAGGAGTGACGGCAGAAGAAGTGACAGCGGCTGTTCGTGCAGCGCTGGCAGAAGCCGGCGTTCCGCAAACAAATGTGATGGTCTTTGCGACCACGGCAAAAAAATGCGGCGAGTCCGGCCTCATTGATGGGATTGCCGCAATCCCTGCCAACTTAATATTCCTTGATGATGATACTGTTAACGCACAGATCACTACCACACCCTCGAAGGCAAAAAAGATCGGCCTTGTCGGGGTCGCCGAACCGTGTGCGCTTGCAGCCAGTAAATACCGGGAACTCATAATGAAAAAGAAAGTATTTGGGAAGGTGACCATTGCCATTGCCCGATGAGGATGGAGTAAATGGCCTCTGGATTGTCGGGGTCGGGCCGGGACAAAAGGAGTACATGACCGGCCGTGCGATCGACGCGATCTCTGGAGCGGACTACGTGATCGGGAACGACAGTTACCTCGAACCGCTCGAATCCCTGCTTGCCGGGAAACAGGTGATCCGGAGCTCGATGGGTAAAGAGGTCGAGCGGGCGAAAAAAGCGATCGAACTTGCACAGTCCCACAAGGTTGCAATCGTCTCCGGCGGAGATGCAGGAGTGTACGGCATGGCCGGTATCGTCCTTGAAGTGCTCGAGCATTCGGGTGCGATAATCCCGGTGGAGGTAGTCCCGGGCGTGACCGCGGCAAATGCCGGTGCCTCGCTTGTGGGGTCGCCCCTCTCCGGCGATTTTGCGGTCATCAGCCTCTCTGACCTGCTCACGCCGCTTGAAGTGATCGAAAAGCGCCTCGATGCCGTTTTTTCGGTTGGGATCCCGGTCGTGATCTACAACCCCCGCAGTCACGGCCGGCCGCACAACTTCGCACTTGCCATTGAACACGCCCGGAAATACTACCCGACAACCGTGCCGGTCGCGGTCATAAAAAATGCCCTGCGCGAAGGACAGGCAGACCCGGTGATAACGACACTGGGGGAAATTGAGAGCGTCATCGATCAGATCGATATGCATACGACGGTTATCATCGGCGGAAGCGAGAGCCGGATATGGAGGATGGGAAACAATGTCAAAGGAATCATCACACCACGCGGATACCAGCACAAATACGTATATTGACCCGGGCGCAACCACCCCGGAGGCCTACGCGATTTCAAAGACCTCGCGCACGCTTGCCCGAAAGATGGTGGGAAACGAAACGCCCGAGGACCGGGTGCGCCAGCGGTGCTCGGTTGCGGTCGGCGATTTCGCGATGGCTGACCTGTTGAGGTTCAACGATGCTCCTGTGCCTGCTACGATTCAGGCCCTCAGGGCCGGGGCCGACATCATTACCGATATCCGGATGGTGCAGGTGGGTATCCAGAAAAAAGGGCATAACTCGAAAATCCTCTGCGCCCTCGACTTCGGCGGGGAAATTGCCCGGGAGAAAGGGATCACGAGGAGTTCTGCCGGGTTTATCGCGCTCAAAGACCAGCTGGCCGGTTCAATTATCGTCATCGGGAACGCCCCCTCTGCCCTGCTCACGGTCTGTGGGATGATCCGCGAAGGCATCCGGCCTGCGGTCGTGATTGGCGCACCGGTGGGTTTTGTCAACGCGGCAGAGTCAAAGGCCGTCCTCCGCAGTCTTGATATCCCGTCGATTTCAACCGAAGGGACCCGGGGCGGCACGCCGGTCGCGGTAGCAGCCATCAACGAATGCATCACGATTCTCATTGGGGAATCTGCGTCATGAGGGACCCGGTCACTGGTTTTCTGTACCCTGACAGCTGGCAGGAGAAAGTACCGGATCAGCGGGAATTCGACCCTGTCGCACGGGGTTTTGCCATCCTTACTGCATCGGGTACCATTCTCCGGCGCGGGTACACGACCGGGACCACGGCCGCTGCCGCATGCAAAGCGGCGATCCTTTCGCTGGACCATGACGTATCGGAAGTCACCATCCGTCTTCCCTGCGGTCTTGTGGCCGGTGTCCCGGTGACCGCCCATGCGGGCCACGCGTCGTGCAGGAAGTATGCCGGCGACTATCCTTCAGATGTGACGGCAGGTATCGAATTTGTGGCTGATGCAGTCTCTGCCCCGGACGGGCTTGCCCTCGTACCGGGACCCGGCATTGGCCGCTTCGCCCGGGACACGCCACGGTACAAAAAAGGTGCTCCCGCGATCAGCGATGCCCCGCTTGCCTGTATCCTTGCATCCATGCAGGAGGCCATCAGCGATACCGGCCTTTCTGGCGCCACGGTCACGCTCTCTATTCCAGAGGGTACACGCATCGCAGGAAAAACCCTGAACCCCCGGGTCGGGGTCGAGGGCGGGATCTCGGTGCTCGGGTCGACCGGGCTTGTTGAACCATGGGACGATCACCTCGAAGAATCGGTGCAGGCACGGGTCGCCGGTACAAAAAATGTCGTCCTCACGACCGGCCGGGTCGGGCTCCGGTACTCGCGCCTGCACTTTCCCGATCACGAGGTCGTGCTCGTCGGGGGCCGGATTGGGGAAGCACTGTCAGCCGCGGAGGGAGACGTGATTCTCTGCGGCCTTCCTGCGCTGATCCTAAAATATATCGAGCCGCATATCCTTGATGGTACCGGGTATGCGACCGTGGAAGAACTGTCCGCATCGCCGGTTTTTTTGCCAGTCGCGGCGCCGGTCCTAGCAGCCTATAGAAAAGAACATCCTGAGGTACGGGTGGTCCTCGTGAACCGTGACGGGAATATTATTGCGGAGAGCCCATGAAGATTGTTGGTGTCGGGTGCGGTCCGGGCATGCTCACGGAACAGGCAGCTCAGGCGATCCGGTCGGCACGGTTTATTTACGGGTCCAGCCGGGCGATCGAGATGGTGAAAAACCTTATCCCGAAGAACTGCACCGTGCGATCCATCAGCGATTACCGGAACCTCTCGCAGCTGCCGGAGACCGCTGTTGTCCTCTCGACCGGGGATCCGATGCTTGCCGGCCTCGGGTACCTGCCCGGCGAAGTAGTGCCAGGCATCTCGTCTTTGCAGGTTGCCGCCGCCCGGCTGCACCTCCCGCTCTCGAAGATTGCCGTTATCGTCGCCCATGGACGGGGCCACGAAAAAGCGATGCAGGAAACTGTCGATGAAATCAGGCATGAAAAAATTGTGTTTCTTATTGCCGATCCGAAATTCGATGTGCCGGAACTGTATCGCCGGCTGGGCTTGATGGGGCTTACCGTCCCGGTAAAGATCGCAGTCTGCGAAAACCTTGGCTATCCGGACGAAAAAATTGTTGTTGATGACCTGCTTGCCCCGCCCATGCCGGATGCAGACCTCTATTCGCTTGTGATCGGGCATTTCGGGGACCCTATCAAACGATGATACGCCAAAGTTTTTTCTTTTAGAACCGGGTACCTTAAAGAAGAGGAATTGTATGGACAAGGCAACAAAAATTCAGTTCAGTTACCTGTTCTTTATTGCAGGCCTGATTATGCTGATCGTACCGGAGCTTAATGGTCTTGAATTTATACCCTATGAGATACGGCAATACTTCACTGTGATCTTTTACCCGGGAATCGTGTGTGTGGTTATCGGATACTGGCTGAGATAACCGGAATGGAGCAGACATTTTTTCGGGTATTTTTTTGTCTTCCTGATTCATGGGTACTCCGCGTACTCTTTTATTGATTGGCACACCCAATTTGAGATTTCCGGCGTTTAAGGTACATTTCGTCGTACAAGGAAAACTTCCTTGCGTGTACCTGAAGATCATTCCGTATCCGGGACATCATTTATTATGAGTGGATGTGTATTGAATGGTAATCGTGACTATTCCGCACTTTTTTCGGATCTTCAAAAGAGACGAACCGGGCTTGTGCCGGTTTAAGGGAACAGGTGATCACCAGTGATCGAACTGCCGGTTATATCCTTGGATATCGTGCGGGAAGCCATACAGAATTTTGCCATCATCGCGACACTGGTCCTGCTCTATAATTTCATCCCGGATTTTATTATTTCACGATCGAAACTTATCTATTCGCTCTGCGTCGGTGGTACCTTTGGCCTTGCCGCTGCTATCAGCATCCCCGCACTCTGGCAGGCAACGGGAAATCCTGTCCTTGGGTTTAACGTCATCCTTGTCCCGCTTGCCGGGTTTATTGGGGGCCCCGTGTCTGCCGTAGTTGCTGCCATTATCTTCCTTTTGGGAAGCGCAAGCGCATCGAGTGGATCATTGGCATCAACAGATATCCTGATTGTTGTCGTGAGTGGGATTCTCTTGGGGGCCATCCTTCATGCCGGTCGATCATGGAAACACTTCCCTGCATCCTATGGTATCCAGCTTTTCATTCTCGGCATGGGTGTCGCACTTATCGAGTGTTATTCCTATGCCCTGTCCGTTGCTCTCCGGCCCTCACTTGTCCCGCTCTCCTTTTTCTCCTCAATCCTTTCTATAATTCCCTTTGTCGTCTTCAGTATCGGAGGTACGATCTTTCTTGGATACATCGTCGGATTTATCGACCGTAAAAAACAGGCTGAACGGGAACTCCGTGATCACAAGGATCACCTCGAGCTGCTGGTACAGGAACGGACTGCCGAACTCCGGCAGGCAAACTCTCTCCAGAAGGCCACGATCGAGGCAACTGCAGATGGTATTGTTGTCATGGATATGGAGGGCACAATCCGGGCATACAACCAGAGGGCCGCCCAGATCCTGAACCTTCCGGTGCTTTCTCCCCGGGATGCTGAAGAGTATGGAACATGCACGGATCATCTTGTTGCCTTCCTTTCGAATCCTGACGAGTTTCTCCGGCTCATAACACCATTATCCGATTCTGCCGAGAAAATCGTCACGACAAATCTGACATTTACGAACGGCCGAATCTATGAACTCTATGTCCACCCGCAACGCCTCGGCGATCGTATTATCGGAAGAGTATGGAGTTTCCATGATATAACGGAGCAGAGGCATGCGGAGGAGGCCCTCGCTGCGGCAAACAACAAGTTAGTCCTGCTGTCGAATATTACCCGCCACGATATCCTTAACCAGATGACCGGTCTCTATCTCCATCTTGAACTGCTTGACCGGGAAAACCACACAGCTGATGATTCCACATATATCAGTACCATGAGAAAGAGCCTTGATGTGATCCGGGAACAACTGGAATTTACCCGGGACTACCAGGATCTTGGCCTCAAAAAACCTGAATGGCAGGACGCCGGCGCAGCATTTACCCGGGCTGCGGGATCATTTTCCGGGAAAAATAGTGTTTTTTCCTGTGAGACACAACATGTTGAGATCCTTGCGGATTCCATGCTCGGGCAGGTTTTCTATAACCTTATTGACAATTCCCTCAGGCACGGGGAGCGGGTATCAGAGATCCGGTTATCAGTAAAAAAGGCTGATCCGGACCTGTTCCTGATATACGAGGACAACGGAACCGGTGTCTTACCGGAAGAGAAAGAGAAGATATTCCTCAAGGGTTTTGGGAAACATACCGGTCTTGGGATGTTCTTAATCAAGGAGATCCTGTCGATTACGGGGATTTCTATACGGGAAACCGGGACCTGGCAGCAGGGAGCAAAATTCGAGATCCGTGTGCCCTCCGGAAAATTCAGGTTCCCGTGATCGGCAGGACATTTTTTGCAGGGCAGCAGGTCTCTGAAAATTTAGGTTAACCGGGCAGGCCCGGGGATAACGCTCCCAGACCGACAGGACAGATGGTATTGCAGCCGAAAACAAATTTCCATCCGCGTTACTTCTTCTCGTCAGCCTGCCCTGTTTTCTTCTCCGGTTCCGGCTTTTTCTCAATCTTGATCTCGCACTGCCGGTCACCGGTGCACATGGTACGCACGAACCGGGCGGTGTAGTTTTTGTTGAGAAGCGGGACTGCGCTGAGCACAAGCGCCATACACCGGGAGAATGTGTGCTCGTAATCGGCATCGAGCGTATGACCATGGATCAGGAACGGACAGCGTTTGACAATCACAACCGCACCCTCACCGGATAATCCAATGGTCTCCCCACCGTACTCCGGCCCGAAGAGGATGACAGTCGCAATCTGCACGCTCCGTGCGATCTCATGTGCATCCCGTACCGGAAGGGAACAGTCATGGACGATAGTCTGTACCTGTCGTGCAAGTTCCATCCATATTTCCTGTTCTAGTGCATCATACTTTTTCCCGAGCGCCTCACGGAACGCAATATCATAGAGCGCAGGAAGCGTCGCGGCACATTCTGCGGCATACCGCCACCGCACCGCATCGGGAATATCTTTTAAATCCGGCATAAACTTCCTCGCAGGATGATTGGGAAAGAGGGTAATATCAATGTGATGATGCGGGCAGGGCCTGCATGGCACACGGCTCCGGGAGTTCCGGACCCGGGGTTTCGGGCAGCCATTTTCTCCCGGGTATTCCGGGGTGGGGAACCATTCCCTAATCTGCCAGCCGGTACCCTGCCCTGCTCTTCCGGATAAAACCCTCCTTCTCAAGAGCCATAAGGATCCGGCGCACCCGTGCCGGCTCCTCGCGCACACAATCCACGATCGCTTTTTCCCGGGCCGGAACGTTCCCGATCAAAAATTTCAGTATCATGCCCCGGATCCGCCGGTCCGATCCCTCAAACGGCGCCTGCTTCGTGTATGTGGCGCTCTTCCGGTTCGGGTTTGGCACGCTTTTTTTAAGTTCCGTACCAAGGTCCATAAGCGCCCAGTACCAGATCCGTGGATTTTCCCGGTCGAGCGCCCGTTCAACAAGCGGCAGGATCTCCACGTCGGTCACGGACTCTATATCCGGGAAAAAGAAGTGGATGAAAACCCGGCGGATATTAGTCTCGATAAAGACGACCGGCAGGTTGAAGGCAAACGCACAGATAGAGGATGCAGTCGCCGGACCGATTCCGGGGAATGTCGCGAGCACCTCCGGGTCGCGGGGGAGAGTCCCGCCGTACTCCTCCACGATTTTTTCCGCACATTTTTTCAGCGCGATGGCCCGGCGGTTGTAGCCCATGCCCTGCCAGGCCGCGATCACCTCACTCTGCGGGGCCCGGGCGAGCGCGACAGCGTCCGGGAACGTTCTGATGAATTCGGGATATTTCACCGCGACCCGTTCCACCTGCGTCTGCTGGAGCATGATCTCAGAGACGAGGATCCGGTACGGGTCGGTCGTGTGGCGCCAGAGCATGTCGTGCCGGCCGTGGCGTTCGTAGAAAAAACGTACCCGCTTCTGGAATTCTACGATGGCCTCATTGGTCGGCGGATAGCGGGAGTGGGAAGGCCCGGGGAGGTCGAGGTGTGTCTGCGTGGAGGTTTTCATAGGTGCGGGGTGGGTGTATCCATACGGTGTCGTCCGGTACGGGTAATAAAAATTGAGATTGGGGCAGGGAGAAGTCAACGCATGAGAGGGACACTCGCCGGAAAACGTAAGGGAATCGATCCAGACCCTTTGGAGTGTAGAACCAGTTCACTCCCCGTTTTCTCACGTCCGCTTGAACATCTCGTCCAGTTTTGCCCGGGAAAACCGGACCATGGTCGGCCTGCCATGCGGGCAGGTAAAGGGGCTTCTCGTGGTACGGAGCTGGTTGACAATACGCTGGCACTGTTCCAGCGTGCAGACGGTGCCTGCTTTTATTGCGCTCCGGCAGGAGATAATACGGGTGATCCGTTCGCGATCGCTCACCGGCCGGGTGGGATCGCTGTTTAAGAGATCGCTTACCAGATCGTCAATCATCTCCGGCCCCTCGATCTTCCCCATCACGGCAGGAACTGCCCGGACCAAGAACGACCCGCTCCCGAAATCCTCGATAACGACCCCTTCCTGTGCGAGCACGGGAATGAGCTCACGGAGGATCGATGCATCTTTTGGAGACCGGTGAATGATCGCAGGGACAAGCAGTTCCTGCGCGTGCCGGGCCGCCATGCTCCGGCTCACCTGTTCATAGAAGATCCGTTCGTGCGCAGCATGCTGGTCGATGATAATGAGTTCACCGTCAGGAGCAGCGGCAAGAATATAGATCCCGCCAACCTGCCCGATCACGTCGAGCGCGGGCATGACCGCAGGTACCGGGGGAACGCCGCTTGCAAGTTCGGTCTGCCGGAGCCGGTTATCGGTCGAGACGGTGCCGGTGTGGGTCGGTTCGATACGTGCAGGGGCAGTGAATGCATCCGGATCATACGTCGCATCTGCCTGGTGTACCCGGGCTCCGGAATCGTACGGCACCACCGGTTCTGCAACACCCGAAGTGATCCGGGCTGACACGATCCCTGCGCTATCAAGTGCCCGGTTCTGCTGGCGGGGCACGACAACTTCAGGGATCAGGTCGTTTTTCATGAGCGCAGAATGCACCGCTTCACGCACCGCTTCCCCAATCTCTTTTTCCTTTGAGAGCCGGACCTCCTTTTTTGTGGGGTGGACATTCACGTCCACAAGCCGGGTATCGATCGCAAGCGAAAGGAATGCAACCGGGAACCGGTCCCGGGGAAGGAGCGTGCCGTACCCTTCCCTGACCGCGGCCATAACCGCAGCAGAGGAAATATACCGGTCGTTGATGGAAACAAGGATCCGGTCATGGTCTTTGCGCGAGAGCGCCGGGCGGGCAATATACCCGGATATACGCATGAACGGCAGGTCAGAAGAGACCGGGACGAGCTCGCGGGTGCAGTCGTTCCCGAAGATCCGGGCGATCGTATCGAGCGGCTGCGTTGTCCGGTCGGTGACCAACTGCTCACGATTGTTATGGGAGAACCTAAACGAGACCTGCGGATAGGCAAGGAAGATCCCTTCGAGGATCCCGTGGATGCGGGCAAGCTCCGTGTTAAGATTTTTCTGGAATTTTTTCCGGGCCGGCGTGTTGAAGAAGAGTTCCTCTACAATGATACTTGTCCCCTGTGGAGCCCCGGTCTCTCCTTTTTCTTTTTGTACGCCGCCGATCACAATGAGCCGGATGCCGGCGACCGTGGTGCCGCCCCGGGGTTTTGTGACGAGCGTTACTTTTGCGACGGCAGCGATACTCGCAAGAGCCTCGCCCCGGAAACCCAGCGTGTGGATCTTAAAAAGGTCATCAATTGCGGTGATTTTGCTTGTCGCATGCGGGGTAAAGGCCAGTTCTGCATCGGCCGACGACATCCCGCACCCGTCATCGGTCACCCGGATGGCAGATATCCCGCCCTGAACTGACGTAATATCGATCCGCACGGTTCGGGCCCCGGCATCAATCGCATTCTCCACGAGTTCCTTGACGACAGAGGCCGGGCGCTCCACGACCTCCCCCGCCGCGATCTGGTTGACTGTCGCCGGGTCAAGAACCCGGATGGTCCGATCACCGTTCCCCTCCGGCATTATTGTTCGGCCTCCTTCGGCTCGGTCCTGCCGGATTTTTTTGCGAGATTTTTGAGTTCGGCAAGCTTTGCAAGCGCCTGCATTGGTGTCATCGTGTCGGGATTAAGCCGGGATAATTCTGTGACCACCGGGTCCGGCTCAGTTGGTCCTGCCCGCGCCGGTGCGCTGTCATCCACGAGCAGGATCTGGGTATAACGCTGGGGTTTTGCGCCCGGGGCAACGGCATGGTTAAGGGAGTCGGTGAGGATCGCATCGGCACGATCGGTCACTTTCTTTGGGATCCCGGCGAGCCGGGCCACGTGGATACCGTAACTCTTATCGGTCGCACCGGGGATGAGCTTCCGTAAGAAAACGACGTCCTGCTTTGTCTCCTGCACTGCGAAATGGTAATTTTTCACCCGCTTTAACTCCCCCTCCATATCGATAAGCTCGTGGAAGTGGGTGGCAAAGAGCGTCTTTGGGCCGGCAGACGATCTGCCGTGCAGGTATTCGAGCACCGCTTTTGCAATAGAGCACCCGTCCACCGTGCTCGTGCCCCGTCCGATCTCGTCAAGGATGACGAGACTCTTCGGGGTCATGTTGTTGAGGATATTTGAGAGTTCGAGCATCTCGACAAAGAACGTGCTCTGGCCACTTGCAAGATCGTCAAAAGCACCGACACGGGTGAAGATCCGGTCGATGATCCCGATACGTGCCGATCGTGCGGGAACAAAACTCCCGGCCTGCGCCATGATGCAGCAGAGCGCGATCGAGCGCATGTATGTGGATTTTCCTGCCATATTTGCGCCGGTGATGATCATGATCTGGGTCTTAGACCCGGAAAGGTCTGCATCGTTTGGCACAAACCCACCGGCAAGACTCCGCTCGACCACCGGGTGCCGCACGTCCCGGCAGGAGATCGCATCACCGTTATCCAGTTGGGGTCGTACGTAATCGCCGGCCTGCGCAACATCGGCAAGCGCGGCAGAGACATCGAGCGTCGCAATCCCGCTCGCAATCTGCTGGAGGGCCGGGATCGTTGTCCGGATCTCATCGATGAGCCCGGCATACAGTTTGCGTTCGAGCACGAGCACACGCTCATCTGCATTCGTGATCAACGTCTCTTTTTCCCGGAGTTCAGGGATCGTGTACCTCTCCCCGGTCGCTGTGGTCTGTCGGCGTTCGTACCGGGCCGGGACAAGAGATATGTTGGTTTTGCTCACATCGATGTAATAGCCGAAGACCCGGTTATACCCGATTTTCAATGATTTTATACCGGTCTTTTCCCGCTCCTGCTGCTGGAGCTCAACAATCCAGTTCTTCCCGGAGTGCAGGATGCCAGTCATCTCGTCAAGTTCTTTGGAATACCCGGGCCGGATCACACCGCCGTTCTTTGCGATCGCAGGCGGGTCATCGGTAATCGCTTTCCTGACGAGATTGACAACTTCCGGCAGAAGAGAGAGCATGTCCCGTGCAGCGGCCACGTTTTCCGGGATGGCTTCGGACGCCGGTGATGACGGCGCTGTAAGGATTTCTTTGATTGCCGGGATCGTTGCAAGCGAGTCGGCAAGCGTAACAAGGTCGCGGGGTCCGGCATTCCCGTACGCGATCCGGGCCGTGATCCGTTCGATGTCAGCGTTGAATGAGAGCAGGTCATGGAGCGAGAGGCGAAGCCCGGTGTTTTTCATAAAGTACCCGACAGCGTCGAGCCGACCGTTGATCTGCAAAATATCCGTAAGCGGCCGGGTGAGCTGCCGG
>Ga0181529_10003737_pt1 | contig 17006 bp, 13 predicted proteins | sample PEATcosm2014_Bin_36_FD_119763 | JGI IMG/M metagenome (GOLD analysis project Ga0181529, IMG submission 119763) | Peatland microbial communities from MTU Mesocosm Facility, Houghton, MI, USA - PEATcosm2014_Bin10_30_metaG | ecosystem: Environmental > Terrestrial > Soil > Wetlands > Peat | place...
CCCTTGTTGCTTTCGAGCTCACTGATGGTGGGCTGCGGTGGGTCTGTTCAGGTAAATCTGAACACCATCGCGTTGATCTCGGCGTCGGCCAATACGCTGCGCGTGAACCAGACCCTGCAGCTGAGCTCGCAGTACATGGCTACAGGGCAATCGATGAATTTCTATGTCAACGGAATTGAAGGAGGCAACGCGGAGGTTGGCACCGTCAGCAGCACCGGCCTTTACACGGCTCCCGCAGTTGTACCCACCCCATATACGGTTCAAATCACCAGCCAAATAGCAAAGTATCCCAACGCAGTGCCAGGGTCTGTATCGGTGCAGGTGTGGAATCCGATTCCTGTGTTGAGCGCGGTGAATCCGGGGGGATTTTCCGAGGGAGAAACAGTTGTCACGGTGAGCGGATCGCAGTTCGTCTATGGCGCTCAAATTAGCTGGAATGGCGCAGCCGTCCCGACAACCTATATCTCAGGGACGGAACTGGTGGCGCTAATCGCCGCGCCCACGCCCGGCACTTATCCCCTGCTGGTCACAAATCCCAATCCGGGATCGGCAAACTCGTCTCTTGCTTCAATCAAGGTCGGCCCCGGCCAGGTGGTGCTGAAACTGGAGCCGAACTCGGGCACCGACGTACGGGTATCGAACCAGCTGAATTTGGGGTTGTCGGTGAATGGAACCGATAATCCATCGGTGACGCTGGAGGTGAACGGCGTTGTCGGCGGCAACGGGACTGTCGGCACCGCGGTGTCAAACGCGGACGGCTCCATCACGTATACGGCGCCGGCGGTTGTTCCCACGCCGAGCAATATCGTTCAACTCGCCATCATCAGCGTCGACAATCCGGCGGTGTCGATTGCGCAGAACATCTCGGTGATGAATCCCATCCCGATTCTTACTGCCGCCTCGCCCATGACGTTCGCTCCCGGACCGGCAACGATTGTGCTCACCGGGCAGAAGTTCATCAGCGGCGCGCGCGTGCTGGTGAACGGCGAGCCAGAGACCGCAACGTTTAACAGCGGCACGCAGCTGACGGTGAACGTCGATCTGACCGAACCGGGCAATCTGGACCTTCAGGTGTTGAATCCTGCCCCTGGCCCCGCGGCTTCGACCGATCTGATCGCGACGGTCAGTGGCACGCCGCCGGTTCCGGTCGTGAGCGCGACGGATGCGGCGCGCTTTCTCGATCAGGCCACCTTTGGCGCAACCGACGCCGAGATCCACGATGTTTCAATGAACGGCTACCAGGCGTGGCTCACGGCACAGTTCGCGTTGCCGGCAAAGCCGGTGGAACCCGCGGTTGAACAGGCGGTAATCGTGAACAACCCGTCCTGTGCCGCAGGGAATGTGATGTGCAATGCGGCGCTGTTTGAGCAGAACAGCAACAACGAGAATCTCGTGCAGGCGCAATTCTGGCGGCAATCGCTGACCTCGCCGGATGCGTTGCGTCAGCGCGTCAAGTATGCGCTCTCGGAGATGTTCGTCATCTCGAGCAACAACACGACGTCCATTCAAAGCATGCCGCGCGGCGAGGCCAGCTACTACGACATGCTGGGCAACGACGCCTTTGGAAACTTTCGCCAGCTGCTCAACGATGTGACCGTCAGTCCGATGATGGGGCAGTTTCTTTCCATGCTGGGCAACGATAAAGGCAACGCCACTACCGATCCCGATGAGAACTACGCGCGCGAAGTCATGCAACTGTTCACGATCGGGCTGTGGCAGTTGAACGACGACGGCTCGCAACAGCTTGGCTCGACCGGCAACCCCATCCCCTCTTACTCGAACAACGACGTGATGGGCCTGGCAGCCGTGTTCACGGGATTCAGTTGGCAAATCCCTGGCGACACCAGCGATGACGGGTGGTCAAACTGCTGTTTGTACGTGGGTACCGGCTTCGGCGAAGAGCTGTTGCCGATGACGAGTTACGCCGATCACCACTCGACAGTTGAAAAGCAATTCCTTGGTGTTACCATCCCCGCTTCAAACAGCCCGAATCCGGCAGGCGATCTCAAAATCGCGCTGGACACACTGTTCAACCACCCCAATCTTCCCCCATTCTTCTCGAAGCAGATGATCCAGCACCTGGTCACGAGCAACCCGAGTCCGGCTTACATCAGCCGGGTTGCGCAGGTATTCGAGAACGATGGCACGGGAGTGCGCGGCAACCTGCAGGCGGTGATCACGGCCATTCTCCTGGACCCGGAGGCGCGCGACACAGCTACGGCCACTGCCAATCCGCAATACGGGAAGGTGCGCGAGGCTCTGCTGCGTTATACGGAGTGGGCGCGAGCCTTCACTGCGCAATCGCGCACTGGATCGTTCGATCTGGGTTCCACCGAAGATCCCATTTATGGGCTGGGCGAGATGTGGCTGCGTTCGCCGACGGTCTTCAACTGGTTCAGTCCCGGCTATACGCCTCCGGGCACGCCCATTCAAACGGCCGGACTTTTGGCGCCGGAGATGCAGATGACCAACGTTTCTTCGGTGGTGGGCTACATCAACTATCTGCAAGGCGCGATTGGCGCCAATGCCACCTCGGGCCCCGACGTCTTCTCGTATTACAACACCGAAATGGGTCTGGCCTCCACGCCCAGTCAGTTGGTCGATCGCATCAACCTGCTGCTGATGGCCGGACAAATGAGCAGCGCGCTCTATAGCCAGATCGTCACCGCAGTCACTTCAATCACAATCCCCACCGGAGATCAGAACGCGATCAATGCCGCGCTTCTGAGCCGTGTCCAAACCGCAATTTATCTCACCGTGGCGTCGCCCGACTACGCCGCGCAGCAATAGGAGCCCACAATGTGCAATCACCACCAAACCCGCCGGCAGTTCCTGCGCGCGGCGTCCATGGCCTCCATGGCAGGCTTCTACGTGAGCCCGTTCCTTCTCGAACTCAACTCGCTCGCCGCCATGGCGCAAGGGAGCGGCAGTTCAGACTATCGCGCCCTGGTTTGCATTTATCTGCAGGGCGGCAATGACGGTCACGGCACTGTGATTGCTACCGATCCCGACTCGTTTGCCGCTTTTACGCAGGCTCGGTCTGGCGCGCCCGGTCTCGCGTATCCCATCAGCGAGCTGCTGCCCATCAATCTCACCACGCCACAGGCCGGACGGACGTTTGCGCTGAATCCATCTCTCACAGGCGTGCAAAACCTCTTCAACGCGGGCCGTGCCGCTATCGTTGCCAACACGGGTACACTGGTGACCCCGGCCACCAAAACGCAAATCAATGCCAACTCGGTGGTGCTGCCTGACAGCCTGTATTCGCATTTCGATCAAACCGCGGCGTGGCAGGCCATCGCCTCCAATCTCGGCAGCGGAGAGCGTGTGGGTTGGGGCGGTGCGGTTGCCGATGCCATCGAGGCCATGAACATGAATTCCAATTCCATGTTCACCTGCATCTCGACCGCCGGCAACGCGCTGTTTCTCGCGGGGCAAACGTCGTTTCAGCTCAACGTCACGCCCGCCGGCCCCATTCCCATCGGCGGGCTCACCCAGCCTCCGTTCGGATCATCCTCGAATCCACTCAGCGCCATCCTCAGCGGCGACGAAACCAATCTCTTCGCCCAGGAATACGAAGTCGTCATCCAGCGTTCCATCCAGGCACAGGCCATGCTGGCCGGCGCCATGGCTCCGGCAGGCGTGGGCGGAGTGCCCAATGCGCCGCAGTATCTCGACCCGGTTTCGATGAAGCTCATGGACAATCCCCTCGCTGATTCCCTGCAAACCGTGGCACGCATCATCTCCGGCCGCGCCAGCCTCGGCGTCACGCGCCAGATCTTCTATGTCCAACTCGGCAGTTTCGACACGCACAATAACCAGGCGCAGATTCATTCGCAACTTCTCACCCAGCTTGGTGCGGCGCTCGAGTACTTCGACGGCCTGATGGTCAACATGGGGCTCAGCAACAACGTTACTGCCTTCACCATCTCCGACTTCGGACGCACTCTTACCTGCAACTCAAACGGCACCGACCACGGTTGGGGAAGCCATCATTTTGTTCTGGGCGGTGCGGTGAAGGGGCAGAATATGTACGGCCAATATCCAGTGGTCGGTGTCAATCAGGCCAACGATGTCGGCGCAGGCAGGCTGATTCCCACCACCTCAGTCGAGCAATACGCCGGCACCCTTGCCAGTTGGTTTGGACTATCCGATAGTGAGATCCGAACGGTTTTCCCCAACTTTGGAAACTTTGGCTCTGACCCGTATCTGGGCTTTATGGGCTAGTGTTTCTCCTTCGGATATCACTCTGAGATTGCACTAACCGTCGGCCGCCTGCGACGCCCTGGGAGCAAGATCCGCAAAGGAAATAAGCTCGATGCCGGGAACCTCAGGGATTCCAGCCAGGGCCAGGCGCTCGATGTCACGCGATGCTCGCAGACGCGTGCGCACGCGTACGAGGTCGGCGTCGTTGTAGCCTGGATGCGTCACCAACTCCCAGGTGCCGGCGGGAATCTGACGCAGCAGAGAACCCAGGGCTTTCGCATCGAGAGTGCCCGTCCCGGCCATCGCGATGGTTCCATCGGTTGTCGTAAATCCTTCCTGTGCAAGGATCTTGCGGGAGCGCGGTCCCAGCGGGCGCAACGCTGCAATTTGCAGGGCGCGCGCCAGGGGGGCGCCAATCGCAGCGCGAACTGCCCATTCGGGCTCAAAGGGGTGACGCACCGCGCGAATCCCCGCAGCACGGGCAGCGCGCAGCACAGGGCGAAGCACCGCGGTGAACATATGCGCATGCTTGTGGGTATCGATATGCGTCAAACGTACTCCGCGCTCCTGCAAATGCGCGATTTGCGCCGCGGCCTCAGCTTCGATTTCCTCGGCGCGGATGCGGCCCGTAAAAAGGCGCAGCAAAAACGCCGTGAGCGAGTCCGGGAAACGCCCGGTCCTCGCATCCACGAGGCTGGGAATCTTTTCCGGAGGCAGAATCGACTCGCCATCGACTAGCACCACGTGGCAGCCGACGCCCAATGACGGCGTCGCGCAAGCCAGTTCGATGGCCTCCTCTGTCGCGCCGGCGCGCGCCATTAGGGAGGTGCTTGTGACCAGGCCCGCGGCGTGCAACTCGATGATGGCTCGGCTCACGCCCGGGGTCAGTCCAAAATCGTCGGCATTGACGATGAGACGGCTCACCCGGTGAGTTTATCAACTTGCGCCGGATCGCCTTTCGCATGATGAACACGCTGCTATCATGATTAAAGGCGCAATCCGCGCGGAGTGGGCGGTTAGCTCAGTTGGTTAGAGCGCCTGCCTTACAAGCAGGAAGTCGGGGGTTCGAGTCCCTCACTGCCCACCAGCCTTCGCCCGCTGCGCAGGCTTCGGCTCGGCAAGCCAGTCGAACGGCGAAGGCTGTCGCGCCGTAGCTTTAGCGGAGGCGGACCATTTATGAAGTACGTATACATCCTCAGGAGTCTGGCGGAAGATGAACACTTTTATACCGGCATCACCGACGACGTCGATGCCAAGCTTGCAAAGCACAATTCGGGTGCCGTGGCGCATACTGCCAAATATCGGCCGTGAGGCATCAAGAGTTACGTGGCTTTCTCCAATGAAGCTCGCGCATTCGCGTTCGAGAAGTATCTGAAATCGGGATCGGGTCGCGCGTTCGCTAAAGCACGGCTGTGAATCGCGCGTCAGTGGCCGGGCGGCTCCATCGAAAGCACAGCATTCACTTGCCGTCTTCTGCGATTTCCGAGCGCAGCTTCGTAACCTACAATTGAGTCGCCCTTATTGGGTATTCGAAGCGGGAACAGGACCGGCTTTCGCTGAAGCTCCGATGGCGATCGGGTTGCCATAATAAAATGGCGTGCGCTCACAGCGCGAGAGGGAGTCATTTGCCGCCTGGCACAGAAAAGTCGGTCATCGTCGTAGGCGGAGGGGTGGCCGGCATGAGCGCGGCCTGCTCGCTGGCCGAGGCTGGACTTCACGTCCAGCTCGTCGAGCGGCGAGGGTATCTCGGCGGCCGAGCCAGCTCCTATCGCCATCCCGGCGTAGATGAGGTCATCGACAACTGCCAGCACGTGCTCTTCGGCTGCTGCACCAATCTCATTGGGTTCTATACGCGCATCGGGGTCGAGAAAAACATTCATTGGACGCGCGCCATGACCATGATCGAGCCGGGCGGGCGGCGCTCCGTGCTCGGGCCCGGCTGGTTGCCGGCTCCGCTGCACGGCTTGCCGAGTCTGCTCACGGCCAAGGCCCTTACGCGCGAAGACAAGATGGCTCTGATGCGCGCTTTCTCCGCTATCCTCAGACTCGATCCAAAGGCCTGTTCGACGCAGTCGTTGGGACCGTGGCTGAGGGAGAACGGACAAACGCAGGGCGCAATCGATCGCTTCTGGCGGCTCGTGATAGCCAGCGCCCTCAATGCAGACCTGGACGAAATTGCGCTGCCCTATGCGGCCAAAGTGATTCGCGAATTGTTTTTGAATTCGGCCGAGGCGGGCGCGATGGGCATGAGCTCCGTTCCGTTGAGCGAGCTCTACGCCAGTGCGGAGCAATTCCTGCGCGAACGCGGCGGAGAAGTGGTATTCAATTCCGGCGTGGAGAGCGCGAAGTGGGACGAAGAGACCTCCGGGTGGTCGATCGACACCCGCGCCGGTACGTTGTTTGCCAATTACCTGGTGCTTGCGCTCCCATTTGAAGCCACCGCGAAGCTGCTGCCGCATATGCCTCCCGCCGAAGGAGTCGAAACTCTCGCCAGACAGATCGATCACCAGGAGCACGGCCCCATCTGCAGCGTGCATCTCTGGTTCGACCGCGAAATTACGGAGCTCGAACACGCCGTTTTGCTCGACCGCGAGATTCACTGGATGTACAACAAGAGCCGCTTGCAGCCGGGTCGCAACGGAAAGGGCAGTTACCTTGAGCTGGTCGTGAGCGCCTCGCATAAATTTGCCGCGCTCAGCCGCGAAGAAGCAATCGATCTGGCGGTCGGCGAGCTCAAGGACTTTTTCCCTGCTGTTGCCGGAGCCAAGCTCGAAAAGGCTGTGCTGGTCAAGGAGGTCCGCGCCACGTTTGGCGTACCACCGGGGATTGATGCGGCAAGGCCAGGTTCCGTGTCGCCGTGGCCGAATTGCGTTCTTGCGGGTGACTGGATCGCGACTGGCTGGCCCTCGACCATGGAGAGCGCGGCGCGCAGCGGGCATCTGGCGGCAGAAGCGGTGTGCACAGCACTCGGCGACCGACGGAAGTTTTTGAATCCGGACCTGAAACCGCGGGGCTTGATGCGATTTCTCGGATGAATTGAAGGCTGCGAGCCGATCTTAGTGGGCGAGCAAGTAGACGCCAATGCAGACAAGCACTGCGGCCGCCCATCTGCGCCGATCTACATTCTCCTTGAGGAAGACTTTGCCGGCGACCGCGTTGGTAACGAGCGTGAGCGAGGCCGAAGCAGGGCCCACGAGGCTCAGGTTCAGATGATTGAGCGCAAAGAGCAGCGAGAAGAACGCCAAGGCAAGGAAGAAAACTCCCACGAAAAACAAGGGACTTGTGAGCACGGCTCGGATCGCGCCTTTCAGGCCCAAATGCTCGCGAATCACGTCCAGGTCGCCGATCGATTTCATGGCCGCCGCCGTCAGCACTTCGCCGGTCGTCGAAGCCAGTACGACTGCGGCAATCATCGCCGCCGCAATCCAGGGATCGATGGTTGCCGGCAGAGGCACAGAGGGCAGGGAGAACGTCATCGGGTCTCCACCTTTGTTTCCTCGGGCTCCCGGTCGGCTGATTCTTTCGCCTCAGGGGCAGGGTGTTGGGTGAGGGAAGGCCCTTGCGCGACGAATCCCACGCCGAGGGTGACGAGCAGAATTCCTGCCCAGCGCTCTATCGAAATCGTCTCGTGCAGCCAGAAGTGCGCGAGCAGCGCAATGATCACGTAGCCGAAGGCCGTCGCCGGAAGAACGAAGGTGAGATCGGCCCATGAAAGCGCCGTGAGATAGCTTGCGAAGAAGCCAATCAGAAGCGCAATCCCCACGGCAATCCAGGGCGTGAAGACCGCGGCGATCAGCGATCCGGGGTGCGCCAGCGTAATCGCCGGCATCGCGGCCATGCCGCGCGAAAGACAACTGTCTCCGAGTGGTGCAGAGATGGCGACCAGCCCCAGAATCATGTATTGGCGCGGCGATAGTGAGTGATGCACCATGAGCGTTCAGTTTATCTGTCGCGGCATAAAGAAAGAGAGGGTAAGGGCACGTTTTTGGCCGCCAGATTGTGCATTGTGCTGAGATGCCCCAAGTCTCAGTTCTGAGACCTGGGGCACCGGGATGAAGAAGCCCGAATTCGCGCGGTCAGAGACTAGCGCGGCCGTCAGTGGATGGCTGCGCTAGTTCACGCGCCGGCGCCGGCTGCTGCGGGAGGTTGCGCCTGCTGCTTGCGCGATTCCTTTACCTGCCGGTTGCGTTGCGCGCGCAGTTTCAGGAACGACTTGGCCTCAACGTAGAGACGGGGCACGTCGCGATTGACGATCGCCTTCCACACCACGCGGAACGCCGCCTTGGGACGGAAGTAGTACTCGTCGTAGAAGCGGTGCACCATCTCCATCACGTAGTCGGTGGGCAGGCCGGGATACTCGATATGCGCCATCTGGTGGCCGCCGCCGTCCTGCATCTTCTCATTGGTGATGAAGCCGTTCTTCGCGGCGTACTCGTAGAACTCGGTGCCGGGATACGCATGCGCGACCGACACCTGGATGGTCTCGCAGTCCAGCGTCTTGGCAAAGTTGATGGTGTTTCGGATGGACTGCTTGGTTTCGCCAGGCAGGCCGAGAATGAAATCGGCGTGGATGGTGAGGCCGAGAGCATGGCAGTCGCGTGCGAAGTCCCTCGCCCGCTCCACCGTCGCGCCCTTCTTGACGTTTTTGAGAATCTGCGGATCGCCCGACTCGAAGCCGACGATCAGCAGACGGCAGCCGGCCTCGCGCATAGCCTTGAGCGTGTCGTAATCCGTGGTTACACGCGAAGTGCAGCTCCATGTAATGCCCAGCGGCTTCAGCTTCTCGCAAAGCTCGATGGTGCGCACTTTCTGGATATTGAACGTGTCGTCGTCGAAGAAGAATTCCTTCACCTCAGGGAAGTTCTCCTTCGCCCACTTCATCTCTGCCGCCACGTCGTCGCTGGAACGTTTGCGCCATGCGTGACCGCTGAGCGTTTGCGGCCACAGGCAGAAGGTGCACTGCGCAGGGCAGCCGCGCGTGGAATAGAGCGCGATATAGGGATGCAGCAGGAACGGCACGTTGTAGCGCGTCACATCCATGTCGCGCTTGTAGATCTTCGTCGCCCACGGCATGGCATCCAGGTCTTCAATTTGCGGGCGGTCGGGGTTGTGCAACACCTTGCCGTCCTTTTTGTAGCTGATGCCGAGAATCTCGCTGAGCGGTTTGCCGTTGGCGTATTCGACGACAGAATAATCAAATTCGCGCCGGCAGATGAAGTCCAGCGCCGAACATTCGTTCAGCGCGCGGTCGGGATCGGTGGTCACCGGCGGTCCCACGAACGCAATGCGGATCGAGGGGTTTGCCGCCTTGATCGTCTCGGCAAGCCGCTGGTCGCCCTCCCATCCCACAGTGGAAGTGAAGAGCACAAGGAACTCGTAGCCCTTGCAGATCTCGATGGTCTCTTCGGCGGAGACGTGGTGGGGCGGTGCGTCGAGAACCCGAGAACCCTCAAGCAGGCCGGCCGGATAGGTGAGCCAGACGGGGTACCAGTAGGACTCGATCTCGCGAGTCGCCGGCCAACGAGAGCTGGCGCCGCCGTCGAAGTTCTTAAAGGAGGGAGGGTTGAGGAAGATGGTTTTGAGAGGCATAGACATTAACTCGATTCTACCATTCGCGCTGATCAATTGGACGCATTCGCGGCCGGTGCGGTGACTATCTTCGCGACGTAGGTGCGGGCGATTGCGAACCGTAACCCTCACAGAATCAATGTGCTGTTCGCCAGGTTTGCACTTGTGGCACCCTCACCCCTGAAACCTGTCACCTAGTAGTACCGATTACGGCTTGGGATGCAGTTCGTCCAGCCAGTCCTGCATGTGGCCGAGGGCTCGCAGCAGGCTCAGGCGGGCCTTGCTCAGTTCGAGTCCGGCGTCGAGCGCATCCTGGTACTTCTGCCGTTCGTCGATACGCGCCTGCTGCTCGGCGGTGGGTGAAAGCTGCGGCTGCGCGCCCGGCCCGTTGCCTGCGCCGTTGCCCAGCTCCATTTGCGCCACCACGGTCTTCAACTGCTCGTCCGCGATTTGTCGCTTGAGGCTGGCAACATCGGCCTGCGCATCCAGTTCGCGCAGGCTCGCGCTCAACTGCGCAATCTGTACGTCGTTCTGCTGCTGCGCCTGCTCGGCCTCGACCTTCGCGCGCAATGCCTCGGCGTTCGACTCTCTTCGCTTGGCAAGTAAGCCGAAACCGATGACAGGAACCTTGATGGAGAATCCAGTGCTGAGGTTATTCGTGGGAAGTTTGCCGTTGAAGTAATCCTGGCTAATGCTATTCAACAGCGACGTATCGCGATTGTATTGGGCGCCGAATCCGATTTCAGGCAGCCACCACAAGTGCAATTCATCGCCTTTGGCAATGTGCTGCCGCGAGAGTGCCATCATCTGGGTGGATTCAACGCCGGGTGTCGTTCTGGCCGCCTGATCGCCGGTTACAGCAGGAATTTCGGGAATGCTCGCGTGATCGGGAGTAATCGAGCCCACAGGCAGTCCGGTAAGTGTCGCGAGCTGCTTGGCCAAAGTTGCGGCGCGGGTCTCCAGATGTAAGCGACCGAGCTTGAGTTGCGCCGCCGTCAGTTGCGCCTGCAAGAGTGTGCTGAGCGGATCCACGCCCGCTTCGGTGCGCTGCTGCTCGATCTCAACGAGCCGCGCGGCGTCCTGCTCCTGCTGGCGCGCGGCATCGAGCTCCCGGTCGACTGTGTCCAGTTCGATATAGTCCGTCGAAGCGTCGAGCGCGGATTGCTCGCGCGCATCTTTCAACGACAGTTGAGCCGATTGCAGCCCGAAGTGCGCGGCATGAATGTACTGAACTTGCGGCATGCTGAAGACGAGCGACTTTATGGAGCTGTCCCAAATCGTGGGCAGCGATCCCGTATAACCGACTTCAGGAAACGCAGGCAGGCCAGAACCGAAATCGACCGAGGGAATGAATGCGTCACGGCTTTGCGACAACTCTGCCATGGCCTTTTGCACATCGGCCTGCGCCAGCCGGACGGTCACACTGTTCTTCTGCGCCAGATCCACAACGGTCGTCAGCGACACCTGCGCCGGCACGGCGACTGCGGCTGCAGCAAGAACCGCTCCCGCGAACGCCGGCAGCCATGCCCGGTGCGATTTGTGTGCGGTTCTCAAGTTCAATGCGGGCATCAATGGTTTGAATCCTGAGCCGGATTATATTCGCGCGCCATCGCGGCTGCCGCGGCCAACTCCTGTTGTGCGCCGGCGGCATCGCCGAGTTGCTGTTTCAGCCGCCCCAGCCGTATGTGGGCGATGAATGCGGGCGCCTCTTCGCTTTTTGACGAGCCCGCAAGATAATCTTCGAGCATGGTCGCGGCCAGTTGCGGATTGCGGTTGGCCGAGATCAGCACGCCGGCCCCATCGTACAGTCCAATGCCCGGTTGCTTGTCGCGCGCCGCGGCGCTCATGCAGTTATTGATCGCCGTGTCCAGATCGGACCAGCGCTGGCGGCCACGATAGAAATTCGCCAAAACCGTCCACATATCAGCCGGATGAGGGCTCGTCGTCGCCGCCAGTTTGTATTGGTTTTCTGCGGTCGTGTAATCCTTCGCCGCCATCGCGATGTCGCCTCGCAATTGCGCTGCTCTGCCTGCGTCCACCTTATCGAGCTGCGAGGCAATCTGTTGCGCTTTGCTCGTCCCGCCGCCCGCAATGCTCGGCGCCTGCGCATAGTAATCGCCCAAGTCAGAGAGCGCCGGCCCGTTCTGCGGATTCAGTTGCACCGCGGTCTGCATCGCCGCGAGAGATTTCTTGGCATCGCCGTAGGCAGAGATAAAGGAGGCGTGACTGGCTTGCTGCCCTAACGCCCGCCCCAACCACATGAAATAGTCGGAGTTCTTGTTGTTCAGATTGACCGCCTGCTGGCACTCGGCCACCGCCTGGCTCCACTGTTGCAACTGGAACCTCACGCGGCACAGTAGATTCTGGGCCTCGTCTGCTCCGGCGCCGGTTGCGGGCAACGGCGTAAGCAGGGCTAGTGCTTGATCGGCCTGCCCATTTTGCAAATAAGTGTTTGCCTGGGTCAGCGTGGCTGCGGGAATTTGCGCGCAGGCGATAGCGCCCCCGGCAATTGCCGGGCAAGCCAAAAGCAGCGCAACCGCTTTGGCAGTCCGCCTCACCGGACTTCCTTGATCGGTGCGCCCTCCTGCAAGGGCTGACCGTTGGTGGTACCGGTGGCGACGATGTCGCCCTCCTGAAGGCCCGAGAGAATCGGCACCTGGGTCGTGTTCGGAGATCCGATGGTAACCGCGACGCGCTGCAATGCGTTGTCCACGACCTTGTAGACAAAGTATTTTCCGTTTTGTTCGTGGAGGGCCTCGCGCGGCATGCTCAGCGCATCGGGTTGGCTTGAGATGGTCACCGTCACGGTGACGTTGGTGTCGGGCAGCAAGTCGTCTTCCGGGCCGTCCAGATTCACCAGCACTTCGCCCACATTGCGGGTGTTGTAGGCCACCACGGTCACAGGAAGCCGCGAGATGTGGCCGTGCCATTCGCGGCCTGGCTTTGCATCCCAGCGGATCGACACCTGCTGTCCCGTTGCCAGCCGGCCGAGGTCGGGCTCGTCAAAGTAGGCGCGCACGCGCTCGTTATGCAGATCGGCCATCTCCACCAGCAGCTTGCCGGCTTCTGCATACTGCGAAGGCGCCGCGTCCAGCGTGTAGATGGTTCCCGTAAAAGGCGCGTAGAGTGCGGTCTGCGCCTCGACGTGCCGCGCCGCCTCGAGTGCTGCCTCGGCGTCGTTCAGCGCAGCCTGTGCACGAGCAATCTCCTGGGGCGAGTAGCGATGTTGCGCGCTTTGTTCCGCGGCATGCAGGCTGGCCTGTGCGCTTACCAGACGTTCCCGCGCAGCCGCCACTTCACCGGGCGCTGCGGCTCCCGTCGTTGCCAGCTTGGTCAGCGCGTCCAAATCGTGTTGCGCCTGGTCGCGCGCCAGTCGATCCTGCTCCACCTCCGCGGCGGATGTTTGCTGCTCGGCTTGGGTGCCATTGTGGGTCGCAGCGTCCAGCGAGGCTTGCGCTGTCCTCACCGCACTCTCGGCGCTCGCCACCTGGGCGCGTGCCGCTACATCATCCAATGTCAGAATCAGCTTGCCGCTGTGCACGAGGTCGCCCTCCTGCGCGTATACGGCTTTCACCGTGGTGGCAAGCGGACTATAAAACTGATAGGGCGCAACCGGCTCCACGCGCCCGTTGTCGCTCACGGTATTCTGCAGCATCTGGTGTTCCACTCGCGCAACGCGCACCGGCAAACGGTCGCGTAGAAAGTACCGCACCGCGAGAAACACGACAATCAGGACGACTGCCGCACCGATCCAAAGCCACTTGCGGCTTGTTTGCGTTCTTGCTTCAGCCATGCTTTTAACCAAAGTCAGTATATAAGACTCGATTAGTTGAGGTTACGATTCAGACAAATCGCGCCCTCCTCGCTGGATTTGGTTACCCCGCCAGCCCCGCGAGCCCCGTTAAAATAATCCCATGACCACCGTTCCCCGTTACACAGACGAGCATGCAAAGGCTGGCCTCGACTTCAACTTTCCCCCGATCGAGACCTGGCAAAACCAATTTCCTGGCTACGAGATTCAAATCGACGATCCTGAGCTCACGTCCGTCTGCCCCAAAACCGGGTTGCCGGACTTTGGCATACTCACCATTCGCTACATGCCGAAAGAGCGGTGTCTTGAGCTGAAATCGCTCAAGGAGTATTTGTTCAGCTACCGCAATCTGGGCATCTTCCAGGAAAACATCGTCAACCAGGTTCTTGAAGACATTGTGAAGGCCTGCGATCCGGTGTGGGCCGTGGTGAAAGGCGAATTCCGCCCTCGAGGAGGCATCGGCACCACCGTCGAGGCGCGTTGGCCGCGCCCGTGAACCGATGCAGTTTGGCGGCGTGGTGGGCGCATCGAGCCCGGCTGTGATATTCCTTGGAGTTCGCGACGCTTTCCACTGGACCGTAGCCGCTTGCCAACTTCTCTCCGAAAGCCGCGTGCCCGCATCAACCCCGCGCTGGGTACGGTTCTGCTGCTCCTCGCGCTCAACCTGCTCAATTACCTTGACCGTTACATCCTGAACGGCGCGCAGCCTCTTGTCCAAGGTGAGTTCCACGCAACCGATCAGCAGATGGGCGCGCTCACCACGGCGTTCTTTCTGACCTACATGATCTTCGCGCCGCTCAGCGGCTGGCTGGGCGATTGGTATCGCCGCAAGCCGCTCATCATCATCGGCGCCATCATCTGGAGCCTGGCCACGCTCGGCACCGCCTTGGTGCACACCTACGCTACCTTCTACGTCAGCCGCGCTCTGGTTGGCATTGGCGAGGCCACCTTCGGCATCTACGCCCCGGCCATTCTTGCCGATTTCTACCCCGATCGCGACCGCAACCGCATCCTCTCCATTTTTTATCTTGCCATTCCTGTGGGCGCGGCGCTCGGGTATCTTGCGGGCGGGGAATTGGGCAGCCTGTGGGGTTGGCGCGCACCGTATCTTATCTGCGCGGTTCCGGGGCTGCTCATTGCCGCGCTCTATGGCGGATGGGGACGCGAGCCTGAACGTGGCGGAAAAGATCGTCTGCGGCCTGTGCCAAAGCGCGCTGATTCCTGGGATGCGCTCGAACGGATCGTCAAGCGACGGCTGCGTCTCTTTACGATGGGCTCATTTCTCACGGCGATCGGTTTGGCGCTGATCACCTTCACGTTCGGCAGCGTGCGTTTCGCGCGGCCCCGCCTGCGCATCTTCAAGAATCCGGCGTTCCTCACTTCGACCTTTGGTCTGGCTACCATCACGTTTGCGCTCGGAGGCATCTCCGCCTGGGTTCCCACGTTCCTGCACCGCGCCAACGGACTTTCCGTGGCCAATGCCAGTCTCGTCGTCGGCGCTATCACTGTCGTTGACGGAATCGGCGGCACCATCGTCGGCGGCTGGATCGCGCACCGCTGGCAGCGCACCGACCATCGCGCCCTTTACCTCATCTCCTTCTGGAGCGTCGTCCTCACTATCCCCTTTGGCTTCCTGATCTTCTTCGGACCGCACTCCACCACTATTCCCGCGCTCGTTCTGGCCGAATTCTTCATCTTCCTCAATAACGGCCCCATCAATGCCGCTATTGTGAACTCCGTCCCAGGAGCTGTGCGCGCGACGGCCATTTCTATCAACCTTTTCTGCATTCACTTCTTCGGCGATACCTTCTCGCCGCAGATCATCGGCGCCATCAGCGATCGCTCGACGTTGAGCATCGGCCTCGGCGCAACCCTGGTCTCGCTGTTCATCGCTTGCGGGATTCTCTGGTATGGCGCGCGCTTTGCAACGCCGTACTTTGAAGCGCAACTGCCGTGATCCCACTGGGTGCTGCCATGAACAGCCTGGACGACCTACAATGTTGCAGTTTCCCAGTCCAATGCGAAGATTCCAGTTCACTATCCTGTGACAACGTGTGGAGTGATCGGATGCGAAGAGTTGCATGGGCGTTGGCCCTAATGACGTTTGCAGCGGCTGGCGTAATGGCGCAGAGCACAGAGCCCCAACCCGATGCCGACGGGGTTTACTCGCCCGGCAAAGGAATCACATCGCCCAAATTGGTTCGTGCAGTGCCGGCAGTTTATCCCAGCGACGCACCTCCGCCCGGCGGCAAAGTCAGTCGTACCTTGAGCGTCGTAATTGGTGCCGACGGCACTCCCTCAAAGATCGCGGCATCCGGTGTCAATTCCGACCCTTTTAGCCTGGCCGCCATAGCGGCGGTAAGGCAGTCCAGTTTCACGCCGGGAGCTTTGCGCGATTCGCCAATCCCTGTTCGGGTGCTGGTTTGGATTCCTATCGTTCCGGGAGGTAAACCAAGGGCGCCCGAAATCTTGCCCATCGCATATGATCAACCGCCGATGCCTGTTAGGACGCAGGAGCCGAGGGTCCCAAATGAACTAAACGATCCAACAGGGAACTTTAAGTACACGGCGGTAGCGCTCGTCTCACTCGTCGTCACCGACGATGGGTTGCCAACTGACCTGCGCATCACGAAATCGGTGGGTAAGGATTTGGATGAGAAAGCTTTGGAGGCCATCCAACAATACCGTTTCAAACCTGCGATGAAATACGGCATGCCAATTCCCGCCCAAGTCGAGATACAGATAGTTTTTCACCTGAGCAAGAAGCCCTGATCAGGTGTGTTTCCTTGGGAGCGTCGACGCCGCCAGCGCAAATTTCTTCGCAGTCAATTGCACATAATTTCATGGCTTTATTGCACAATCGTTTTGTGGACTGGCCCCGGCTGCCCGGGCCCGAGGCTATTGGGGTAGGAAAAGAATTAATTAATTATTTTTTTCATTCCTATACCCCGGTAGGGTACATTTTGACATTACAATTACCAACCTATTGCGCGTCTATAACATACCTCATCGATCGCGCTTTAAGAGCGATAGCGTCCCGGCCCCAGGAGCACCAGGATCGGTGCAAATGCTCTAGCCCCGCCAACGCCGCTATTTTCCCGGCAGCGTTTTCTGGTCCCTGGTATTCATGAAGGCGCGATGCGCGCCCTGGGCGCGCAGGTTGGGATCGTTTACTGGCGGCCGCTCCTGTTCGGCGTTGAAGCCACGCGCCAGCATCGGGTTCGGCTTGAACTTTGGCGGACCGCCGTAAAACTGCCTGGAGTGGCTCAAGACCATGCCCGCCCGGCCATGCATGGGCTGCACGATACCGCGAATCTGCACGTCCATGTCGCGGTACTTCTTCAGTTCGCCCACCTCGTTGGAATCCTCCCGGTAGCTGACGACGGTGAAGCGGCATTGCTCGTCGTTGGTCGTTGGGGAG
>Ga0181529_10003738_pt1 | contig 17005 bp, 15 predicted proteins | sample PEATcosm2014_Bin_36_FD_119763 | JGI IMG/M metagenome (GOLD analysis project Ga0181529, IMG submission 119763) | Peatland microbial communities from MTU Mesocosm Facility, Houghton, MI, USA - PEATcosm2014_Bin10_30_metaG | ecosystem: Environmental > Terrestrial > Soil > Wetlands > Peat | place...
GTTTTTCAACCCTATACGATGGTCAAGGATCATAGGAACAAATTCTCGGTGGGCAACGTTCAGTCCGTCATGGACGGGGACATCGACCCGTTTATAGAGTCCTATATGCGATGGCGCTGGCAGGGAGGTACGGCAGGGACGGAGGCGCCAGAGGACGATTCGGACGAGGATATATAGCGAGGGAGCTCCATTGAGCCATTCCGCGATACTAGTGGCAGCACTCACCGCGCTCGGTTGCATATGCCTATCGGCTCAAGCAGCACAGACGCCTCCGGTCGCTCCTGTCTCCCCCACGGTACCCAATGCGTCGTCAGGAGGGGGGACAGCCTCGGCCTGGACCCTCGGAATTGCGCGTTTTAGCCTCGCTGGCGATGCGGACTCGCCCTCGTCGCTCCAAGAGACCCTGCCGCTGCTCGTCGCCTCTAGGCTCAGGTCTCTTCCTACGCGGCGGATTCCCGACAGTATGGCGAGGGAGAATGCCATGCTCGTTGCCGAACGGGCACGATTCGCCGCCGGCCTGGATCTAGCTACCAAGCTCGACGCCCGCGCCGATACCTTCTTGCAGCCTTCGCTCGACCTAGATGCGAGGAAAGCCGCGGAATCCTCGGCTGATACCCAAGTAGAGGCCTCCTCGCAGAAGCTCGACGATATCGTGGCGGATAAGGGACTTCCCCCCTCCGGTCCCGTCGAGCTTTCAGCCAGACTCTGGGACGGTTTTTCCAAGGGCTCACTCATAGATACGCCTAAGTCCAGTCTCGCACAGGCCGCGAAGCAGGCAGGGGTCGACCTTCTCGTCACGGGAACCCTCGCTATAAACGAGGACTACGCTGTTGTCCAGGTCAGCGGCTATGACGCGAGTCTAGATCGGATAGTATTCTCTTGGGAAGCTTTTTGCTCGGTCGACGACCCGGCACCTGCCGCCTCCGAGATCGCCGGCAGGCTGGAAGAATGGGTGGCCGGAAGGGACTTCGCTCGGATCGATATCAACCTCGATCCCCCCTTTGCCGAGTTGACGGTCGATGGAGAACGTTTCGCAGGGGCTGCCCCCGTGTATTACGCCTATGCCTCAACCACCATCAATTTAGAGGCGACTGCTCCAGGCTATTCGGCGAGGCAGATGGAGGTGGAGCTCGAGCCTGGAGAGAGAAAGACTCTCGATATCAAGCTCGACCCGCAATCGACGGGGCATGCGAATATCCAGACAAATCCGACTGGAGCGAAAATCACCCTCGATTCGGTCCCGGTCGGCAAGGCTCCTGTTCAGGTAGCTTTGGATGGAAGCAAAGAGATCTTGACGGCCTCCGCCACCGGGTGGGAGACGCAGACCGTTGTCTTGCCCACGGAAGGCGAGCGCGAGGTCGACATCGACCTGCTCCCATCGGATGGGCAAGGCCCGGGCGGACGAATCACCAAGGCCAAGGATAGCTTTTATCAGTCGCTAGGCTGGTTCGTCATCACCATACCAACCACTTCATTATTGGCGGGGCTATTCAATAGCTACGATGACGCATATTCGAGATCGGGAAGCGCCGACCTGTACCTCTCGAGAAGTATCAGCCTGGCCGGCCTGTCGGTATCGGCAGTCGCCTGCGCGGCGACCTTCGCGCTTATGGTTCCCAAGCTCATTAAATATCTGGCCTCCGCTCATTGATAATGGGGAGAATCGCGTCATGAGTTTCGCCGATAGACTAAGGATCCTCTTCCGACTCGGATCCATGGACGAATCCCTGTTCGAGGAGTTGGCCGACCTCCTCGTGGAAGGCGACCTGGGTCCGACCCTCGCGTATTCCGTAGCCGATGAGCTGGCTTCGGCCTGCAGGAAAGCAAGACTCTCCGAGCCAGCGGCGATCAAGCTCGAGCTTAAGTCCATATTAAAAAAATACGGCCGGGAGACGAGGGTGAGCCCTAAGAGCGGCTGCCTCAGCGTCTACCTCGTGCTCGGCGTGAACGGCGTCGGCAAGACGACCACCTGCGCCAAGCTGGCCGACTATTTTCGAAGGCAGGGCCTTTGTTCCGGCGTTGTGCTCGCCGCCGGCGATACTTTTCGGGCCGCGGCGATAGATCAGATAAAGGTCCATGGCGAGAGGCTGGGCATACGGGTTGTTTCGCAAAAGCCTGGTTCCGATCCAGGAGCCGTGCTTTGGGACGCGATCGACGCCGCCAAGGCGGACGGAGCGGATCTTGTCCTCGCCGATACCGCGGGGCGCATGCATACAAGATCGGACCTCGTAAACGAGCTCGCTAAAATCGACAAGATCGTGGCCGCGAGGGCGGCGGGCGCCGATTATCGGCGCCTGCTCGTCATCGACTCGACGACCGGGCAGAACGGGCTCAAGCAGGCCGAAGTCTTCTCGCAGGCGCTCAGGGTCGACGGTCTCATCCTGACCAAGCACGATTCCTCCGCGAAAGGCGGCATGGCCATTCGGCTCGCAAAGGAGTTGGGACTGCCGACTGCCTTCATTGGCACGGGAGAGTCTTACGCGGATCTTCGACCCTTCGAACTGGATCGCTTCCTCGACGACTTCCTGGGGATTAGCCCGTGAGAGCGGCTCTCGTCTTAACCGCGTTCGCGATGGCGATGGCACAGGTGTTTGTCCCCGTCCTCGGCGCGCCTTCGGCCCCTGCGGCGGCGACTGATCCCGATAGGACTGAGACTATCGCCGATGCAAAAGGCTCCCATGAGCTTGTCTATCGAGGAAACGCCTTATCGGAGGAGCGCATCTTCGACGGCTTAGGCGCCCTGCTCGAGGAGAGGCTCTTCGGCTCCGACTCTTTGCCAGAAGAGACGAGGACCTACCTGCGGGCGGGCGGGAGGGTCATCAAGATCGAGGCCAAGGACGCCTCCGGGGACCCCGTTGGATCGAGGACGTATCGCTACGACCGCGAAGGCAGGCTGCTCGGAGTCAGCTCGGAGGGCAGCCTGGGCGAGGGCTCGGCGGGGATGATCGCGCGCGCCGGCATGCCTCAAGGTGCATGGGTCTCGAGCGTCGAAGCATCAGCCAAGGCCTCGTCTGATTCCGTAAATTCGACGGTAGTCCTCGGCTACGATGACCAAGGGCGGGCCGATTTCATACAAACGATGCAGAACGGCACCGTGGCCTCGATCGAAAAGCGAGTCTACGGCGATGGCGGGACCCTCGATTCTGTCCTCACCGAGGATCGGAGTACGGGACAAACCTCCGAACTCTCCTACGACGAAAAGGGGCGGCTCTCTACCCGTGTCGACTCTCCCGCAAAGGGAGCGAAACAGCGATTCGAATACTTCTATGACGATGCGGGGCGCCTCATCGAGGAGCAATCATTCAAGCTGGGACATAGGTCTTCGAGGGCTTTGAGCTATGGCCCGGATGGAAAGCTCTCCAGGGAGGAGAGGCGCAAGGATGGAGAGATCATTCTCGCCCAAACGTTTATAGAAAATGGCCGGATCGAAGAGCTTTACGAGGACGGGGCCATCTTCGTCAGGGCCACGTATATCGGCGGACGCAAGACCAAGGACGAGTTCTTCTCCGAGGGTGTCTTGGTCCGGACAAGGGAATATTGATGCGCGGCTTCAGCTGGATAGCTTTCGTGTCAAGGCGTTGGTTCGCGGGTAGGAAGGAAGGGGGAGGCTCGGCCTCTGCTTTTTTAGCCTCTTCCGGTATTGCCATAGGCGTAGCCGCCCTCGTCGTGGTCCTTGGAGTGATGAACGGCTTCCAACTGGGGTTCATCGATTCGATCCTGGAGGTCTCTAGTTTCCATATTCGCGTGGACGAAGATAGGGCTTCCGGCCCGGACGAGTCCCTCGTTGGACGGATAGCCTCGGTTCCGGGCGTGCTCAGCGTCATCCCGTTCTCCGAGAAGCAGTGCATGCTCTCCTCGTCCGAGGGCCGGTCCTTCCCGCTCTCGCTCCGGGTCATACCCGATGACGCCCAGCAGCGGGATCCCGTCATGATGAGAGCTCTCGGCATCGAGAAGGAGGGAGCCTGGAATACCGGGGGGTTGATACTCGGGGCAGAGCTCGCGCGCTTCCTGGATATTTCCCCCGGAGACGAGGTCAGCATCCTCGTGGTCTCCGCAGGGGGGGCCGAGGGGATCGAAGCGAAGAGCGTCACGGCGCGCGTCGACGGCATCTTCCGCTCCGGCTACTACGATTTCGATTTTGGAATGGCGCTCGCACCGTACTCATCTCCGATAGCCACGGCAGTCTTCCCCCCCGAGAGAGCTCAGCGCTGGACCTACGGCGTGAGGCTCGAGGACCCAAATGCGGATGGCCTCGTCGCCTCGAGGATCCGCTCCGTCCTCGGCCTAGGCGAGGATAGAGTCGAGAGCTGGCGCGACTACAACCGCGCGTTTTTCGGGGCACTGAGGACGGAGAAGGCCGTCATGATGCTCCTCATCGGACTCATCTTCCTCGTCGTTGGAGTCAATATATTCCACTCGATGCGCCGAACGGTCGCCGAGAGGACAGAGGACATCGCCGTATTGAAGGCCATGGGCGCCGGTTCCGAGGAACTCCGGGGAATCTTCGTCATCGACGGCCTCGCCATTGGCGCTGGAGGCGCATTGGTCGGCCTGGCTATCGGCCTCCTGATAGCGGTCAACGTCAATGAAGTTTTCTCCCTGCTGGAGGCCCTCGTCAACGGCGTCTCGGCCCTCGCATCGAGGGTAGCCGGGGGCCTGGGAAGAGGTGATTTCCACGTTTTCTCGCCGCAATACTTCTATCTCATGGAGGTGCCGGTGCGCGTGCTCTTCCCCGAGACCTTTTTCGTCACTGCGGCGGCGATCCTCTCATCGGCTCTTGCCGCGTCCGCTGCCGCACGCGTATCGAGGCTCGTCCCCGCCGAGGTCCTTCGCTATGAGTGAGCCCATCGTCCTTTGCCGAGACCTTGAGAAGACATATTCGAGCGATGTCGAGCAACTCCGCGTCCTCGAAGGCTTGGACTTCGAGGTCGAGGTAGGCTCAAGCGTGGCCATCACGGGGGCGAGCGGCTGCGGAAAGAGCACTCTCCTCTCGATCATCGGAGGCCTGGACAGGGCCACGGGCGGGATGATCCGAGTGGGAGGATGGGAGCTTGATTCGATAGCCGAGCGCGAGCTCGGAGACTACAGGGCCTCGACAGTCGGTTTCGTATTCCAATTCCACTACCTTCTCAAGGACTTTTCGGCCCTAGAGAACGTGGCGCTCCCGGCTTATATGCGCGGGGAATCGCGAAAGAGCGCCTTCGAGAGGGCCGCCACCCTCCTCGCCGACTTGGGCCTAGCCGAACGCCTCGACCATATCCCGTCAAAGCTCTCGGGCGGGGAGCGACAGCGGGCGGCCATCGCGAGGGCCCTCATCAATAGGCCAAGGTTGATTCTAGCCGATGAGCCGACTGGAAATTTGGACCAGTCCAGCGCCCATTCGGTGAGAGGTCTGCTTTTCGGCCTATCCGCTCGCTACGGCACTACTCTCGTCCTCGCTACGCATGATCCCGCCCTCGCGGAGGAGGCGGATAAGCGCTATAAGCTCGAGGGCGGAAGGTTGAGCCGGCTGTGAGCCTCGGGCCGGTCCTCTTCCTCTCCCGTCGGATACTCGGGATCGGAGAATGGCGACCTCGGGGAAGGCTGCGTTGGGCCAGGCCGAAGGACGCGCCCGGTCGGCGCTATCTCCGAGGAGCCCTCATCGGGGTCGCCCTCAGCATGGTACCCCTCGTCGTCGTCCTCGTCGTCTCCGATGGGATGATCCAGGGCATCACCTCTCGCTATATAGAGGCAGGCACGTACCACCTCCAAGCCGAGCCGCAGGCGGTCATGGATCTTCAGGACCTGGAGGGAGCCGCTTCTGCCTTGCGTCTAAAGGCTGATGTAGCGGCATTCCCGGAATTCCAAGGCTATGGAATGGCGATTTCGGGCTCGAAATCCACTGGCGTGATGATTCGCGCCGTAGATCCCGCTTTTCTAGAGGATTCCGGGACCGCTATGTACTTGAAGGCCTCTAAAGGCGAAGCTCGGTTAATCTCCAGCAATCAGATACTGCTTGGAGACGATCTAGCCAGGCAGCTCGACGCAAAGGTCGGCGACACCATCGGCATTGTTACCTCGCATCCCGATTACGGTTACAAAGCCGGGACCTTCGAGCCCAAGCTATCCATCTTCCGTGTGCGGGGCATCGTCTCGGCCGGATACCGCGAGCTCGATGCCATGTGGGCCTTCGTGTCGGTGGGCGCTGTTTCGCGCGTCTTCGCGCCGGGAAACTCACGGGCCCTCATTGGCATTAAAGTCGTCAATCCATATGGCGATCTCGAGCCTTCGCGAGCAGCCGCGAAATCGGCCCTCTCCGGCGATTGGAGTGTGACGACCTGGCCCGAGGCCGAGCGCAACATCTACAAATCCTTCAGCACGACACGGGCGCTCCTCCTCCTCGTGATGACCCTAGCCGTTGCGGTCGCCGCCATCAATATCGGCTCGGCTCTCGTTATGCTCGTCCTTGAGAGGCGAAGGGATATCGCCATCCTCAAGAGTGCAGGGGCCTCGCCACGTCAGATCGGCCAGGTCTTCGTCCTCACCGGCCTTGTATTGGGAGGCAGCGGTACTATCCTCGGCATAGGCCTCGGCTCCATCCTCGCGTGGCGCATCAACGATCTCATCGCCTGCATCGAGCTGGCCATCAACGCGGGGGCCCGGCTACGTGCCCTCCTCATTGGAGGCCCGCTTCCGCGAGAGGCCATGCGTCTCCTCGATCCAGCATATTACCTCGAGCGCATCCCTGTTCACCTCCGACTCGGAGAGCTCGCGATCATCACTGGCTTGAGCCTGATCCTTTGTTTCCTCGCCTCTCTCGTCCCCGCAGGTAGGGCTTCGAGGCTCCCTCCACTGGAGATTTTCAGGAAAACATGAAGGGCCTTGGAACGATGGCCCTTCGCGCTCGCTTTTTTTTTCCTCCAATTGGATGTATAGTGCATCCGTCTTCAATCGCTCGCCCAGAAGGTCGGCGTATCTCCAGCGGAGGGACCATGGTAAAGAAAGAAGCTGCTCAAGCCGGGGCTGCATCGGCGGAGATGGACGATAAGCTCAAGGCCCTCGAGGCTGCCCGCCTTCAAATAGAGAAGCAATTTGGTCAGGGCTCTATTATGAAGCTGGGCTCCCACGATGCCACGAAGGGAATAGATTTCGTGCCTTCCGGCTCCATACTTCTCGACGAGGCCCTGGGCGTCGGGGGCTATCCCCGCGGCCGTGTCATCGAAATATACGGCCCGGAGTCCTCTGGCAAGACTACCTTGGCCCTCCATGCAATCGCCGAGGCTCAAAAGAAGGGTGGCATCGCCGCCTTTATCGATGCCGAGCACGCCCTGGACCCCGTCTACGCCAGGAACCTGGGCGTAAACATCGACGATCTCTGGGTCTCGCAGCCGGACTCGGGCGAGCAAGCCCTCGACATCACCGAGTCCCTCGTGCGCTCAGGGGCCGTGGATATCATCGTCATCGACTCGGTCGCTGCCCTTACGCCCCAGGCCGAGATCGAGGGCGACATGGGTGACGCCCATGTCGGCCTCCAGGCCAGGCTCATGAGCCAGGCCCTGCGCAAGCTCACCGGCACCCTCTCCAAGTCCAAGACCATCCTGATCTTCATCAACCAGATCCGCATGAAGATCGGGGTCATGTTCGGCAACCCAGAGACGACGACGGGGGGCAACGCCCTCAAGTTCTACGCCTCGGTCCGCCTCGAAGTGCGCAAGATCGAGACTATCGAGAAGGGCGAGGAGGAGGCCGTCGGCAACAAGGTTCGAGTCAAGGTGGTCAAGAACAAGGTCGCGCCTCCCTTCCGCAAGGTCGAGCTCGAGCTGATGTTCGGCAAGGGCATTTCCTGGTCCGGCTCGCTACTGGACGCGGCGGTCAAGTACGATGTGATTGACAAGAAAGGCGCTTGGTATACCTGGGGCGAGGAGAAGGTCGGGCAGGGCAGGGACAATGCCAAACTTTATATCGAGCAAAATCCGGAGGCCGCGACTTCCATCGAAAAACGTGTGCGCGAGCTCATCTTCTCGGCGCAGCACTCGGAAGAAGGGGCTGGGGCCGATGCTGTCAAGGCCGAGGCCCCAGCCTCCACTCCGGTAGCCGTCACCAATGCCCCGAAGTCCGAACCGAGCTCGACTCCTGCGCGCGGGCCAGGAAGGCCGCCCAAACAGGGCGGTCCTAAGGCCGTCCCCGCACAGGGAGCAATCTCCGACGACGAGGGCCTCTTTTAGGAGATGATTCCAGTTTTTCTCGGCCTGGGCTCCAACATCGGGGACCGTAAGTCTACTATCCTTTCGGCCTTCGGCGAGCTATCGTCGTTTCTGCAAGGAGCGCGGCTCTCAAGGCTTTGGGGCTCGCGGCCTCTCTATGTCGCGAACCAGCCCGACTTCGTCAACGCGGTGGCGACAGGCGAGACTGAATTGGCCCCACGCGACCTTCTTATAGCTGTCAACCTTATAGAGGCTGCCCATGGCCGCGATAGGAGCCGCGAGATCCCCAAGGGGCCGCGCAATCTCGATATCGACATCCTTCTCTACGGGGACCTCGTCATTCAAGAGCCAGGGCTGGTCGTCCCCCATGCTGGCCTTAGGGAGCGGCAATTCGCCTTGCGTCCACTCCTCGATCTAAATCCGGGCCTCCGCGATCCCTCTAGCGGCGTAGCCTACAGCGACATGGCCAAGGCCTTGCCAGAACAGGGTATTTACCTTCTGGTTTAAGCCGGCTATCATCGATCATTCCATGGTCATCGCTGAAGCGGTAGGCGCCGAGGAATCGGCGGGGCAGGGGAGGTCCTTTCGCCTCAAGGACTTCGAGGGCCCTCTCGACCTCCTCCTCTTTCTTATCAGAAAGAACGAGGTCAGCATCTACGACATTCCCATCGCCTCTATAACGGAGCAGTACCTTAGCGTGCTCGACGGCGCGGAAGGCTGCGACTTGGATGACCTCTCGGAATTTTACTTGATGGCCGCCACGCTCCTTTATATAAAATCGAGGATGCTCCTGCCCTCCCAAGGCGATTTGGAGGAGGAGATCGACGATCCACGCAGGGAATTGATCGAGAGACTCATCGAGTATCAGAAATACAAGCGTCTCTCCGAGCTCATGGAACGCAAGGAAATGGAGGTCGAGTGGTCCGTCGAGCGCCGGAAGATCCAGCGCCCCCTGCCCTTCGCAGAGGAGAGGGAGCTGTGGGCCGAGTTGGACGTCTGGGACCTGCTGCGCTCATTCTCTTCCCTCATAACCAACCTCTCTTCCGAACGGATCATGGACCTCTACGAGGAGGTCTCGATCAACGAGAAGACAGCCCTCATCCACGAGTATCTCGAGTCGCGGCCCTCCTTCTCGTTCACGGACCTTATCACGCGGCCCCGCTCTACGATGGACATCGTCTGCGCCTTTCTCGCCGTCCTCGAGGCCGTGAAATACCATTTGGTGTCGATATACCAGCATCGCCTCTTCGGCGACATCGAGATCCGCGCCTTCACTGGTCCCGTCCAGGCTCCTGCGCGCGCGGTGGGGGAGGGGCATGGAAGTCAACCTTGAGAAAGAGGCGGCCCTGATCGAGACCGTCCTTTTCCTGGAGTCCGAGGCCCTAGACGAGGCGACCCTCTCGCGCATCACGGGCCTAGGCATAGACGTGGTCGCGGCCTCGATCGAGCTGCTCGCGGAGCAATGCTCAGGCCCTGCGCGAGGGCTTGAACTCGTCAAGTCGGGAGGGGGGTGGATCCTCGCGCCGAAGAGCGAGCTATGGGAATCGCTCAAGGATCGCTACGGCAAGAGGAACGAGAACCGCCTATCCAGGGCAGCTCTGGAAACTCTCTCCATCGTGGCCTATTCCCAGCCGATAACGCGGACCGAGATCGAGGCGATACGCGGTGTCTCGGCCGACGGTATGATCCGATTTCTCCTCGAAAAGGAGCTCGTTCGGGAAGTCGGCAAGAAAGAGGCGCCCGGTAGACCCGTCCAGTATGGAACGACGAGAGAATTCCTCAAGTATTTCCGGTTAGGCTCGATCGCCGACCTGCCCCGGCTCGACGAGCTTGAGCGGGATCGATTCAAGGAGGATGAGCTCGCATCCTCGGCGGGGTCAATTCCTAATGATGCGTCCCCCGCGAGCCTGCCTGGCGTATCCGAGACCGAGGATGAGTGAGTCTTCGATGCCGAGCGAAGGTCTGCGGCTCCAGGCCTTTCTCGCCCGAGCCGGCGTAGCTTCCCGTCGTGCTTCCGAAAAGATCATTTTGGCCGGGAGGGTTTCGATCAATGGATCGATCGCGACTGAGCTAGGTGTCCGCGTAAAGAGCGGGGACAAGGTCAGCCTTGACGGCCGGCCGCTGAGGGAAGAGCCGCGAAAACGCTATATTCTCCTTAACAAGCCAGCAGGCTATATTTCGGCGATGTCGGATCCCGAGGGGAGGCCCATCGCCTCGGAGCTCCTCCCCGGTGTAGGTGAGCGAGTCTATAATGTCGGGCGCCTGGACCAGTGGTCTTCGGGCCTCCTGCTGTTCACGAACGACGGGGAGCTCGCGGCGGTGTTGGGGCATCCCTCCGGCGGGATCGAGAAGGAATACGAGGTCGTCGCAGACGCCCCTCTTGGCGAGGACTTCTTCGAGTCCTTCGCCCAGGGTGTCGTGATCGATGGTGTCACCTATCGCGCCTTTCGCCTCGATCGGACGGGGAGCGCATCGGCGCGTGTCGTCCTCGTCGAGGGCAAGAACAGGGAGATTCGGCGAGTTCTCGAGCGCTTCGGGAGGAGGGCCAAGAGCCTTCGCCGAGTGAGGATCGGGCCGCTGGAGATAGGCGAGCTCGCGGAGGGCGCCTATCGCGAGCTTTCGGAAGCCGAAGTCGAAGCCCTGCGCTCGGCGAGGAACTCCCGCGCATGATCGTCGCGATAGACGGACCCGCGGGATCGGGCAAGAGCACGATCGCGCGCATGGTCGCAGAGGGCCTCGGATTCACCTATGTCAACTCGGGCAGCATCTATCGAGCAATGACGCTCCGCGCCTTGCGGCGGGACGTCGACCTAGGAGATCCCGACGCGGTCCTCGAATCCTCCCGCGAGGCGCGGATCGAGTATCGCGATCACATGCTTTCCCTGGATGGGGAGTGCGTCGAGGCCGAGCTGCGATCCGCGGCAGTAGATGCCCTCGTTGCGCAGCTCTCTGCGATACCGGAACTACGGCTCATCGTGAACGAAATCGTCCGGAGCATCGCCGACTCCCGAAACGCCGTCGTAGAAGGCCGGGATATGACGACCGTAGTGTTCCCAGACGCAAGCATCAAGTTCTACCTGGACGCGAGCTCCGAGTCGAGGGCGAGGCGACGCTTCGAGCAAGGCACTAGCGGAGCCTCCTTCGAGGAGATCAAGAAGAACATCGAGATGAGGGACGCTATCGATCGGACTAAATCGACAGGGGCTCTTAAAATCGCTCCGGACGCGGAGTATTTGGACAGCTCTCACTTGACCATACAGGAAGTTTATGACAAAGTATACGGGAAAATTCTTCATCTAAGGGAATACCATGGGCGGTAAGGAAGTGGAGATTGGTGCCGTCGTACCCTCCAAGGACGACATCCAGACACAATTGCAGGAGCAGTACCTCAAGAGCCTTGAGGGCCTGGAGGAGGGAGATCTCGTCGACGGCCATGTCATCCAAGTTACGGAAGACTTCATCTTCGTCGACGTGGGTTACAAGTCCGAAGGCAAGATTCCGACGGTCGAGTTCGGGGAAAATCCCCCGAAGATCGGCGACGTGGTCAGCGTTATACTCGTTAAAAAGGAAACCCACTCAGGCGAGATCGTCGTCTCCAAGAAGAGGGCCGACGAGAAGATCTACTGGAGAACGTTTTCCAACGTCTTCAAGGATCATCTTCCTATAGATGGCGTCATCGACAAGGAAATAAAGGGCGGTTTCGAGGTCAATCTCGGCCATGGCCTCCGCGGCTTCCTTCCCGCCTCTAAGGCGGACGTCCAGCGCGTCGAAAAGGGAGACCGTCTCATCGGCCTCAAGTCGCAATTCTATCTCGAGCGTCTTTACTCCGAGAAGAAGGTCAATATCGTCCTCAACCGTCGCAAATGGATGGAAGAGGATATCGAAAGGCGTCGCGAGGAGTTCTTCCAGAAGACGCAGATCGGGGACTCGGTCAAGGGCGAGGTCAAGAGCTTTACCTCGTTCGGAGCTTTCATAGACTTGGGCGGATTCGACGGTCTACTCCACATTAACGATATGAGCTGGGGCCACGTCACGAGGCCCAAGGACTTCGTCAAGAAAGGCCAGGAGATCGAGCTCAAAGTCATCAGGATGGAGCCCGAAGAGAGGCGGATCAACCTTTCCCTGAAGCACTTTACTCCCGATCCATGGTCTACCTTCGAGGAGCGCTATCATATCGGAGATATCGTCCATGGCAAGGTCACCAAGCTCACGGATTATGGCGCCTTCATCGAAGTCGAGGAGGGGATCGAGGGCCTGGCCCATATTTCCGAGTTCTCCTGGGTGCGCAAGGTACGCAAGCCCGAGGAGATGCTCCATGTCGGCGACCCCGTCGAGTGCATGATACTCAACTACGACCTCCAGGCCGGGAAAGTCTCACTCGGGCTTAAGCAGGTCCAGGACAACCCCTGGGACCAGGTCTCCGAGAAGTACCCTGTCGGCATGAGGCTGACGCGGAAGGTGGTCAAGCTGACCGCCGCCGGCGCCTTCGTCGAGCTCGAGGAGGGCATCGATGGATTCCTCCATGTCGACGACCTCTCATGGACGAAGCACGTCAAAAACGTCGCCTCCGAGCTCGAGGTTGGGCAGGAGCTCGAAGTAATGGTCATAGAGAGCGACTCTCAGGACCGCAATATCCGCTTGGGCGTCAAGCAGCTCTCCGAGGATCCGTGGCATTCATTCTCCAAGGCCTTTCGCATCGGTTCCACCGTCGATGGCGTCGTCTCCTCAGTCACGGACTTCGGTGTCTTCGTCAAGGTCCAGGGCGAAATAGACGGCCTCATCAAAAAGCAGGACCTGTCCGAGGACAAGGACGAGCCCTACGACGACGCGCTCAAGCGCTTCCAGCCCGGACAAGCCGTGAAGGCCCTCGTCGTAGAGCTCAGCCCAGATAGGCAGAAGCTCGGCCTTTCCATCCGCGATCTAGTCAGGCGCCAACAGCGCGAAGAGCTGTCGCGGTTCATGCAGGACGACTCGAACGAGGGCTATACCCTCGGTGACCTGCTAAAGGGGAAGGACGACGGGAAAAAGAGCGATTAGGAGGCCCTCGAGGGAGGGCCCCCGATCGATACGGCGGCAGCGATGCTCGAGGTGATAGATCCCAGTAAATTTGGCACACTCATCGAGATCAGCGCGCTGATCAACTCGAACTACGCTAACGCCACGGCGCTCCTCACCCAGATACTCGAGTCCGCGACCCGACTCACCGAGGGCGAGGCATCGTCCCTGCTCCTTCGCGACCGGGAAAGCGGCAAGCTCCGCTTCGAGATCGCCCTGGGCCCGAAAGGAAGGGACGTACAGAAGTTCCTGCTCAACCCAGGGGAAGGCATTGCTGGCTGGGTCGCCTTGCACGGGCGCTCCCTTATCGTCAACGACACCGATATTGACTCCCGATTCTATTCTGACATCTCGAAGTCCATCGGTTATCCGACCTACTCCATCCTGGCAGTGCCGATGCGAGTTCGCGACGAAACGGTAGGCGTCATCGAAATTCTCAACAAGCAGCAGAAAAAATACTTCACTCAAGACGATCTTCGCTGGCTCGAAATATTCGCCGTCCAAGCCGCGCTCGCGATCGAGAACGCACGCTATCTCGAAAAGGCCCAGGACGAGATACACTACCTGCGCGATCAAGTCCAGGCCGAGAAGGGCTGGCACAACCTCATCGCCAAGTCGCCCCTCATCCTCGAGAAGCTCGACTTGATCGAGCGGGTCGCGAAGACCGATTCCTCGGTCCTCATACTCGGCGAGAGCGGCGTCGGCAAGGAACTCTTCGCGGAGCAAGTCCATCTCAGGTCCTCGAGGGCGGGCAAGACCTTCGTCCGCGTGAACTGCGCGGCCCTGCCGGAGGGGCTGCTCGAAAGCGAGCTCTTTGGCCACGTCAAGGGAGCCTTCACCGACGCCGTCCAGAATCGCCGGGGGCGGTTCGAGCTGGCCGACGGAGGGACCATATTCCTGGACGAGATAGGCGACCTCCCCCTCAAGCTCCAGGCCAAGCTGCTCAGGGTGCTCCAGCAGAGGACCTTCGAGAGGGTAGGGTCCAGCGACTCCGTAACCGTGGATGTACGAATCGTCGCCGCGACCAATCGGGACATCGAGGGCCTCGTCGAGAAAGGCGAGTTCCGTTCCGATCTCTATTATAGGCTCAATGTCCTCCCTCTCCATGTGCCTCCCCTCAGGCAGCGCAAGGAGGATATCCCGGCGCTCGCGGATTTCTTCCTCAAGCGCTTCTCGCGAGAGACCAACAAGCGTTTCGTGGGCTTCACCGAGGCGGCGATGGAGCTGATGCTGTACTATCCTTGGCCCGGCAACGTCCGCGAGCTGGAGAACGCCGTGGAGCGCGCGGTCGTCATCGCCAAGGATTCCCGTATCGGCGCGCGGGACCTCCTGCTAGGTTCGAGCGCGACGGATACGGATGAGTACAAGGGCAAAAGCCTCAAGGAGGCACTTTCGATCTTCAAGCGACATTTCATAATAAAGGCGCTCGAGGAAAATCGCTGGAACCAGACGGAGACCGCGAAGGTTCTCGACATTCAGCGCACGTATCTCTCGCGCCTCATCAAAGAACTCGACATCAGCAATCCCAAGGAGTGATAGATGGACAACCCGACGCGCCCTCCCAAGGGCAGGCCCGACGAGAGGAAGAAGACGACTTCCATGAAATTCGCGGAATTCCTGCGAAAGTACAGGATCCCGATCTTGGTGGTCTTCGGACTAGCCATCCTCGCCGTGCTGGGCGTGGCGATCGGAACGTGGATACAGGGAGAATCCCTAAAAACCTCCACCGCGCGCCTGGAGAAGCTTGAGTCCGACTACTCGGCATACTCGAGCGAGACGGATGCGGCGAAAAAGGCCGATCTCGAGAAGTCCCTATTGGCTTCCGCCGATGACCTCGTGAAGAAATACCCGCGTATCTTCGCGGCGCACAAGGCTCTCGCCTACAAGGCCAAGATCGAGGCGTCCAAGAAAGACTGGGCCGCATCCGAAAAGGACTGGCTCTCGATCGTGGCGGCGACCCCCGATTCCTATCTTGCGCCTATTGCCCTTCAAGGCGCCGCGCAGGCGGCCGAGGAGCTAGGCGCCAACGATCGCGCGGTCGCCGATTACAAGAAGCTAATAGATTCCTACAGCAAGAAGTCCGTGGGCATCCCGCATGCGTACTTCGCCTTGGGTAGGCTGGACGAGGAGGCCAAGGACTACGCCGCGGCCCTCGCGGCGTACCAGAAGATCGTCTCAACATGGCCCGACGACGATTGGACAAAGCTGGCCAACGACCGTATAATCTTCCTGAAGTCCAGCGGCTTGACGAAATAGCTTCGCCCGCGGTCCGGAATGCTTCCGGGCCTTTTTTTAATAAAGGAGGGCAGGGCCATGGCCAAGAAGCGCGCGAAATTCCTCGAGACGCGAATTTTCGGCTTCGTGATCGCGGCGGCGGTCATCGTCGTTATCATCGCGCTGAGCGATTGGACAGGCCTGCTCCAGGTCGTAGAGCTCAAGACCATGGATGCGAATTTCCGCATCAAGCTCGCCCAGAAGAGCAAGACGATCAAGGAGGGGGCAGTCTACTCCGAGCGGGACCCGCGCATATCCGACGACATCATGATAGTCGGAATAGACTTCAACTCGCTCACGAAGTACGGTCGCTGGCCGTTCCCCCGCGCGCGACACGCCGATCTCATCAACGCCTTCTCGCGCATCAAGGACCAGAACTCGCGTGAGAGCGCCCTCCTCCTGGATATCTTCTTCAGCGATCCCTATACGGACGACCCCGCGCAGGATGCGCTCCTCGCCAAGACTATAGGGGATTCGAAGCGCGTCTTCCTCGAGACCAACCTCAAGCCCAATGCGATCGAGGGCGAGGTTGCGGCAGACTTCGCGGCGCGTTCGGCCCTGCTCGAGAGCCGCTTCGGGACCATCACAAAGATACAGGGCGATTGGCGCAAGATCGGGCCATTCTTCGGCGAGGAGCCCCTCCTCGCCGACTACGGCAAGTCGGCAGCGGGCTACGGCCATGCCAACTTCCTTCCCGATCCGGACCAGATTTTCCGGCACCAGCCCCTCGTCGCCCGAAAGTCCACCCTGGTCGAGACCCCGCGCCTGGACGAACTGAGGCCGGGCTACACGGTCGACTCGGGCAAATTTGAACGCCTGGCCTGGATGGACAAGGATGGCAATTTCCACGATATCGACACGCCGCTCACGGAGAAGTCCCTGGCCGCGCTCAAATCGCGGATGGAAAAGGAAGCCCCCCAGGTTCAGTCCTCCTCCACGAATGAACAGTACTATATCGTCCGCAAGTATCGGGACGTCTTCATCCCATCGATCACCCTCTCGCTTGCCGCCAACTATTTTGGCGTCAAGCTCTCGGATATAGAGGTGGTCCTCGGCAAGTACATCCGCATCCCTTCCCCAACCAAGTTCGACCCGGATTCCGGGCTGAGAAAACCCTACGAGCTCCAGGTGAGCCCCGACCAGTTCGACAACTCAGGCAACCTCGTCAAAAGCGGCATCACGAGAACCCTCGATAAAATCGACATCCCAATCGACTCCGACGCGATGATGCTCATCAATTTCATGGGCCTACCTTCCAGCGACTCCGCCAATGGAGCCCAGACCTTCCCCGTCCGATCATACGCCGGCTATGCCGAGAAGGCGCCGGGCCCCGACCCGGACAAGTGGCGGAGGACGATGGCGGTCGAGAACAAGATCGTGATGGTGGGCGCCTTCTCGGCGGGCATGGCCGAGGACCAGAAGACCACGCCGATGGGCCTCATGTACGGGATCGAGATACACGCGAACGCCCTCAACACCATCCTGATGGACAA
>Ga0181529_10003739_pt1 | contig 17003 bp, 10 predicted proteins | sample PEATcosm2014_Bin_36_FD_119763 | JGI IMG/M metagenome (GOLD analysis project Ga0181529, IMG submission 119763) | Peatland microbial communities from MTU Mesocosm Facility, Houghton, MI, USA - PEATcosm2014_Bin10_30_metaG | ecosystem: Environmental > Terrestrial > Soil > Wetlands > Peat | place...
CAGCTTCCCCATCCTCAAAGTCTGGTCCGCCGGTTGCGCCACCGGAGAAGAAGCCTATTCCATGGCAATCCTGCTGGACGAGATGGGCCTGCTCACGAACAGCCGCATCTTCGCCACCGACTCCAACTTCTATCTGCTCGAACTCGCCAAAAGCGGCCTCTTCCCTTTGCCCAGTCTGGAGGCCAGTCGCGAAAATTACCTCAAAAGCGGCGGCCTCGAAAGCTTCGATGCCAACTTCCAATGCACGACGCGCTATCTTTGTATTCGCAAGCAGTTGCTCCAGAACCTGATCTTTTATCGCCACTCGCTGGCCGTCTCCGCCGTATTCAACGAGTTTCAACTGATCGTCTGCCGCAACGTGATGATTTACTTCGATGCCGAATTGCAGCATCGGATCTTCGATTGCTTTGTCCGTTCGCTGCACCGCGACGGCTTCCTGGTGCTCGGCCCGCAGGATGGACTCGCGCACATGGCCAGCCTGCACGGCTTTGTGCCCGCGGCCACCGGGTCGCATATCTACCGCCTGACCGAAGGGGCCCAGCATGGCCGATAGATTTCGTATCCTCATCGTCGACGACAACGCCAACAACCTCTTCGCGCTCAACGCGATTCTCTCCCGCGTTCCGGAGATCATGGTGGTCGAGGCTGCCTCGGGCAGCGAAGCCCTGCTGCGCACCTTGGAGTCGGATATCGACCTCATCCTGCTCGACGTGCAGATGCCCGGCATGGATGGCTTTGAAACCGCCCGCCTCTTGCAGTCCACCGAGCGCACCCGCAGAATTCCCGTGGTCTTTCTCACCGCCGTCTTCAAGTCGGAAGAGTTCATCCGCCAGGGCTACCAGGTGGGAGCGGTGGACTACTTCACCAAGCCGCTCGACGAAAACCTCCTGCTTTCCCGCATCAGGCTCTACATGAATCTCCTCAGGCGCGAGCGCGGACTGAATGCGGCTCTTGAACTGCTCAGTCAAAAGGAGCAGGCCATGGCCCACGCCTTGAACCTGGCCGAGGCCGCCAATCGCGCCAAAAGCACATTCCTCTCCAACATGAGCCACGAATTGCGCACCCCGCTCACCGCGGTCATCGGCCTCTCGCACCTGATGGCGAAATCCATCCACCTGAGCGAAAACGAAAAGCGCAACCTGGAGATCATCAACCGCTCCGGCAACCACCTGCTCTCGCTCATCAACGACGTTCTGGAAATGTCGAAGATCGAAGCCGGCCGGACCGAGATGCTGGAAACGCCCGCCGATATCGCCACGCTGGCCCGCGAAACCGCCGAACTGCTGCGCACCCGCGCCGAACAGCAGGGGCTCACCCTGACCACCGTGATTGAAGACGTGCCCGCGGCCCTCCATGCCGATTCCGGAAAGCTTCGCCAGGTGCTGGTCAACCTGATCGGCAACGCCATCAAATTCACGCCCGCCGGCAGCGTCACCCTGTCCATGAAGGCGGTCCCTCTTTCGGCAACCACGGTCCGCCTATGCGTCGAAGTGCGCGACACCGGCATCGGCATTGCCCTCGAGGATCAGGCCCGCATCTTCGAGCCGTTTGCGCAGGTCGTCACCCACCCCGAAAGCTCCGGAACCGGACTCGGCCTCTGCATCTCCCGGCAATACCTCCAGATGATGGCCAGCGAGCTGACCGTTGAATCGGCTCCCGGCGCGGGCTCCGCCTTCCGATTCGAACTGGTGCTGCCCCTGGCCGACGGACCGGTCGCCAGGCCCACGGCCGGCGGGCTATCCGTTTCTCTCTCCGACGAGGATTGGGGCCGCTGCATCCTCATCGCGGACGACAACGAAGACGCCCGTTATCTGCTTACCGAGATGCTCACTCCAGCCGGATTCGATGTGCAGGTTGCCGCGGACGGCGTCGAAGCGCTCGCTCGCACCGTCGACTGCTGCCCCGACCTGATCCTCATGGACTGGCGCATGCCGCGCATGAGCGGCCTGGAGGCTGCCCGCCGGATTCTGGCCCTGGAGATGAAAAACCCGCCCAAAATCCTCATGCTTTCGGCCAATGCATTCGAAGAGCAGAAGCGCCAGGCCTTGGCCGTGGGCGTCGACGACTTTCTGAAAAAGCCCTTGCAGGAGGGTGAATTATTTGCCGCGCTCGAAAAGCACCTGGGCGTGCGCTTTGTTCCCAGCAACCGCTTTGAAGCCGTTTCCGCCTCCGCCGTCGAAGCCGAACTGACCGCCCCGGAGCTCGATCCTCTCTCTGCAAAAGACCGTCAGGACCTTGCCCAGGCGGTGGCCGAAGTCAATCAGGCCAAGCTGCGCGAGGTGCTGGGCCGCATCGGAATCCACTCGCCCCAGCTTGCCCTGCGCCTGCGAAGCATGATTGACCGCATGAAGCACCGCGAACTCTGGGAACTGCTCGGCTACCGATGAAGCGGGCTGCTCCTTATTTCGCGGCCTCGAAGGGCAAAATCACCAGTTCCACGCCGGCCTCGGCAAACATCTGCGTGGTGAACGCAAAGCTCTCCACCCAGCGGTCGTTGTCGCTCTTGGGTGCGACCACCCGCTTGATGCCCGCCTGCACAATCGCCGACCCGCATTGCGAGCAGGGCATGAAGGGCCACAGATAAATGGTGCAGTCGTCCAGCCCCTGCTTCGCCGTCAAGATAGCGTTGATCTCGGCGTGAATGATGGTCCGGTACTTGACCTCGCGGTTTTCCAGCCGCTCCGCCGTGTCCGCAACGCCCTTGGGATGCCCGTTGAACCCCAGCGAAACCACAAACTTGTCTCTGGTGATCACCGCTCCAACCTGGGTGCTTGGGTCCTTGCTCCAGGTCGAAACCAGTTTTGCCAATTCAAGAAAACGAGAATCCCAGTCGCTCACGCCGCCTCCCATCCGGTTCATCTACTACCGGTTCCTTCCCTCATTTATACGTCAATGCCCTGACCGCCCTTTATGGGCCAACGCCCGCCGTGCGTCCGCAAACTGCTGCATTTGAATGCGATTTGCGCGGATATAGTATGATTTGGCTTGCATATCGGGCGATTTCCGCTGCGTTCCCCGCTACTGGCCTGGCCCCGGAAACGGGGTGCCCCACTCACGTGGGTGCTCCACCCTGGCCTCGCAGTTGTTTTTGCGGCTTGGGTGGGAAAGAAGTTGCGGTCCGCGCGGCACGAGCTTGGGACGGACAGACCCTCCAGCGAGGACAGCCAAACGGTATGCAGGCATTTTGACAGGAGCACAGAACCATGGCGAAGAGCGTTAACAAAGTCGTTCTATTAGGAAATGTAGGCAAAGACCCCGAGATTCGTTCCACCCCCAGCGGCACCATCGTGGCCAGCTTCACCCTGGCCACCAGCGACCGCCAAAAGGACCAGCAGGGCAACTGGCAGGATCGCACCGAATGGCACAACCTGGTCGCCTTCACCCGCACCGCGGAGATCGTCCGCGACTATGTAAAGAAGGGCTCCAAGCTCTACATCGAGGGCAGAATCCAGACCCGCAGTTGGGACGACAAGGAGTCGGGCCAGAAGAAGTACCGCACCGAGATCATCGTCAACGAGCTCGTGCTGCTCTCCGGCCGCGAAGAAGGCGCCAGCGGCGGTTACAGCCGTCCCGCCAGCTCTTCCGCCGCAGGCTTCGACCAGCGCCCCGCCCCCGTCGCCAACGACTACGCCCAGTCCGCCGAAATCTCCGACGACGACATCCCGTTCTGACCTACACCTGCGGCCACTTCGTGAAAGCCGCAAACTCGAAGCATCTTCCAAACGAGGCGGAAAAGTCGCACTTTGACTTTTCCGCCTCGTTTCGTTTCCGCACCTTTCAACCACCCGCAAGATTTGCTCTCTCCCCGCCTGGCAGACAGGTCATAAGTGCCCGCCATGCTCTGCAGTTACCGGTCCCGGAATCGTTGCGAGGGACTTCAAGTAACGTCACCCCGGAGCGTTGCAAATAAATCCTGCCTTGACCGTGCATTGCTTCTGAGTAGCAGTAGAATGATGCCAACCGGATCCCAAGAGGGTGATACGCGTTTGCAACTCCAGGTTGCAGACCTTCTCCTGACATTTTTCCGCTTTCGAAAATACCACTTACTGAAATGTCCCCACTCTCTTGAATGAGGTTCCTATGCCAACGAAACGCAGGATACGTGTATGCGCGGTTGGGTCGATCCTACTGGTCGCCCTCATCGCAATTGCCGAAACCCAGCCAACCAAAGCCAATTCAGCTCTCCCGCAACCGGTCGCCCCGCTTGCTGGCGCGACAGACGATTATTACGGAACCAAAGTCGCGGACCCTTATCGTTACATGGAGAATCTCAAGGATCCGCAAGTGGAATCCTGGTTCAAGGCTCAGAATAACTACACGCGAACGGTGCTCGACACGATTCCAGGCCGCGCGCGGCTTCTGGCTCGAATCCGCGAACTGGACCAGTCCATACCAGAGGTGTTTGCAACACGGTTGCCGGACGATATCTACCTCGTCTGGAAGCGCCTTCCCAATGAAGACGTCATGAAACTGTATCTGCGCAACGGTCTGAAGGGAACCGACCGGCTGCTTGCAGACCCTGAGAAAATCAAGCTCACCGCGGAGGATCAGGCCAGGGGCAAAAATACCATTGCCAACATTGCTGTCTCACCCGACGGCAAGTTGATGGTGGTTGGGATCACACCCGGAGGTTCCGAGACCAATAACGAGTTGCATGTGATGGAAATCGCGACCGGTCGCGAACTCGGGGATGTGATTACACACGGCGCCTGCGCAGAGGGATTGTTTGTATCCTGGCTTCCCGATAGCCGGTCGTTTGTCTATGGCCGGCTCCAGGACCTCCCCGCCGGTGCGCCGGCGGAGCAAGTCAGACAGAATTTCCGCTCCTATCTGCATATCCTGGGTACCGGCGAAGCAAAAGACATGCCGATCTTCGGGAGCGGGGTGATCCCAGCCATCGCCGTGGATCCCAGCCTGATCGCGTCGGTCAACATTCCGCTGAACTCCCGTTACGCGGTCGGTGAGTTGAACGGCAGTGTCACCCCCAACAGTGCCTATTACATCGCCCCGGTTGACTCGATCGGCAAACCCGACACTCCCTGGCGCAAGATAGCCGATTTTGCCGATGGGGTGACAGCCGTCAGGGTTCACGGCGACGATCTCTATCTTCTGACCTATAAGGACGCTCCGCGGTCCAAGATTATCCACCTGGATGCGCGCAAACCGGATCTGGCCGCAGCCGCGACTGTGCTTCCACAGGGAGAAGCGGTGATTCAAGAAATGCGCTCCGCCGAGGATGCGCTTTATGTTCGGCTCCTGGACGGCGGAATTGGACGCGTGGTGCGGTTACCCTACAGCCTTGCGGCAAAGCCGGAACGTGTGGCGCTCCCGTTCGACGGCAGCGTCTGGATACGCACTGATGCCCGCGTACCGGGCGCTATGCTGTACACGGCAACCTGGGTCAGCGCCTTCAAGATCTACTCTTACGATCCCCACTCGAAGCAGGTGACAGACACCGGTATCCAACCGCTGGGTCCCTTCGACGATCCAGGCACGTTGGAATCGGTGGAAGTAAAGGTGCCCAGCCACGACGGAACGCTGGTTCCGCTTTCCATTGTTTACCGGAAGGGATTGAAACTGGACGGCGCCAATCCCACCCTTCTCGATGGCTATGGTGGCTATGGTTATTCGATCACTCCTTATTTCAGCGCGACCCAACTCGCATGGTATGAACTGGGCGGTGTGAACGCTACCTGCCACGTGCGCGGGGGCGGCGAATATGGAGAAGAGTGGCACCTTGCCGGAAAGGGCGCAACCAAGGCAAACACCTGGCTCGATTTCATCGCCTGCGCTCAATACATGGTGGACAAGAAGTACACCTCCCCGGCACGGCTGGCGGGCACGGGCGCAAGCGCCGGCGGGATCCTGATCGGCCGCGCCATTACCGAGCGGCCCGACCTGTTTGGCGCGGCCATCATCGACGTCGGATTGCTGGACGCGCTGCGTTCCGAGATCACCGCCAACGGTGAGACGAATATACCGGAGATGGGGAGTGTCAAAACCGAAGAGGGATTCAAAAACCTCTACGCGATGAGCGCCTATCACCACGTGAAAGACCATACTCCCTACCCTGCGGTTCTGCTCACCACCGGCATGAACGACCCCAGAGTCGATCCGTGGGAACCAGGCAAGATGACCGCGCGGTTGCAAGCAGCTACGTCCAGCGGGAAGCCCATCCTGCTGCGCATCGACTATGGCGGCGGCCATGGCGGAGGCAGCGGCGAAAATGAACAGCAGCAAACCACGGCCGACCGTTGGAGCTTCTTGCTTTGGCAGTTCGGCGTCCATGAGTTTCAGCCGAATCAATAAGTCACTTGGCCCGCATCCAGGAACAAAGAATCGCCTTGATCACTCAAGGCGATTCTTTTGCTCATAACCAAACGGCTGGCGGGTCCTGCCCTGCGCTCTACGCCAGCGCCGCGTTCAAATTGTCGATGGCTTCGTCGATCTCCTGCGTATTCTTGAAGCCCACCGTCACGCAATCCACACCGGCATTGCGGAAGGCGAATTTCATGGCTGCGGCGCGGTCGTCGTGGCGCGTGAAGGTGCCATCGCCCACCAGCTTCATGCTGATCACGCCCATGCCTTCCATCCGCACCTGCTTCACGTGCTCTACAACTTCATCCCGGTTGCCCGGACCGCTGTCGTCGTAGTTCAGCGCATCCATGCGCGTGCCGTTGTGGTTCATGCGGATCATGGCGATCTCCAGCCACTTGTTGCCCGGCATCTGCCGCAGCGCGGGCAATCCATGCACCGATGCGCCGCGGCGCAGGATCGTCTTCTTCGCCTGCGCTTCGAGAATCCCGTCCTGCCAGCGCTGCGTCTGTGACACCCACCTGTCGGTGTGCTGATAGTGCAGCAGCATGATGTCGAAGTATTCAGTGTCCGAGATCCGGCGCATCTCGTCGAAGCGCTGCTGCGGATCAACGCCCTCGACGGTCGTCACCTTGGTCATCAGTTGGTAGCTCTCGCGCGGAAGCCCTTTGAGAGCCACGCCCAGCATCGCCGGAGTCACATAGGCCTCGGCGGTCTCAAAGAAGCGGATACCGCGCTCGTAGGCGTAGTGAATCAGCCGCGTGAATTGCGCCTGGCCCAGGTCGTGCTGCACGTGTCCGTTATTGCTGCCCGTGCCGAAGGCCAGCCGGGTCACCCGCATGCCTGTTTTGCCCAGCGTCACCATGTCGGTTGCCGCGGGCCGCGCCGCGTGCATCGGAAGGCTGCCAACCCCGGCCAGCGTTCCCGCGGCCAGGCCGGTCTTGATAAAGTCGCGCCGTGAATATCTGCTCATCGAAACCTCCATGAACGTGCCGGGGACTGTCTTGCGAGGAATTGACTGGCCAAAGAGGCCCATTTCCCGGAATCGTAGCACAACTCCCGGCGGCAACGTTCGAGCCGCTCGAAGGCTCAAATATCGCCGCCAGGCGATCAGGTCGCACAGCGACCATCTGTTCTTTGGTAATCCGGCTCGGAGTTTGGGTGCCCCAGTTCCCGATTCTGGGACCTGGGAAGGCGCCAATCCACACCGTTGCGGCGCTACTCCTGCTCTCGCGTCAGCTCGAACCGGTAACCAAAGCCTTTCGAGTTATCCACCAGCCGGAACCAGCGCGGCGCAAACTTGTAAAGCGTGCTGCGCGCAATCGCCAGCCGCAGAACGCCGCCCAGCTCGAAGCGCTGGCAGTACTCCGCGAGCAGAGTCTTGCGCAGCGACCGGTCGGTCACAGCCGCGGCCACCCCGCGCATCTGCACGCCGCGTATCTCTTTCCAGTCGTTCGTCTGCGGATACACCGTCACCGCAACCTGCGCTTCCCTGCGCAGGTTCCTGCTGTGCCCGCTGTTCGCCGACGAGAGCCAATAAAGGTTCAGGCCGGCGTCGGCGATGTAGAACAGCGGCGCGACGCTCGGCATTCCCATTTCATCCACTGTCGCCAGCGAGAGCGTGCTCTCCGCGCGCAGCAGATCCCCGATCCACTCCAGCTGAATCGGCCGGTCGCTTGCCGTCTTGGTCACCGTGCGCCCGTCGCCGCGGGAGCCTGGCCAGCCGCGGGAGCCTGGCCAGCCGCGGGAGCGACGGCGGCGTGTGCCCCGTTGCCGGGAATCCCGCTCTGCGCGATCTTCTGTTCCGCCATGCGCACCGACGCATCCTCGGGAAAGACCTTGCGATACTGCCGGATCACGTTCTCTGCCCTCCACGCCTTGCCGTTCGCGGTGTAGCGCAGCGCCAGCCGGGCCACCAGCGCGCCGGAGTACGGATAGGTGTCCACTCCCCGCTCCAGCACCTGTTCGGCCTGCTGCGTGTTGCCCTGGTTTTCCAGCGCGGTCGCAAGGTTGAGGAAGGTGCTCTGATCCTCCGATCCCAGATCGAGCGAACGCGAAAAGTATCCAGCGGCCTTGGCGTTGTCCTTCTTCTCCGCCAGTTCAAACGCCCCCAGCGCATTCAGCACCTGCGGATCGTCGGGCGCGGTGCGGCTCAGGTCGTTCAGAACCTTGAACCACAGCGGCCACAGTGACGGATCTTTGCGCGCCGCTGTCCAATAAGCCCCCAGCATGGCGGGTTCCGGCATGCGCGCACCCGCTTGCGGCGGGCGGTTCATCCACAGCAGGCCGGGCAGATCGGGCCTGGGCTGCTCGAAGGCAACCTCGGGCAGCGGCTGGCCCGGATAGCGCACGATCCGGTGCTTGGTGTCGTTGGAGTGCGCAATGCCCGCCACCGGCCGCTTCTCCATGTGGCACTCGATGCAGTAATCGCCCACCGCAACCCGCTTGGGGTCGTCGGGTTTGAGCGTGCAACTGGTCCCCTGGTGGTTCGCATCTTCGTGGCCTGTATTTTCGTGACAAGTCAGGCACGCCGCGCGATAAGCCGCCTTCTCGTCTTCGGGTCGTGGCGTATGGTGGGTCGAGTGGCAGGTGCTGCAAGTCACGCGTCCATGGCTCGCCGTGTAGCACTTGCTCAGTTCCAGCGTCGAGTTCTTCCACCACAGCGGCTGCTCCAGAGAGCCGCGAATCGGCGGATTGGTCTCCAGCCGGTCGGCCTCGGCACGCTGTTCCGGCTTGATGGGCCGCTTCACAATGGCCAGCGTCTCGCTCAGCGCAGTGCCCGGCCTGAAGTCCAGATCGTTCTTGCCCGGATACAGCACCACCGCATCGCCGGCCTGGTGGCAGTTGCGGCAGATGTCGTCTTCCAGCTTCGGCGACAGCTTGGCCGGATTCACAATCGACGTATCCACCTCGTTCGGTCCCAGAACGCGTCCTTTTTTCGTCTGCATCTCTTTCACATGCAGTGCGCCCGGCCCGTGGCAGGCTTCGCAGCTGATGCCCAGTTCGCCGAAGCGAAACGGCGGATTCTTGTACATCCCGTCGTGATACTGGCCCTGGCGGTTGAACACCGGGTCCGGCTGGCCGTTGTGGCACACCAGGCACCCCGTCGTAATCAGCCGCGTGAAGCCCGGATCGTCCGCCACATAGCCGGGCGAGAGCTCCCATGTCTTCGAGGGTGCATAGAACGAAAGCGGGGCCTGGAAGATCCAGTCGCCCACATGAAACAAATAGGAATAGCCGGTGCGCTCGCCGCCCGAAACCCAGTCGATCTTGTGCGTGGAGGTGTAGACCTTGCGTCCGCTCTTGTCCAGTTCGTAGGCGCTCTGGAACACGTCTCCGCCCTGCTGGTAGACCACGTAATAGCGGTTGTTCTTGGCGTTGAAGACCGTCACCGGCTTGGGCACGCGCGCCAGTTCCACCGGCGAGTTCGCCGGCGCCATCGACTGCCCATGCGGCGAGGGCGCGTAGCTGTGATTGATCTCCGCATGGCAGCCGGACGTGCCGCAGCTCTGCGAGCCGACATACGCCACCGATGGATCGGTATTGCGGAAGATGCTGCTTTGGGCAGGCAGCCCCGGCGCGCACACCAACGCGGCCAGCATTGCGGAAGAAAGCACGGAAATCAACGAGGAAACAGGAACGGTGTTGCGGCTGAAATGCGGCATGGGAATTCGACCTTGGGCCAGAACAGGCGCGCTCTCTATCTGCAACGTGGGCTGCATCGTGGGGCGCACTCAGTTTCGCAACTGGCCAGCTAAGGTTAGCGCAGCCCTGAATCAAGGGTCAAGAAGAACGCGCCGGACCAATAAGAGCCCTACTCGGCTCCCTCTTTCTCCGGCTCGCCCAGCGGATCGTTATCCCGATCGGTAACCTCCGCAATCTTCGCCAGCCGCGCCGCCAGTTCCGGCGTCAAGGCGCCTTCCGGAACCCGCCAGCTCCAGTTCCCTTGCGCCACCGAGGGCGTATTCATGCGCGCCTTGCCATCCAGTTCCAGCAGGTCCTGGGCGGGAACCACCGCCATCCGCGCAGCGCTCGCCTCCACCGCCCGGATCAGCGGCCACACCGGATGATCGTGCACAGGTCCCACGTAGGCTTCCACCGCCGCCCGCTCCAGTGCGCTGGCCGTCTTCCACCAGCCCTGCGTCGTATTGTTGTCATGGGTTCCGGTGTAGGCCACGGTATCGCTCGTGCAGCGATGCGGCAGGTGAATATGCGCGCCCTTGCTGTTGAAGCCGAACTGCGCCACCTTCATCCCCGGCATGCCCCACTCCAGGCGCAACGCGTCCACTTCGGGAGTAATCAGGCCCAGGTCCTCGGCCACCAGCGGCAACGGCCCCAGCGCCGCCTCCAGCGCGGCAAAGAGCTTCTTGCCCGGCGACTTGATCCACTTGCCCTTCACCGCCGTCTCTTCGCTCGCGGGAATCGACCAGTACGCCTCGAAGCCCCGGAAGTGATCCAGCCGCACAATGTCATACAGCTCGCAGGCCCGGCGGATCCGCTTCACCCACCAGTCGAACCCCTGCCGCTCCAGCACATCCCAGCGATACAGCGGATTCCCCCAGCGCTGACCGGTCGGCGAGAAATAATCCGGAGGCACCCCGGCCACATTCACCGGCTGCAACTCCTCATCCAACTCGAACAGCTCCGGATGCACCCACACATCCGCGGAGTCCATATTCACAAAGATCGCCACATCGCCCAGAATGCGGATTCCGTGCCGCGCCGCCGCATCGCGCAGATGCTTCCACTGCTTGGCGAAGGCAAACTGCAGCACCTGCTCCTCGGCCAGTCGCCGCCCGTGGGTCGCGGCCACCTTTGCCAGCGCTTCTGGCTGACGCCGCCGCAGCGGCTCCGGCCAAACCGTCCACGCTCCGGTATTGAACTGGCGGCGCAGTTCCGCAAACAGGGCATAATCCACCAGCCACCCGGCCTGCAACTGGCAGAACTCCTCAAACTCCTGCCACTGCGCGGCGAGCTTCGGATCGCGCGCGCCGCGGTCGAGAAAGTTCCCCGCCGCCTCATACAGCAATTTGCCCTTGCGCCATTCAACTTCGCCGAAGTCCACGTGGCCGTTCCGTCCGGTGTGCCCTGCCAGCCGTTCTCCGTCGATCCAGCCCCAGTCGGAAAGGTATTCGACGCTGATCAGGTGCGGATTCCCCGCAAACGCCGACGATCCCGCATAGGGCGAGTTCCCGAAACCCGTGGGGCATAGCGGCAGAACCTGCCACACATGCTGCTTTGCCGCCGCCAGAAACTCCACAAATGCGTGTGCCGCGGGGCCCAGGTCACCGATGCCGCCATACGACGGCAAAGAACTTATGTGCAGCAATACTCCGGACGAACGTTGAAATTCCATGATTGTATTATCGACCGATTCAGTGATTCTTCACCGTCATCCTGAGCGAAGCGTAGCGAAGTCGAAGGACCTGCGGTTCGTAAAGCGAAGCGTAGCGAAGTCGAAGGACCTGCGGTTCGTAAAGCGAAGCGTAGCCGGGTGCCCCATCCTTTCCCGCGTATTTTGCGGGAAAGGGTGGGAAACGATGACACTCATTTGCTGCCGGATCAATAAGAGCCGGATCGGCAGGCCCGATCGCGTGAATTTGCAGCCGCCTGGGAACCCCACCCACACCGCGCCCATCCCGCTGGGTGATCCAAATCACACCAGCTCAACAACCTTTCCTGAATAATCGTCTTGAACCCTTTAAAATGCCTTTAGATCGGCTTTTTCGGTCACCCAGGCGTTCAGTCCCCCTCCGGCCGGGCCGGAGAGATTTCCCCGTTCGTGGCCAGCTTCGGCTGTGTCGGAGTCGCACTCATGTATAAGATCCTCGAAGCCCGCAGTGTTGGCTTCAAAATCAAGCAGTTTGTGATCGAGGCACCGCGCATCGCGCGCAAGCAGCGGCCGGGGCAGTTCGTCATTCTGCGCCTGCACGAAAATGGCGAACGCATCCCCCTGACCATCAAGAGCTCCGACCCCGCGGCGGGCACGGTCACCATTGCCGTTCAGTCCATCGGCAAAACCACTTCCCTGCTCAACTGCCTGGAAGCAGGCGATCACATTCTCGACATCGTCGGCCCCCTCGGCCATCCCAGCGAGATCAGGAACTTCGGAACCGTGGTGATTCTGGCCGGCAGCGTAGGCACCGCCATGGCCCTGCCCACCGCCCATGCACTCAAGGCCGCCGGGAACCACGTCGTCTTTATCGAGGGCGCGCGCAGCACCGAAATGGTGGTCTTTGAAGACGAGGTCCGCCAGGCCAGCAGCGAAGCCTACATCATGACCGACGACGGCAGCTACGGCGAGCAGGGTCTGGTCACCAAAAAGCTCAACGAGCTGATTGCCGCCGGGCGCAAGATCGACTTTGTCCTCGCCGTCGGCCCGGTACCCATGATGCGCGCCGTCGCCCAGGTGACCACCCCGCTCGGCATCAAGACCATGGTCAGCCTCAACTCCATCATGGTCGACGGAACCGGCATGTGCGGCGGCTGCCGCGTGGTGCTCGGCGACAAGAGCAAGTTTGCCTGCGTCGACGGCCCCGAGTTCGACGCCGCCAAGGTCAATTTCGAGATCCTCATGCAGCGCAACGCCATGTATCGCGACATGGAGGGCGAGTCCCTCGAGCGCTTTGAATTGAATAAAGCCCAGGAAGTGGCTGAAATTCGCTGCCAGCTTGCCGCCCGCCTTGCCAAAGAGGAGACCCACTATGCCAGATAAAGATTCTCTTTCTCTAGCCAAGAATCCTCTTTCGCTCAAAGACCGCATGAAGATCCCCCGCACCCACATGGCCGAGGCCGACCCCGTCGAGCGCAGCCGCAGCTTTCAGGAAGTCAACCTGGGCTTTTCCATCCTCGATACCGCCGCTGAAGCCGCCCGCTGCATCGAGTGCGCCAAGCCCGGCTGCGTGCGCGAGTGCCCGGTCGGTGTCAAGATCCGCGAAGTCGTCGAGCTGATCTACGCCGGCGACATTCTCGCCGCCGCTGCCAAAATCCGTGAAGACAACGCCCTGCCCGCCGTCACCGGCCGCGTTTGCCCGCAGGAGCACCAATGCGAGGGCGGCTGCGTCCTCGGCAAAAAAGGCGAAGCTCTCGCCATCGGCAACCTGGAGCGCTTTGTCGCCGACTACGAGCGCACCAGCGGCCAGCTCGGCCTGCCCACCATTGCTCCCTCCACTGGCAAGAGCGTGGCCATCGTCGGCAGCGGTCCTGCCGGACTCAGCGCCGCCGGCGACCTGGTCCAGAAAGGCCATCGCGTCCGCGTCTTTGAAGCGCTGCACGAGATCGGAGGCGTGCTGCTTTATGGAATCCCCGAGTTCCGCCTGCCCAAGGTCATCGTCAAGGGCGAAGTGGAAAACCTGCGCAAGATGGGCGTGGAGTTCGAGACCAACGTCGTGGTCGGCAAAAGCGTCACCATCGACGAGCTGATGCACGACGAGCATTACGACGCCGTCTTTGTCGCCACCGGCGCGGGCCTGCCGGTGTTTCTCAACATCCCCGGCGAGCATCTCAACGGCGTTTACTCCGCCAACGAGTTCCTCACCCGCGTCAACCTGATGCGCGCCTATCAATTCCCGGAAAATGACCAGCCGGTCTACGACTGCCGCGACAAGAACGTCATCGTTGTCGGTGGCGGCAACACGGCCATGGACGCCGTACGCACCGCCCGCCGCCTCGGCGCGCGCACCGCGACTTTGGTTTATCGGCGCTCCGCGGCCGAAATGCCGGCCCGCGCCGAAGAAGTGAAGCACGCCCGCGAAGAAGGCATCGAATTCCGCCTGCTCACCAATCCCGTCGAGTTTCTCGGCGACGAAAAAGGACGCCTCACGCAAGCCCGCGTCGTCCAGATGGAATTGAGCGAGCCCGATGCAAGCGGCCGCCGCCGCCCGGTAGAAATCCAGGGATCGGCGAATCTTCTCCCCGTCGACGTGGCCATCATCGGCGTCGGAACCACCGCGAATCCGCTCATCCAGAGCACCACGCCTGATCTGGCCACCAACAAGTGGAATTACATCGTGGCCGATGAAAAGACCACCCGCACCAGCAAGCGCGGCGTCTTTGCCGGCGGCGACATCGTCACTGGCGGCGCAAGGGTAATCCTGGCCATGGGCGCCGGCCGCAAAGCCGCCGCCTCCATCCACGATTACCTCAGCGGCGACGGAAGCTGGTAAAAAGCAGGGACTGAGGGAACAGGGATTAGGGACTAGAGATCAGCCCGCACTTCTCACCAGCTGCGAAATAGGTAGCGCCGGCCTCCAGGTCGGCTGTCCTGAGGGCTTCCCGGCCCTCAGGCGCTTTTTCGGCCCATTAATTCCGATGAATTGCGCTGGCTGTGAAAAATACTGTATTGAGAGCAGGGACTACAGCGAAACCAGAGTTGGTGTATCTCGGAGGCACTACGCTAAAGTCGACGCGACCATCAGGGAGCGGCGACCTTGCTCGAAACCGACCGGGCCACAGGGACTCTGGTTTCGCTCTAGCGGACCTGCCCCGCCGTTGAAATCTGATGGGGACGGGATGATCCCCGCCATCTCCATGTCAATTCCGGTCCACCGCTGCTCCGGATGCCACTCTGCGGCAACTTCGCCGACCGACCCCAAGATGTATTCCCTGATCCCTACTCCCCACTCCCCACTCCCTATTCCCTATTCCCTATTCCCTATTCCCCAGAAACACGAAATTCGCGCACACTGGTTTGTATGAAGAAGATCACCTTCAGCGCCGACGAGGATCTGATCGAGCGTGCGCGTTCAATTGCGAGCGCGCTGCGCAGAACGCTCAACCGTGCGTCCCGCGAGTGGCTGAAGCAATTCACGCGAAGTGCAGGGGACGCCCGGAGCTTCGATGCGCAAGGTTTCGATGAAGTTATGAGGCAATTGCAGCATGTGGATGCCGGTCGGCATTTCAGCAGGAACGAATTGAGCGAGCTATAGATTTTCTCGCGCGGCGCCAAGAGATTCAGTGATTGCACAACCTTCCGCTGGCAGGCTTTTCTGATCCCTGTTCCCTATTCCCTGTTCCCTAAGTCCCTTAGTCCCTGTTCCCTATTCCCTGCTCCCTCAGTCCCTTAGTCCCTGCTCCCTTAGTCCCTGCTCCCTCAGTCCCTAAGTCCCTGCTCCCTCAGTCCCTTAGTCCCTTAGTCCCTGTTCCCTTAGTCCCTGCTCCAAAAAAGAGGGCGGCAAAGGTCTCCCTTTGCCGCCGCCCGTCCCTGGGTTGTCTTGAAGTGATTGCAATCTTGCGTTTGCTGCCTAACTGTTTACTGCAAAAGCTTGGTGACTTCCTGCTGAACCGTATTCGCCTGCGCCAGTGCCGCGATGCCGGTCTGGCTCAGAATCTCGTACTTGGACATGGCCGCGGTGGCCGAAGCGTAGTCGGTGGCCTGGATCGCGTTCTGCGCCGAGGTCACGTTCTCCTGCTGCGTGGTCAGCACTTGCCCGATCGAGTTCAGCGTATTGATCTGCGCGCCGATATATCCGTCCAGCGACGCAACGTCGGTAATCGCTGTGCTCAGTGCGGTCAGCGCGGCGGACGAATCCGATTGCGAAAGGAGGTCGGTATTGCTGAGGGACTGCCCTGCCGCGTCGGAGTAGCTGATGGTGGCCGTCCCGCCCGTACCGTTCGAATCCGCGATGATGCCCACGTTCGTTGTACCGCCCGTGGTGCTGGTGTCGGTAATTACGCCCGAAACGCCGATGCTGTAATACTTTGAGGCGGTCGCGCCGGTTGCTCCGTCCGCGGCATAGCCAAGGGCCGCTGCCCCATCCGTGGTGTCGGTTCCGTTATTCGTCACCGTCAGTGCCGTGTTCGTCGAATTGAAGGTCATCGCTGTGCCGGCGGCGTTCAGCGAGGCGGTTGCTCCGAAGTTGCCTTTGTTGATGTATGTCTCAAGGTTGGCGAGCGTGTCGGTGATGCCCGCAGTTCCCAGCGCGATGACGTTGCTGCCAATCGTAATGTTCCCGGCCAACGTATCGCCGAAAGCGGACCCGGCCGCGGGCAGCGACAAGGTTCCCAGGGTGGTCGAACTCTGGCTCTGTGTCGGCGTATCGGTCAGGCTAATCGCCGTGGGGACCCCACCCGCGATGTCGGTAATGTTCGTGCCCGAGACGGCAACCGCCGAATCGGCCGAGAGAAGCGTCAGCGTGGTGCCGGCGCCATTCACCTGGGCGGTTACGCCGTAGTTGTCGGTGTTGATGGTCGCCGCCAGATTGGCCAGCGTGTCCGTGGCGTTCGCCTGTCCCAGCGCGATGTTATGGTTGGTGCCGTCGGAGCCCACAATGCTCAGGGTGCCGCCCAGCGTGTCGGTCGAAAGTCCGAGGGTCAGTGCGCCTACCACGCCGGCCCCGATGGCGGTCGGGTCATTGGCGCCGATGCCCTGTGCGGAGATCTCGATGCCGGTGTCGTTGCCGCTGCCGCCGGCTACTTGCGAGGACTTGGCGGCCGCCAACGCCGCGCTGCCTGCCTGCGTGGCGGTCGCAAAGGTGGCGCTCAAGCCCAGGCCCGAGTTATTGATGGCGCTGATCAGGCCCTGAGCCGTGTTGGCATAAGCCGTTCCCGTGCCCACCACGATGTTCGCGCTCGCGGTAGTGACAGAACCCGCCGTTCCCTTGGTCAGATAGTTCAGGCTGATGGTCGTCGATCCAGCAAGATTCAGCGTATCGGTCAACGCGGCGTTCTTCCCGCCGCTCGAAAGGTCG
>Ga0181529_10003741_pt1 | contig 16998 bp, 14 predicted proteins | sample PEATcosm2014_Bin_36_FD_119763 | JGI IMG/M metagenome (GOLD analysis project Ga0181529, IMG submission 119763) | Peatland microbial communities from MTU Mesocosm Facility, Houghton, MI, USA - PEATcosm2014_Bin10_30_metaG | ecosystem: Environmental > Terrestrial > Soil > Wetlands > Peat | place...
CAGTTCCGTCGCCTGCTGGTTCGCCATGAGCATCTGATCGCTACCTATAGAGCCTTCTTCTATCTCGCCTGCTTCTGGATTACCCTGCGCAAGTGTTTATGAAACACGCTCTAGTACGCGAGTGGGTGCCAGCCTACGACGCAACGATTCTAGATTGGGGGGGCAGCACGGACAAGTGACACGCCTGCTCTCGCATTTTTATCCGAACACCACTTGTTATGCCTTGAGCGACGACTCCTATGATCGCGATTATGGCCTTGCTGATTGGCACCGAAGGCTCAATATCGATCATGTAGTTCGATCTTCTGACCCAAGACGGCTTAACGCGGCAGATTGCTCATTTGACGCTGTGATCTCCTCCGGCGTGTTTGAGCATGTTGGCGAGTGCGGTCTCAGTGAACTCGACGCCGTATCAGAATTGTATCGCGTATTAAAGCCAAATGGGCTGCTGTTTATTTGGCTCCTGCCGCGACGTTTTGGACGTGAGTGCGTTTATTCCTTACTGCGCAGAACTGCCCATCAGCGCCGATATCTTAAGAAAGAAATCATCGAGATCCTGCGTGGAGCGGGTTTCACTATTCCATACATTCGCTCCCACGAACTTATGCCACTTTCCATTCTAAAGCGACTGTCGCGATACGTTTCGCCTTACACGTTAGTTGGTCTAGACTATGCCGCGTCCGAACGTCTCAGCTTTCTAGCCCAGAATTTCACAGTTATCGCAAGGAAGTGACAGTCCGCCTGAACTGGACTTGCGTTATATTTGGACGACCGGTTAAGGTCGCTTGATCGCGCATGAGGAGCGGTTGGTTTGAATGTGCCGGACGGCTCCAGTTGCCGCCGAAGCGGAGTGCAAGTGGGACGAGCTGGCGAAGGGAACGGCTGCAAAGCTTATGGTTTTCGCCTCATTCAATGAGCGTGCAGGGTTCTTTATTGGAAAGTGTATTGATGGACAGGGCTGACTCAAGAAAGCTATAATATATTTAGTTGTGGATCTTGATCCAGTGCGGTTGCGGTATGTGCAGAAACCAAGTGCACCAGCTCTTCTGGTTTGAACATCCAGCTTCGAAGGTCGTCTGAGAGCCTATCTTGTTTGTGAGTCCAATGTTTCCCAAGCTATCGATTTGTATTCCGGCCTACAATCGGGCCAAATATCTGCCTGCGCTGCTGGACTCCGTCCTCACACAGAATTACCCCAGCGTTGAAATTGTGATTTCGGAGGACAACTCTCCGGAGCGCCGACAGATTGCCGAAGTCGTCGAGGGATATAGGCATCGAGGTGTGGACTGTATTCGATATTTTGAAAACGAGAAGACGCTCGGTTTCGACGGGAATTTAAGAATACTCTTCACTAGGGCTACCGGCGACTACTGCGTGATGATGGGCAACGACGATCTGCTATGCCCAGGTGCGCTGAGTACCATAGGCGCCTTGCTCGCCGCGCATCCCGACGTTGCGGTTGCAATTCGGTCGTATGGCTGGTTCCACGACAACCCTGCGGATATGGAGCAGGTCGTTCGGTATTTTCCGGCGACCAGCATCTTCGATCCTGGAGAGGAAACAGCGGTCACGTTCTTTCGCAGAGTAGGGGCTTTGGCCGGTCTCGTCTTCCGTCGCGAAGATGCGGTTGCAGTTGCGTCGGATCGATTTGACGGGACTCTCTTTTACCAAGTCTATCTTGCTGCCGAATTGCTGCTGAGGGGGCATGGTTTATACATAGCCGAAACGATTGCAGTTTGTTACGAAGGCAAACCCGATTTTGGTCAAAGTTCGGTGGAGCAAGGTGTATTCCAACCGGGGATCTACACCTCAGACGCCCGGATTGCCATGATTCGCGGCATGCTCGACATCGCAGCATACATGGACAAGACCCACCACTGTTGTATGCACAAGCGGGTTTTGAAGGACCTGGGCAACTACTCGTACTGTTTCCTCGTGTTTCAGGCGACTTCTCGCTTCGCTGACTTTTGGAGGTACTATCGCATTCTGGGGAAAATCGGTTTCAACCGGAACCCCCTGTTTCATCTTTACTTTTGGAGCCTTGCTCTGCTAGGCAAAGGCAGATGTGAAGCCATTGTCAAGTTCCTGCGGTCCACTCTGAAAACTACGCCACGCCTCGGTAATATTGCATCCGGGACATCTTTGAAAAAAGCAATCGCCCCGGCTTCGGGCAGGCCTCGGAGAGGGCGCGAATGAATGGACCAGTGGAGTGAGCTGCCCTTTTGCAAAAGATTACGCTAAAGCATGATTATCACTACGGGATCATCTTGTATTGGAATATGGTAAGAGATTGCACGTTGCGGGACACGGGTGTATGCTGCTGTAGCGCGTAAGGAACAATAGAGATTCCTATTTAGTTATGTGTGAGGATAATTGTCAAGATGCCAAACGCAATCTACAACTACAAATCGGCTTTTTACTCTTTTACAGCCCCCGATGTAATCAGATCGGCGCACGAGATTGTGAAGATTGCTAAGGATGTCCTCAATCCCAGGAGTGTCGTCGACGTGGGATGTGGTACAGGCACATGGCTGAAAGTCTGGTCGGATTTCGGAGTTGGAGACATTCTTGGAATTGATGGAGACTGGATTCGGCCAAATCACCTCGTGATTCCGCTTGACAGATTCAGGTCGATGGATTTGAGTGCTCCCACAGCGTTGGTAAGAGAATATGACCTTGTACAATCGCTTGAGGTAGCCGAGCACTTGCCCAAAGCGGCCGCCGAAGCTTTTGTTTCATTTCTTTGCTCCCTCGGTCCGGTAGTTCTGTTCAGCGCAGCAATTCCCTATCAGGGAGGGAGGGGCCATATTAACGAGCAGTGGCCTGAGTATTGGGCGGAGCTGTTTATGCGCAAGGGATATGTCGCCATCGACACGATCCGCAATCGTGTCTGGGATAATCCAAATGTCGAATGGTGGTATTCTCAAAACATCCTGATATTCGCGCAAGCTGAGCATCTCAAATCGCTGGAAGGGCTTAGTGAGCTTTATGTAGTTCAACCGCAAGGATCTCTAACTAAAGTCCATCCGCGGTTGTGGCTCGAAAGAAATGGCAGACCATTGCCATTGGAAAAAATCGTTAAAATGCTCCCGGGAAGCGGTTTTCAGTTTTTCCAGAGGGCATTTCGAAAGCTAAGAAATACGTTCAACTGATGCCACAATGAGCCGACCTTGATATGCAACATTTTACCTGACACCGCTTGCGCAATTTGGTCAAGCAAACTAATATCTGGCTTGGCATAGATCCAGTAGCGGCATCGTTTCCATCTCGCGCCTCTGACTTTCGTTTGTGGCGCGAACAATCGTTCAACACAAAGAACCGTGGAATACACACGGAAATGTCGAACTGCTACTAGCACCTTGGCATAGCCGGTGGTTCTCACCTTTGGAATTGGGCGATTGTGAGCATTTGCACTACAGATTGGAAGGGTAGGTATAGTCTATCTATGTGCGATGATCCTGTCCGAAATCCAGAGCAAACCCCGGAGCCGTTGGTTGCGGTTCTTGTTCCATCTTATAACCAAGAAAAATATATATTTGAATGCCTAGAATCCATCAAGAGTCTGAACTATAGAAGACTGGAACTCATAATCAGCGATGACTGCTCTCGAGATGGCACCTTCGAGCTGGCAAAGCAATGGACACGGGAGAACGCAGGCAGATTCGAGCGTACTCATGTCGTACGGCAAGACAAGAATATTGGCGTAGTGAAAAATTTACAATATTTATTTAATAATGCTCAAGGCGATTACTTGGCATACATCGCAGCAGATGATGCATTTGTCGAATCTGCAATTGCGAGGCGCGTGGAAATAATGCGGAAGAATCGAGATATTGACGGCGTATTTGGGAACGCACAACTGATTTCAAATACTGGAGGGGTGTTAAGAGAACGATTTATACCGCGGTGGATTGCGAGAGAGTTGACTTCGCGAAGGCTATTGGTCTCCAGCCTCGTGCTGAATTGGAATTCTCCCGGCCCCGTGATGATGCTAAGAAGGGAAGCGGTTCTTGAGAATGGGAGCTTGGGCATTTTGCCAGCTGATTTGCAAGGTGAGGACAAGTATATCTACATTCGCCTAGCTGCACGCGGCAAGCTGCAGTTTATCGATGAAGTTGTTGCAAAATATCGCGTAGTACAAGATAGTCTATCGCGAACGCCATCGCTGCACAGGGATGTTTTCGAATACTGCTTGCAGAGCGACAAGAGGAACAGACATCTAGTGTCCGGCCTCGACCGATGTGCTATTGAGGTTAGAATAGCAAGATTTGATCTGGAACTGAACAAAGGATGCGCCATGATTTATGAATTGAAGAAGCTATTTCTTCGTTTACTGGCCATGCAGTTGAAAATAATATTGTTTATTCGTGCCATAATATGTAAGGCATGGCCGCTACAGGAGAGCGACAAGCGCTGCTAATGGCTTAAGTTGAATCGTGAGTAAGCCAAAGGCTGGACACATCGGTGGCATGATCGACATTTATGATCCGTTCTTCCAGGTAAAGTTTCTCGCCATTTGTCCGAGCCGCCCTACCGGGCCGTCGAGCTCTCCCATGTGTGAGATTCTCCCCAATGAGAATATGCCGAACCAGGCTGCCAGAAGGCAACCAGGCAAGATACCCCACGGGGAGAGGGAAGCAAGAATCCCCACGCCGACACACGTTGCTAACGCGACGGTGAACAAGCGAAGGACTGCCAGAGACCAGCGAAATCCGATTCGCCGGCGGGCTAGAAGATATACCAGAGGAAGATAGAAAGTGTACATCGCGAGGTAGGCGACGCCTGTGATTTGCAAACCGATAACCGGCACAAACATTCCGATCAGCCCTGCCATAATAAGCCAAGCAGCAGTTTCAGTCCAGAAGAAGGTCTTTCCGTCGCCCGCGGCGAGAATAACAAAGCCTAGCGGCCAGCTTGCCACTTTGAGAACGTCGCCCAATACCTGCCATCGCAGAATTTCAATGGCAGGGAAAAACGATGAGGAATAGAGCAGATGCATAACCCAGGGAGCCATTGCCATCATAGCGATAAAGACCGGCGTGCTAAGAAGCATGGCGATTTCCGTTTGTTCATTGATCAGGCGCCCAGCGGCTTTATGGTCGTGGATCACTCCGGTCAGTCGTGGGTAGTAGTCTGACGCCATCGCCGTTAGAACAAACGTAACGTACACCATGGAGATCGTCCATGCTGCCTGATATTGGCCGAGCGACTGCGAGCCCAGGACTCTGGCGACATCGATCCGTATCCAGAGCTGTGTCAACTGTTGAACAAGCCCTGCGCCTACCATTGCGATGCCAAGGCGAAGAAGCATCTTCCATTCACGCGTTAATTCCGGCAGGGAAACGGTCTCTGTTCTGGCTTTCGGCAGTCTCGACACGAATATGTGGCCGAGTACAAAGCTCGCCAAAGGGACGATCAAGACATATGCAACCAAGCCGGCGTTGCCCCATCGCCAGAGCAAGGCGATACCCAGTACAGTACTGATTGCCGATCCATAGACATTGAGACGAGCGATGTCTCCAATGCGGCGCATGCCTTGGATCAACGCTGCCTGCGATGCCCCTGCAACCGAAAGTGCCACGCCTATCGAAAGCCACCCGACCGCCTCAGAATTAGACGCGTTACCGAGTGCATGGACGGCCAGGACCACCCGCAGAGACCACACAACCAACCCGCCGGCACAGGCAAGGAATATCGTGCCCCAGAACAGAGCGCGGCGCGCCACCATGATCGCGCGCGCGTCCTCTTTACTGCAGGCCTCTGCAATCTGGCGCGTACCTACCGGGCCCAGGCCCATGGTGGCAACCGTGGATGCCGTCCCCATAAGACCGGTGTACAGACTGGCCAAGCCCACACCCGCAGGTCCAAGCAACACAGCCAGGACCTTCGTGCGCAGTACGCCAATTGCAATATTGATGAACGACGCACCTCCAATGATGGAAGTACTTCTCAGAATTCGGTGGTACGATGCTTTCGCCTCGGTCATCCGTGAGCCGCTGCTTTCAACGTGACAATCGCGGACGTAACGCCTGCATCTTCCAACTTCGGTCCCATGGGCAAACTGAGCAAGCGATTGGCCATGCTTTCGGCAATGGGAAACCGACCCGTGGCGTACCCCGCATCGCGATATGCCATTTGTTGAATGAATATAGACATTAGGATAGGATCGTATTTCGTGGAGTTACACTCACAGCCTTCAGTAGATCCTCTTCATCGTCTTTCTGCTTAGGAGGCGCCTTTGAAGCAAAGGCCAGTACCTCCTCGATCACTCTGGCTTGCTGTTGCGTGGTAAGCTGCGGAAACATCGGCAGTGAGATGATTTCGGCCGAAGCGCGTTCGGCCACGGGGAAGTCTCCCACACTGTAGTTGAGCGAGGCATATGCCTTCTGCAAATGCAGGGGAATTGGGTAGTGAATTCCCGTGCCAATGCCCGCTTTTTTCAAGTGGCCGATCATGCCGTCGCGGTCGTTGGTGCGGATCACAAAGAGGTGATACACAGCGCGAGACCATGAGGGTTCAAACGGAAGAGTGATAGCTTTATTGCTCGCCAAAAGACGGGAATAATCGGCTGCGCGGTCGCGGCGCTGCGCGTTCCACGCAGCAAGATGAGACAACTTAGCGTGCAATATCCCGCACTGGATCGCGTCCAGCCTCCCATTGTAGCCCTCCACGTCGTGATAGTACTTCTTCGCCTGGCCGTGATTGCGCAACATCCTGATTTTGTCGGCCATAACGGCGTCATTCGTTGTCACTGCACCGGCTTCGCCACACGCTCCCAGGTTTTTCCCAGGGTAAAAGCTGAATGCAGCCGCACTGCCCATGGTTCCTGCTTTCATCCAGCGATTGAACTTTTTAGAGAAGTATTCAGCACCGTGGGCCTGACAAGCATCCTCAATCACGGTGAGACCGTACTGGCTGGCTAACCTCAGTATCGAATCCATGTCGGCCATTTGGCCGTAGAGATGCACCGGCACCACTGCGGTTATCGGTCGTCCACTCCGCAGACTTATGAGCCTCCCTAATTTGTCCCGAGAGCACTGCCGTTCCAGGAACTGTTGCAGCATCTCAACCGACATGTTGTATGTGTGTTCGTCAATGTCTACAAATTCCGGGAGTGCACCTGCTTGCGAGATAGCTTCCGTTGTGGCAATGAATGTATGCGGAACGGTCAGTACCACATCGCCGGCTTGAACTCCACAAGCCATGATGGCAAAGCGTAATGCATCTGTACCGCTGCTAACGGCTATAGAATGACTTGTTCTGCAGAAGGCTGCATAGGCTTTCTCAAACTCCTCCACCATGGGGCCGCCAATAAAGTCAGCCGTGTGCAGTACCCGGCGAAAGACGCCGACAAGTTCGCGCTCGAGTTCCAGATGGGGAGTAACCAGATCCAGGAAAGGAACATTGTTTGAAAAATCATTAGTATTAAGCATTGGGATACTCCACAATCTCATCTAGGTAACGTAGAATTCTGGCCGGATTTCCGGCTACGACAGCGTTCGGAGGAACATCCCGGGTGACAACGCTGCCGGCGCCCACGATCGCGTTCTCGCCAATGGTGATGCTGGAAAGAATCGTCGCGCCTGAGCCCACGGATGCACCCTTCTTTACAAATGTCCGCTCGATCTTCCAGTCGGCTTCGGTTTGCAGGCTTCCATTGGGAGTAGTGGCTCGAGGATAACTATCGTTTATAAACATCACGCCATGCCCGATGAACACGTTATCGTCGATGACAACGCCTTCACAGATAAACGAGTGACTCGATACCTTGCAGCGCTTGCCGACACTGGCATGCTTCTGAATTTCGACGAATGAACCGATCTTTGTCTCGTCCCCAATCTCGCACCCGTACAGATTGATGAATTTCGAGAGACGAACGTTCTTTCCCAACTTCACGTCATCCGAGATGCAGTTGTAGGAGTTCACAGATAGACCAGGGATCCTCTCTTGCTCAGTGACTTACTGGCTGCTTCCAGCATCTTGACTACCCGCAACCCGGCACAGCCGTCGTTCAATGGCTCATGCCCATTTGAAACACAATCTACAAAATAGGACAACTCCTTACTCAGAGCCTCAACCCGTTCCAGTTGAGGAGCCCACATATCGCCGGACCGGTAGTTCACCAGTAGTTCATAGACGCCTTCGCTGTTGGTGATCTGCACTCCCTTGTCGTATACCTTCAGTTTTTCATCGGCTTCGAGATCGTTCCAGACCAGCATTCGCTTTTCTCCGCCGATAAGTGTGGTCCTCACCTTTACCGGCGAGAGCCAATTGACGTTGATATGCGCAATGACCTTCTCCGGGAAATACAGCGTCATGAAGGCTACATCCTCATAGTCGTTCAGATGTTTCTCCCCGGTCGCAACAATCGCCTCGGGACTTACCTTGATGAGGTAATCCATAATGGAAAGATCATGCGGCGCGAGGTCCCAAAGAACGTTGATATCGTGTTGGAAAAGACCGAGATTAACGCGAGTGGAATCGTAGTAATAAAGTTTTCCCAGCGTTCCTTCGTCGAGCAATTGGTGGATTTTCTTTACTGCGCTGGTGAATAGGAAGGTATGGTCAACCATGATCTTGAGATTCCTTTGCAGGGCAAGGTCGATCAGTTCCTTTCCTTGCGAGGAATTGCTGGTGAACGGCTTCTCAACAAACACATGCTTTCCGTTCTGCAAAGCGGCTTTTGTAAGCTCGTAGTGCGTCCAAACAGGAGAGACGATGGCGACAGCGTCGATCTTAGTGGACAAGACCACATCCGAGGCGTCTGCCGTGACATTGATTGTCGGATATGCCATTTGTGCGCGCTTCCTCGCGGTTGGACTAACATCTGCGATTGCTAGTAACTGAGAACCATCCTGACTCACAATATTTCTCGCGATGTTGGGTCCCCAGTAGCCGTATCCAATTAATCCGAAATTCACGATGACCTTGCCCTTTCAATAATCTGTTGAATGCAATCACGTATTTCGAAACTGTACTTTACTTTGGTTCAGATTAGCTTCGCACATACGACCACCGCCGATTCACCGCAATTAGGACCTCGAACGCCAGCAGCAGAACCTTATTTACCGTAACTATAATTCACTACTCAGCTCACGACTGAACTGGCAACCCCCCTCTGCCCAGTCTGAGCGCCGGTTTGGAGTGTTTGGGACTCACTGAGCTGTGGAGGCATTTTTTACTTGGCATCTCCGGCTTCGTTCGGATGATGGTGACGCTTTCCAAATTAATTATAGGGGATTTTCAGGCTTAAAACATCCGCCATAGTCCTCAGCACCTTTTCCTGAACGCTCAAGCTATAGATTGAGCAACTAAGCGCGAACAGACTGTTTACAGAATAGCATCATTTTGAATCGGGCCAACCGCTCATGGTCTTCAGGATTATTCTGAGCGTTCTCTAAAGCCTTCGCCATGAAAGCCCACAGGATTCCCAGGAGAAATCCGCACACTGAGGCGACCAGGACGTTGCGGGTACGCTTGGGAGACGATTTGCGATCCGGTGTGACTGCGGGATCGACGACCTGAATGAGCGCGCCCTCCTTCGCCTCATCGAGTTTGGCAGCCTCGAACTGCCGCGCCAGAATATCGAAGATTGTCTCGTTGTACTTAACGTCGCGCAGTTTGCGAACGTATTCGAGACTCGCCTCGGGAACCAGGCCTTTGGGAACGATGAGTTCGCCGGCGGGGTTGTCTTCAGTGCCGCCCAGTTTGGCCAACTGTGCGCGCATGCCCTCCAACTCCCGCTGTGCCTGCATCAACTGGGAGTTTTCCGCGGTTGCATACGTCTGCATCCCCTGAATCTGCACCTCCCTCGCTGTGATCTGCGCGCGAAGTGATTCCGCCGAATCAATCAGTGCGCGCGCTTGGCTGTCGGGCTGGATTACTCCTGTAGTCTGTTCTGTCTGCTTCAGTGCCTCTTCGGCGTTGGCCAGGTTGTCCTTCGCCTGCTCAAGCTCCTGCTCGAAAAATAGCCTGCGCTGGGAGGCCTCAGTGATGGCAAGATGTTGAGACAGATTTCGAAACTGATCGACATAGCCGTTGGCAATATCCGCTGCGTTCTGTGGATTGCGGTCCTCAACCGATATACGGATCAGACCATCCTTGCCGCTGCCATCCACGGTTACATGGTTCTCGAACGCCATGCGCGCATCGGAGAGATACCGCGCGTGGTACTCCTGCATCAGGCCGAAATGCCGCACCATAGCGTCCTCTACCGTGCGGCTCTGTAGCATCCCGACGAACATGTCGTTGGCGTTCTTGAGGCCGAGACCGCCAGCCAGCGCAGCCACGCTACCCATGGAGCCAAGCTGGGAGGCCAGCGCTGTGCTCATGGAAGAGCTCTGCTGTGGTGGCAGCAAGGTCACGGTAGCGGTATAGCTCTTAGGCTGAAGAAACGAGATCACGATCGCGAGGATGGTGAAGACCGCTGTGACCCAGAGGATCAAGCGCTTCCGCTCGGCGAGGACGACGAGAAGATCGAGCAGGGAGATTTCGTCCTCCTCGTTTGCGGCACCGTCAGCGATGTGCGAGGCAGGAGGAGAATCAACGTGTTCATTTAGTTCGGAATGCGGAGTTTCAGTCGTCATCGGTTCCTGTGGATCGGGACAAGCATCTATCCCTGCATTCTATAATGAGGGCGCTCAAAACTCTGCTACTGAATTATGCTCAATGCAGCAGCGCCCTGTGCGAAGTGCGGGAACACCTGCCCCCAGTCGAGCACAAGCCTACAATGTAGACCGATAAATGGCGAGCCGCCTCAATCGGTTGAGGTTCTGTTTTCCACTCTTGACGGCGGATCACAGACGAAATGCCGTGAACAGAGCTTACCCTGCTGTTAACTAAATAAGCAATAGGCGGTTTGTCAACTTGACAGTCAATTGCCGCACATCCGAATGGAGAATGGACGTGAGCATTCTCTCATGCCTCATCCTCCGCTTTGCAAGCAGAGCGGTGCATTGTGTTCCCCGGCTGGGCTGAACCGTTCCGACAGTTTCATTGCATTCCCTCTGTTGCTCATTTCGCTGCGCTCTATGGGAGCTTTATTATTGATTCTTATATAGATATCTTCCGTCGGCGCAATCGTATGAGAGCCGGCGCAATCCTATGCAGAGGTGATAGAGTAATCGGGATTGCATCGAATTCAAAAAAGTGTGCCATTTTATACAGGTTCTGCTATCGTTCTAACAAGTGACAACATTACGAGACTTTTTCCCTTACGCGAAGGATGTAAGGCTTTGACGCAGTGAGTATCGATGATCGAAGACATGTCTCAGGACGAACAGCGGTAGAGGGGCAGGCCAATCGAACAAGTCAATCGCAACTAATTTTGCAAAACAGCGTTTTCATTTCTCAGTGATCCAAGAAAACGAAGAGTTTTGTATTCTGGAGACCTATTTTGAGCGCCAGATCGTTTGTCTCGAGCATGACTAAATCCAGGTCGATAAGCCAATCCGAGCAGAGCCATGACCACGGCATTGCGGATTCCGATGCGGAGATGGTTCCCGTTCGAAATCATGCGAAGACAGCTCTTCCCTCACCATATCTGGTCGCACCGCGGCTGAGCCCTTGGTCGCGGTCGCGTTCAAAGCGCCTCTTCGATTGCGTGTGCGTTCTATTGTCTCTGCCTCTGCTTGTTCCGATATTGCTGGTGGTTGCACTGGTGGTATGGCTTACCTCGCCCGGCCCCATACTCTTCTTGCAGAAACGGATGGGGCGTGATGGCAAGACCTTCACTATTCTGAAGTTTCGTACCATGGTTCACGATACCAACAAAGCGCATCATGCGGTCACCACAACCGGCAACCAGCGATTCACACCGGTTGGTTCGTTTCTGCGTGGACGCAAGATTGACGAGTTGCCCCAGCTGTTGAATGTGCTGGCCGGGCATATGAGTTTGGTAGGGCCCCGCCCCAAGATGAGGGAACATGCGATTTCCCGTCTTGCAAGCCGTCCGGGAATCACCGGCGCGGCCACCATCGCCTTTGCTCTCGAAGAGGCGGTTCTCGACCGTGTGCCCAAGCATCGTTTGGAGTCCTACTATCACAAAGTCGTTCTTCCCGCCAAACGTCAGCTCGACGTGGAGTACATGGCCCGCGCCACGTTCTTTTCCGACCTAAAGCTCATCGTCAACAGCGTATTGCGCCGCTGGGACACATCGATCATGGAAGGCTTGCTCAACTCTGGAGCATATGCGACAGAAAACAGATTGATGCTTTCCAAAGCGGCCCATCCGGAAGTTGTTTCTACCCGAGCGTCGATGCAGCTCAATGTCGATCAGTCTGCTCCCGTTGAGCAAGTCTCAATCTTCTGATCAGATCCGGTTGCAAATGGAAGCCATGGAGTGGGGCACATATGTGCAGTGGTCTCGCAGTCCACACACTGCGGCAGAGCACATTCGACCGTGGTGAACTCTGCTGTTTGGCGTCATTTCGATCTCGAACTCCTCTGCTACAACTGTTCCCCGCCCAGAATCTCTGGGCAATCAAAAACACTCCCCGGCTGATGCTAGAAGTTGATCTTCCTTTCCGGAAACCAGGTGAGCTGGATGGTGGTTGTGGTCACGGTTTGCTGGCCGGATAGGTAGATGGGGGCCTTCCATCTCTCGTAAGCGAAGTTGCCGTTGACCTCGAAGTCCTTGCCGATTCGTTTGACGACTTGAAAACTGATGTCGTTTAGAGTGGTGCCGCCGAGGGGATAGGTGGTGGTACCAGGGATATAAGTGGTGCCGCCGGGGATGAACTCCTTGGCGGCTTTTTGATTGCGCACGCTAACTTGGAGCCACTCGTTGCCGCTGAGGTGATAGGTGATCCAGCCCTGGCCTCCTTTGTCATCGCGTCCGATCCAGTCGCCGAAGAGCTGGCCCTGATTGGTGTAGCCCTGTTGCTGGACGCCCTCGTAGTACATGAAGTGGCCGCCGAGGACGAGGACTGCGATGGGTGGATCGGTGGACGCAGCCTCAACACGCAGGTCCAGCCTGGGAATGCCCGGCACATGGGAGAGATACAGGCCGGGCCGCCAGGAGGCGCGACGAGGAGCGTCGATGGGGGAGAGGTCGTCATGCACCTCTGAGTCCGAGTAGAGCGTTAGCCAGTTGCGCACGAAGGGAAGCCGGTAGCTGAAGTCGAAGGCACCAAAGCGTGCGCCGGGGTCCGCGTTCGATTCCTTGACCGCTAGAGTGGGTGCGGTGAGGCTGAAGAAACTGCGCAGGAAGCTATGGAGGTTAATGCCTTCGTGGCCCTTGCCGCCCCAGATCACGGTGCGCTCGAAGCCGAACTCGAGATTCGCTGTGGGCCGTAAGCTGATCTTCTCCAGGTGTACCCAGGGGTCGTTGGGATAGGTGTGGCCTTTGAGCGATCCAACCAGAAACTCGTAGCGAAAGGGGCCGGTGAGATAGGAGAGCAGCGGAATGTACAGCGGCTCAGTTCGGTTGATGCGGAAGGAATAGATGTTCTCAGCGTTGTTGGAGTAGGCCATTCCGCCGCCGAGGCCGGGGCCCAGCCAGTCGTCCTGCTTGCCGAACGAAAACTCGTGGTTGAGCAGGCGGTAGGAGGCGTACGCCTCGATGAAGCGCGCGTCGGTGGTTGCGGCAATGGGCCCCTGGGGGATCGTGGTCTGGATATATGGGCTGCCTGTGGCTGGATTGTCGGCGATCGGAAAGACGCCTACGTCTTGATTCGCGAGCGTCTGGGCCAGTGCGTTCGAGTAGCCGGTAGCCGAGGGCGCTTCGTGAAACTCGCCACGCACATGGAGCAGAAACCGGCCCGCGGAAGCGTAGCCGCTGACTCCGGAGTAGTTATTGAAGCCGCCCTGATAAGGGCGACCGTAGTCATTGATGATGGTCGAGCCGAGATGATAGCTATCCCGCAGCGGTGTGCCGCTGATGCCGCGCGCCACGGAGTAGACCGACTCCACCCGCAATCGATCTACAGGGGCCAGACACTGGTTCTGAGCGTCATAGTGCAACTCACGGCTCAGCGCCCCGTAGATTTTTTCCGCTTCGTCCGTAGCAGGGCCTGAATCATAGTCCTCGATGCGGCTGCTTACCTCGTTGAGCATGTTGCTCACGCTGGAGCGCGTCCACGGGCGCATGCCCAGGTAGACGGAATCCACATAGCCGAGGGAGTAAAGTCGCATTACAGCCGGATAGATCCAACTGTCGACCGGGATGTATGGGGAACCCGCCGCGTCAGACTCACAGGCATCCGTTGTGCTCACGGGAGTTGGGCTTCCCAGGCTCGCGTCCTGGAACGCTGCCGGAAGCTGGGCTGCAACCGGGTTGGCGGCCATCACGAGGAGTCCCGCCAGTAGAGTTGCCCAGCGATAGACAGACGAAGCGGCCAATCGTCGATTCATCCTTGCGCTCCTTTCAAAACAAACATGAGGAATTCCCATTACTAAAGATGCTGGAATCAACGGACGCGGAGCGGGAGTTTCATAATCAGGGAAAATGTGTTCAATGTTTTCTGCGTATATCTACTCAAATTGTACGGCCTACAGACTGGTTTCGTAAGACCACAACTGCAACATGCACGAAGACGGCGTCCCTGACCTAAAGGCGAATGTCTCCAATCACTCTCCGCTTCTGATTGCTGGTAGTATTTACCACGGAAGGTGTGAATCAATGCCGTTGAATTCACCTGTTTTGGTGACCGGAGGAGCAGGCTTCATTGGCTCCAATTTTGTGTTGCAATGGCTGGCCGACCAGCGGACTCCAGTGACGGTTTTGGACAAGCTGACATATGCCGGGAATCTGGAGAACCTGGCATCGGTGCAGCAGGACAGCCGCTTCCGCTTTGTGTGTGGCGACATCGTGGATGGTGCTTTGGTTCGCCGCCTGCTCGATGAGCAACTACCCCGAGCGATCATGCATTTTGCCGCGGAGAGCCACGTGGACCGCTCCATTCTCGGCCCTGCTGAGTTCATTCGCACCAACATCGAGGGAACTTTTCAGCTACTGGAGGCCGTGCGGGGATACTGGATGGAGTTGCCCGAAGAGCAGCGAAGGGAGTTTCGTTTTCTGCACGTCTCCACCGATGAGGTCTACGGCAGCCTTACACCAACGGCTCCGGCCTTCACCGAGGAGACTCCCTACGCGCCGAACAGCCCTTATTCAGCCTCTAAGGCGGCATCCGATCATCTGGTACGTGCCTACCACCACACCTATGGCCTGCCTGTGCTGACGACGAACTGTTCCAACAACTACGGCCCGCGCCAGTTTCCCGAGAAGCTGATTCCGCTGGTGGTGCAGAATGCCCTCAAGTGGCTGCCGCTGCCGGTGTATGGCGACGGCCAGAATGTGCGCGACTGGCTCTATGTAGCCGACCATTGCGATGGCATTCGTGCCGTGCTGGAACGTGGCGTGGCAGGGCAGACATACAACATCGGGGGAAGGCAGGAGATGTCGAACCTTGAGGTGGTGCGGCATATCTGCGCCACGCTGGACGACTTGAAGCCGGCCGGGAAACCTTACGCGAGCCTGATTACCTTCGTCAAAGATCGTCCGGGTCACGACCGCCGCTATGCCATGGATATCGCGAAGATTGAGCGCGAACTTGGCTGGCAGCCACGGGAGACGTTTGCCGGAGGTCTGCGCAAGACGATTCAGTGGTACCTCGACAATCCTGAATGGGTGGAGCATGTGACCAGCGGCGCTTACCGGGAATGGATTGACTTGCAGTACACTCCTTCCAGCCCTGAAGGTGCTGCAAAACGATGAATACACGAAAAGGAATCATCCTCGCGGGAGGGTCGGGAACGCGCTTGTACCCGATCACGCATGCGGTGTCGAAGCAGCTGCTCCCGATCTACGACAAGCCGATGATCTACTACCCGCTGAGCGTGCTGATGCTGGCGGGGATACGCGAAGTTCTGGTGATCTCCACGCCGCAGGACACGCCGCGCTTTCAGCAGTTGTTGGGGGACGGATCGGCTTGGGGAATGAACTTCGAGTATATTGTGCAACCCAAGCCTGAAGGATTGGCCCAGGCATTTATTCTGGGGCGCTCGTTCGTGGGGCAGGATGAGTGTGTGTTGGTGTTGGGCGACAATATCTTCTTCGGCCATCAACTGGTGACGATGCTGAAATCTGCCTCGGCACGGCCTTCGGGAGCGACGATCTTTGCGTACCAGGTGAAAGATCCTGAGCGCTACGGAGTGGTGCAGTTGGATGCCTCCGGCCTTGCGGTGAGTCTGGAAGAAAAGCCGAAGCAGCCCAAGTCGCGATATGCCGTCACAGGGCTTTACTTCTATGACAACCAGGTTCTGGATATCGCCGCCAATTTGCAGCCTTCGCCGCGCGGTGAACTGGAGATCACGGACGTCAACCGGATCTATATGGAGAAGAGAGAGTTGTCGGTTGAGGTGATGAGCCGCGGGATTGCCTGGCTGGACACGGGCACGCACGACTCGCTGTTGGAAGCCAGTGCGTTCGTTCAGACGATAGAGAAACGGCAGGGACTGAAAGTGGCTTGTCCGGAAGAGATTGCCTACCGCGCAGGCTTTATCGATGAGGGACAACTGGAGACTCTGGCTGCGGGTATAAGGAATGACTATGGCGAGTATCTACGCGAGATTCTGAGAAATCCAGGGATATAGTCCATGAAAGTTCAATCTACGCAGATTGCAGGAGTGTTGATCGTCGATCCCGTTGTCTTCGGTGACGACAGAGGCTTCTTCATGGAGAGCTTCAACGAGAGTGCGATGCGCGAGATCGGTATTGACGCGCATTTCGTACAGGACAACCACTCCCGCTCGCAACGCAACGTGCTTCGTGGATTGCATTACCAGATACATCAGCCACAAGGGAAGCTGGTCCGCGTGGTGCGCGGTACGGTTTTTGATGTTGTCGTTGACATTCGCCGCGGTTCACCCAGCTTTGGGAAGTGGGTTGGTGTTGAGTTGTCGGCAGAGAACAAGCGCATGTTCTGGATGCCTCCTGGAATGGCGCATGGATTCGTCGTGCTGTCAGATTTCGCGGACTTTGTTTACAAAGCGACCGAC
>Ga0181529_10003748_pt1 | contig 16985 bp, 16 predicted proteins | sample PEATcosm2014_Bin_36_FD_119763 | JGI IMG/M metagenome (GOLD analysis project Ga0181529, IMG submission 119763) | Peatland microbial communities from MTU Mesocosm Facility, Houghton, MI, USA - PEATcosm2014_Bin10_30_metaG | ecosystem: Environmental > Terrestrial > Soil > Wetlands > Peat | place...
ACAGCAATGCAGACGCCACAGTTCCTCCTCGACCTTCTCCAACTGCTGCTCGATCTCGCGGCGCCAGCTGCGTTCTGCACGCTGGCCGCCGCGGGCATGAGCCTGCGGCACGAAGGCGGGATCAACTTTCACGTGAACGGCCGTACCGGCAAGTGGATCCTGTGGACGGTCGTCCTTCTGACACTGCCGGAATTGCTGTCATGGATCGCGGCGCAAGGCATCAATATTCCTTCGGGCAGCGGTTCGGTGGGGACGAGTTGGCTGGCAAGCATGGAGACAGTCTTCAAGAACTTTGTTAACCAGATCGTTGTCGCAAAACTTGTCCCAGTTTTGGCGGCTTACTTCGTCCTGAATGCCACGCTTGACGGGGCTGCAGGCGAGAATCCGCTTGGCTCAATCGTGGCGGCGCTGTTCCTGATGTCGCTCTCGGCAACGATGCAGCTCTTTCAAGGATGGAACTCCGGAGGCCAGTACGCGATGACCGACATGCTCATCTCCCTTTGGAACTACATCGCCGGACAGATTCTGCCGGCCGCGGCGGGATTGGCTTGTGTCGGTGCAGTAATCAATTTTGTCCGGCACAGACCCTGGACCAGGCTGGTCTTCGCCGCGATCTCTTTTCTGAGTGTGAGCGGCCTCGTTTCGCTCTTCCAGGCGATGGCAGCGTAAGGAGCAATGCATGAGTCTCGATGGCGCCATCACAAACCTCGCGTCCTGGGCCGGAAACACCATGATGCCCACCATGGCCGGTTTGTTCTTTGCCGGAGCGGTTTACCGCTACAGCAAGAGCGCCCCTTTCGAGAACCTTCTTTACGGGGGTTTTGCCTCGCTGCTGTGCTCAGGAATGTTGAGGGCTCTGGAAGGTTTTGTACAACACGCTGGCGCGACTAGCGCCGACGCATTCTGGATGGCAACCATGAGTCTGGTGAACTGGACGGCCAACGTGATCCTGCCCATGTTCGCGCTAACGCAGTTGGCGGCGATGGCCCTGCACATGGGAGGCGTGGTTTCGGAGATCTATCCGGGTTCGACCTGGATCAGGAAGTTCGTCGCGGCAATTGCTGCGCTGTCGGTTTCAGGCATCATGCGCCTGGCCGAATCGATGGTCACGCAAGCGCATGGGGTGGGAGGGTAAGCGAATGAGTCTCGATCTTACGCCGGTGCATCGCAACCTTCACACCAAGGTGACGTTCCTTGGCCTGGAGTTCGAGGACCTGATTCTCGTGCTCGCGTTGGCAGCGCTGATGAATCTCCTTGCCCACTTCGTGAGCGGCAACGCTCATGTGTTCGGGATTCCGCTCAACATCTTCATGGAGTTCGTCGTGCCGGCGCTAGCTGTGCCTTTTCTGATCCTTTTCAAATATGGCAGGCCGCGCGGCTACCTCACCGACCTCGTCCGCTCGTTCTTTGCGCCGAAAGCCTGGTGCGCGCTTGAGCGAGATTCGGAACTGACGGAACCTTATGTGGTCGACGAGGAGAGCTGAGCCTATGCAGGCATCGATCAGAACACAGAAGAACGGAACGGTCGTTGCAGTTTTAGACGCGGAAGCCGCACGCGTCGCGTTCGCAAGTGTGATCTTCGCGGCACGCATTCATGAAGAGATTGTTCCACTGGCGCGGATCGTGGAGCAGCAATTGCAGATCGAAGGTGCGGGAACTCTGAGCGGGGAGGTTGGTTATGCCGGTCACTCAAGCAGAACACGATAGAAGGCTCAAAGCGCCGGCGGTCTGCGAGTTGTTGCCGTTGCGTGATCTTCCTCTGGGCGACAACATCATAGTCCGCACCAACGGAGCATTCGTCGCGGGATACGAGCTCAGAGGCATCCTTGCGTACTTCGCCACAGACGGAGACCGCAACCAGAACAAGTCGATGCTTGAAGCATTATTCCGCACTGTTCCCGATGTCAGCATGCGCATTCAGTTTCGCTATGAGATCTCCGAACACCTCGGCGATCTTCTCGAAAGTTACGTTCATGAGCAGCGCACCGAGCAGTCGGAGGTGATGGCCCTTGATACGCATAGGCTCCAGATGTGGCGTCAAAAAGAAGGCAGCGGATACTTCTTTGAGAATCGCCTTCATGCCTATTTCATCTGGGACCCGCGAATCCACGCGAAGCTATACCACTCCGTTCAGCAAAAGCGCAGTGCAAACGGATTCACGCTAAGCCAAAGGAAGGCCATTCAGCGTACTCGCAAGGAGCATGAAGCCTTTCTGGCCGAGTTTGAATCCATCCTCCGGGGCATCGAGGGGTCGATGGAGGCGTCCGGCCTCGGGCCCCGGAGGCTCTCGACGCAGGATCTCTTCGAAGAGGTGAAACACGCGCAGCATCCGATCAGGCGCGACCGGCGGCCGTATGTTCCAGGAGAGGAGATGATCGAGTACCGCAGCGCGCGGGAACAGGCGGCCGAGGCAAGCATACTCAACGAAACCGAAACGTACCTCAACATCGATGGGTATCTCTACGCGGTCGTGAGCCTCAAGGAACTGCCGGATGCCACCTTTCCGGGGATGCTCAAGAACTTCTCGACGCTTGGATTTCCGGTCGTGATCAGCGGTCAAGTGGTCATCCCGGACCAGGTGAAGGTGCTTAAGAGCTACAAGAAGCGACTGCAAAAGATGACGGCCGCGCAGAAGGACGCCAACGGGAACTTCAAGTCCAACCCCGAGGCCGAGGTCGCGCAGGCGCAGCTCATTCAGGTCCAGCGCGACATCATTTCTTCATCGCTAAAGACTGCAAAGCTCAGCCTCTCTGTTTTAGTCCGGACGTCTCAACCGGCTATCACGCTTCGCGATCTCGAACGGTCGGAACGCGAACTCGCGAATCGTACGCAAGAGGTTCTGAACGCCTTCACCCACATGAATGGCGCAAAGGCGGTTGCGGAGACGATCGCCAAGCGGCGTATCTTTCTTGGGACGTTACCGGGTATGGCCGAGGCGGACAAACGGGACCAGGACATGCTTACATCCAACGTCGCCGATCTTGTGCCTGTAGAGATGCCATGGACCGGCACGCGGAGGAGTCCTCTGATTCTCTTCGAGACTCCCTATCGCCAGCTCATTCCGTTCTCCATGTTCGATCCCGATCTCTCCGACGCCAACGGCTTATTGATGGCAAAGAGTGGAGGCGGGAAGACACTTGCCGCGCAGCAGATGCTGCTTATGGCGGCACGTGCAAATCCACTCATCTCGATCCTTGAGCGCGGAGACTCCTATCAGCCACTGGTGGAGCTCATGGGCGGCGAGATGATCGAGATGTCGCTGGACAGCGACCAGACGATCAACCCCTGGGACTTGCCGCGGGGCGAGGACCGGCCCTCGAATGACCAGATTTCGTTTCTCAAGAACCTCACCCGGCACATGCTGGGCGAGCACACGCCGCCAGATCTCGACATCGACCTGCTCGACAGCGTTCTACTTGAAGCAATCGCCTCAACCTACAAACGGTGCAGCGCCAAAACTTCGAACCCGATTCCGCTCTTCGGCGATCTGGCCGCGGAGCTGGCGCACTGGCAGGACCGGGACCGCAACCAGAAGATCAACGCGATGGCGCAGATGGCCTCGACCAAACTGCGCGCCTGGGTCGATGAAGGCCCGTATGCCCGGCTCTTCGACCGGCCGACCACGGTTCAGCTAAACAATCCCTGGCTCTACTTCAATGTCGAGAAGCTGAAAGACGATCCACGCCTCGAACGGGCCATGAGCCTCCTGATTGCGCATACGGCTACCTACCGCGCATCGGGGATGACGGGCCAGCCAAGCATCGTATTGCTCGACGAATGCTGGGCGCTGCTTGAGTCTCCTATCCTCGCGGGAGTTGTGGTGCAGCTCTTCCGCACCGCACGCAAACGCAATGCAAGCGTTTGGGGCATCAGCCAGACGCCGGAGGATTTTGTGGGGACGCCTGACCGGCCGAACGAGCACGGCGCCGGCATTGTCAAGAACGCGACCACGAAGATCATCGGCAAGCAGCCGGGCGATATGACCGCGCTCCGGGAGCACGTCCACCTGAATGAGACTGCGCTGAACCAGATCAAGACCTTCGCTCACCCGAAGAAGGGCCATAGCGCGGAGTTCCTGATTGCGATCGGGGAAAAGGCGGAATCGACGCACGCGATCAGGGTCGTTCCCAGTCCTGTGGACTACTGGATCACGACCACATACGCGCGGGAACGTGTCTTTCGCAAATGGTGGCTCCGCCAACACCGGAGATTGCCGCTGATCCAGGCTTACGAGGAACTCGCCGCCCAGTATCCACGCGGACTGGCAGAACTGGCTCCGTTGCCGGTCGAACTCTCCGGAGAAATGCAGGAGGCCCTCAGCCAATGACCGACAAGAGCCAACCCGAGGTAGAAGTGCTTCTCAACGGAGAGCCCTATAGGGCAAATGCGAGATGCGAAAGAAACCGGAACACCCGCGTTCACTGGAAGAGAAGACTGCTCATTTGTGTCCTCATGATCGAGACATGCTTCGTCCTGCCGAAGTTTGCTCAGGGACAATTCCTGAGCGTCTTCGATTCGATCTTCAGCTCCATCCAGAACGACATCGGCAGTTCATTGAGCCAGATCAACCAGATCATGCAGCAAACCCAGAAGCTCTACCAGACCACGTTGGCGCCCCTGGCGGCCCTCAATCAGGCTCGCGGGTTCGTCGTCAACTCAATCAACAGCTTTCGCGGCCAGATGAATCAGATCTTCAACACGTCCTTTACAAGTGCGGTGACTCCGGGGCCGCAACAGTTCGAGAGCATCCTGCATAGCCGCCTGTCGTCGGAGATTCCGGCGCTGCAGACGAGTTTCTTCTCGAACTATGGCACAGTCCCGCCAGTGAACGCAGCATCGCCGCAAGACCGCGTGATGATGGACGTCGACGATGCATTGGGCCAAGAGAATCTGAAGACCACGCTGATCGCGGATCAGGGCGCAGACGTGATTCTTCAGACTGCCAACCAGATGGAGAATCAGGTTGCGGTGAGCACGCCCGGTTCAAATCCCTTTCTGACTGCTCAGGCACAGGTCGCCAACCTTCGCTGCCAGGCATTCATGCAAAAAATGCTTGCGGCGGAATTGCGTCAAGAGGCCGGCCGGATCGCTCACGACAACGTTCTCGTCAAGCGCCGGACAACGGCTACAGGCGGAATCAACAGCCTGATCACTGGAGCGCTGACGGCCCCCTAAGGAGTATCCATATGACGGACCCAAAGAAGAACCCGAACAAGCAACGAAGGTCATTCTTCTGGCAGCGAAAACTCTGTCTCCTCCCGGACTTTACGAAGCCGACCATCGCTGCTGAAGCGCCGCAGCGTGAGGGGCATCTCTGGTATCGCCCAAGTCTGCTGAAGGTCGCGATCGTTGTTCTTGCTGTGCTTGCGATTCTCCCAACGCGCGCCAACGGACAGTTCGGCATCGATACAGCTGCGATTCTGGCGGCGCTCTCCAAAATGCAGTCGCTGATGAACACATTTATCGCCACGCCACTCAAGATGATCAATCAGTATGAACAAAGCGTGGCGAAGTACGAGCAGGAGGTGATGTACCCGCTCGTCGCGATCAATCAGGCGAAGTCGTCGGTGATGCAGTTTGAGAACCAGTTCAATCAGGTCAGCGGTATGTTCCGTGTGAACGTCTCAAGCGCCACGCTGCCGCAGTCGCAAAACCTGGAGTCCCTCCTATTGTCTCGCAACGCTCAAAATGTGCCGATCGTTTCGAGCCAGTTTCAGAACGTATACGGCGTTGTCATGGCGCAGAATGCGGCCTCTCCGCAGATGAGGACGATGACCGACATGACGGATGCGCAGGCCCAGGACGCGATGAAGCGAGCGATTGAGATCGATGCTCTGGCGGATGCCGAGTTGAACGAGGCAAACCAGATGGGCCAGCAGATCTCGCAGGCCGCTCCTGGCAGCGCTCCGATTCTGGAGGCTGAGGCCGACGTGTGGGTTGTGCGCGCCAATGCCTACACGCAGGCGGCTCTGGCCGAGTTGATGCGGACCCGCGGCATCGATCTTGCTAACCAGAGCAAGACTTCCAAGCTCGCGACGATGGACAACACAAACAACAACGGCCTCATCAACGGGGCGCTGAGCAACAGGTGATTGGTATGGTGTTTGCCCACTTACATCTCGTGGCGATGCTGGCGTTCTTTCAGGGGACGCAACTTAACCTGTTCGAGCGCTTCCTGTCGCAAGCCGTATCCGGGATTGACTCGACTAGCATCACTTCCGGGATGCAGAACGTGGCGTATGTCGTCCTGGTGGTGGGTTTCTTGTGGCAGGTCTATCAATCGGCGCTTCACGGTGGGGATGTCCGCGGACTGGGGACCAGCCTCATCAAATATGTGGTCACAGCAGTCGTGGTGATGAATTACAGTGCGGTCTTCACGACGATCAACCAAGGCTTCGTGAACGCTGGAAATTGGGTTAGCAACGCTTCGGGCGCCGGAAGCTTATTTGACAACTGGAAGACCGATCTTCAGACCCAATATAGCCAGGCAGGATTCCAGCAAGCATGGGGTTTGATAACAGGCTCGCTTGCAGGTCTGCTAGACGCAATCTTAATTATCATCGCGTATCTCCTATATCCAATTGTTATCGTCATCTTTGGTTTCTTTTACATTTTCTACGGCAGTGTTCTCTATATCTTCGGCCCCATCGTAATCGCGCTTATGCCGCTTGGGGCAGCCAATCGGATCGCCAAGGCGTATGTCGAAAATGTCTTTGTTTGGAATGCATGGCCGATCCTCTACGGAGGTTTTGGCGCGCTCCTTAGCGCGGTCCAGATGGGTCAGGTAGGACAGATGCTCAGCCAGAACGACTTTCTCGGCGGCCTGGGGAATCTTGAGGGATCGTTCCTGATCGGCATCGTGAGCATCGTCTATTCTCTGGCGATTGCCGTTATTCCCTTCATTGCCAAGCGTATCGTCAGCGGCGACGTTGGAAGCACTGCAGTCGCGATGGTCGGCACGGCAGTTACCGCGCTGACCGCGGGCGCCGCAGGCTTTGAAGGGGCAGCAGCAGGCGTGGCAGCATCGCGAGCGGGCACAACCGGCGCAAGCTCCGCAGGAGCATCCGCAGGCTCCGCATCCGCAGGATCAGCACGCGCCCTCTCGGCCGCAGGAAGCGGGAACATGCCCGCTCCACCGCAACAGGCTCCCATCGCTGCCTCATCGAGCAGCGGTTTCTCACTGGGCGACGGCAGCCCGACATTGCAAGGCCACGCGGATCAAATTCGCAGCTCGATCAGCGACGCGATGGGGACGGACGAAGCCAACGATGAGAACAGTGGAGCGATCTCGGTACCGGCGCGGGAATCTGGGGTTTCGCAGGTTCAGTCAAGTGGTGCGAGCGCCTCGACAAGAAGTGCCGGGAGATCGTCGGCCTCGTCGAGACGAGGGCCAAGCGTACATCGCTACAACCTGGGGACATGGACCGCATACCACGCTGCCCGGATCGCGGCAGGCGGCATTGCCGGAGCAACGAGACGCGCGGCCGATCAGGACTAGGAGGAATCATGAATAGCAGCACCGTTCAAGCAGACGAGGCGGCCCTAGCGAGGCCTAAGTATTACGAAATGGATGGAGCGCTCCGAGCCAACGCGAACCGTGCGTGGCTCCTCGCCTTCCTGACCATCCCGATTGCACTCGTGGCGATCGGATTCGCAATTTTCGTTCGCATGCAGCCGCCAACGGTGATTCGTATCGGTCCCAACGGCGACGCTTCGGTGTTCGGCAAGCCAGCAAAGGGCGCAATCACTGATCTTGCCACAGGAGGGACAGACGAGTTTCTGGACGAGGCATTCGTGAAGCGCTTTCTTACGAGCTACCTTAACTATTCACCGGCCGATGTAGACGACCACTGGGCCGGCAGCCTGAACATGATGACGCGCAACCTCCGCGCGTACACGTTAAAAGCGATGGGAGACGATGATACGCGCGGGAAGATCGACGACGGACAGATCCAATCTGTCTTCCATCTGCGAGAAATCGATGCAGTTTCAGGCCAACCTCTTACCTACCTCGTATACGGCGTGAAGGATGTTCATCACCTGTCGAAAGGCGCCGAGATAACGGACCACTTCGTGAACGAGTACCGCATTCGGCTCATCGCCGACCGCCGCTCCGATGTGAACCCGGACGGCCTGTGGATTGCCGAGTACGCCGAACGCCCGATCGACGGAGAGCGCCGCGACAAGATTCTGAATGCCCCTGACGCCATTCCGGATGGAAGCGGAACTGCAAACAAGGGAGGTCAGTGATGGAAGCCGCACTTGCGAAGGTTGCAGAGATGCAGCCGCAACCAGCCCAGGCATCGGAGCAAAGGCGTGCACGCCGGCCTCGCCAGCAGACCGAGGAGGTTGTTCGCTACTTCCTCGCCAAAGAAGGATCGTCGATTGAGAAGCCTGAGCTTGGTGTCGAAGTGCCTAGCGAAGGCGAGGCTCTGATTAAAGCATTTCAGTCGAAGAACGGTGTCATCTATACCCTTCTCGCCTACAAAGCAGAAGCGGAGATACAGGGAGGATCTCCGACGTTGGTGAAACGGCCCATCCGCAAGTAGGGCCACAAGGTCAGTACGGATTCAAAGAGGAGACAAACCTGAAATACGGCTCATGTCGCCTCATTGACGCCTTATCGCAAACGCGATGAGGAATTCCGCTGACCCGGTTTGCACTCTCGAAGCCTGGTTCGGCTTGATACCCCACCCCTAACCCGGGCGGCCAGGCGAGGAGAATGAGGACCGGCAATCAGCCACCTCTTATCACTTCGTCTTGAAGCGCCAGACAAGTGAGGAGAACATGACAGCGAACAGGACACAAAACGCGGCACTCGATCAACAGCTCATTCTCGAGTTGCGGATCGATGCGTCCGGTGAAGTGACCCGCAAGCCAACCAAGCTCGGACGGAAGGACACGCTCCAAGGAAAGCTTCTTGGGCAACTCTATCCCGGTATCCGAGTGGCTCGTGTCAGTGTGCCGTATGAGTTGACGCCGTATGAGCAGTCTGTGGTCGAAAACCGCATGGCGGGCCTTCATTATGGCGGGGTCGAATACAAACTGGTGGGCGCAAGCGGTTCGGCGAAGGATGGCAAGTTTTACTTCGTGGACCAGGCGCATGCCGGTCCGATTGCTGAGCGCTTTCAGCATTGGCCCGAGGCGGCGATCGTGTACTTTGCGATTCTCGTCTCCGACTGCAAGCTTATGGTCGAGGAACCCGACCTGCGCATCGCTGTAGTCAAGGACCATGTCCTTGGCACCAACGATTGCCGTGGTTGGGCGCGTGAATCTCTCTACCGGAAGCTCAAGATCGGCACGAATCGCTTTTGCCAGTTCAGGCTGGCATTCGACGCGAGCGAACCGAAGCAGGCAAAAGGCGCATTGAAGGCGATGGCGGATCGTGTTGCCGACAGGCTCGCGGTCGACGTCATTCTGCCCGAGAGCGCCTGCAAACCAGCCCTCAAGGGAGGTGTGCGATTTCTTCCCCAATTGGGCACATCCGGTCGCTATTTCAAGGGTCCGGCGATTCTCGGGATCAAGCAGATCTCCCGTCAATCGGAGTTTGGGTCAAGCTACACCTTGATCGAACATGCTTCGGAAGAGGCGCTGCAGTTTGAACTGAAACTGTGGGCGCTCCAGCGAATCAAGGCAATGCGAAAGGCATGGGATGAGGGCGACTATCAGGCGCTGTTCGAAGTAATCGGCAAATCCGAGGTTACAACGATCGACGATGGTGTCGGCTTCGATCCTGATTCTATGGAGCGAGAGGGCGATATCGCTTCGGAAGGGTGCGATCCGGCGGAGGCGGTTTTGCTGGCGGACCGTAGTGGAAACGCAATCAAGATCCCCTACGTCTTCAACCAACTAAACCGCAAGCTGGCACGCTGGGCATTTCGTGCCTGCACGAGCGCTGACTTGAAGCTTCCGTCATTCGCTCTCGCAGATGACGGGGTCCTGATCGAACACCGGGGCAAGATTCTCTCGGCGTCCGACTGGATACCCGAAGACAGCTCGATCACATCCCTGGCGGCGGAGAAAGGTTTGTGCGTTCGGTATCCAATTCGGATGCAGGAGGACCTTTTACCCGTTCGTCATCTCACCAACTCAGAGCTTGTTCCGGCGCTCAAACAGGCGCTAGGAGCAACCGATCTTGACGATTCCGAGGTCGCAACGATTCTTGACCGGCAGCTTCGCATGGAGGGGACCTACATCCTTCATTCGAAGACCGCGAGCAGGAACGGAGGCGACTTCGACTTCGACACCATTTGCGTGATGCCATCCGATCAGTTCCCGAAGTTCGTGGCGGGCAGGATCGCGTATGGGGAGAGATTCCACCAGGAAAAGACAAAGCATCAGAAAGCGAAATCACCGTGGTGGAATGCCTGCCCGGTTGCCATGAAGGCACGGGGAAACAGGATCGGTTCGATCACCGATCTCAAGACCTCATGCCTTGCCGCGGGGAGACCGGACTTGTCCTACAAACTCGTGGAGCAACTGCAGAACGCGCTCGATTCCCTCAAACACAGGGTCGAGATCGATGAATCTGTTGTTAGTGAAATCAGAAAGGAGGTAGCGCCGGCGCCCTGGCTCCGTTACAAGCGTGAGCGCAGAGTGTCGGATCTGCCCGCCTATCTTGATGTCGCCGACACGGACAAGGTTGGAAGGCTCTACAACGTCCTGCGCAAAGAGGTCGGCTTCCTCTCCGACGAGACCGGCAACGGTTTTGAAGAGAAGATGGCGATCGAGGACTTCCGTGGGCTTTTCTCGGGCGAGAACGTCACCCGAGAGATGTTCGAGGAATGCCAACTGGTGAATTCGATCTATGGGGACATCGCCAGCCGGATTGTTCAGCGCGAGGAAGAAGTCAAACAGCAACTGAAGGACGCTCAGGCGCAGTGGGAAGTCGTGCGCCAGAGCGACGACAAGGACAAGAAGAGGGCAGCAGTGCTGGCGCGAAACAAGGCGCAGGCAGCTCTCTGGGAACACGAGCAGGAGGCGCGGGATCAGTTCAGTTCCTTGCATCTGTTCGTTCATTACTGGGCACAAGGCAAGGAGGAGAACCGCAGGGCATGGGCGCAGGCGATGAACTCTGTCGTTACGGGCGGCTCAGGTTCCGGCGCAGTCCTCTTCCAGTCGTTCCCGCAAGAAGTGGTCGACGCCTTCGCAGAGGTCACCGGCGGCGACAGGGTACGCGTGAGGCTGCCTAAGACCGTCAACGGCTACGCTTGGTTCGACGAAGAGCAGCGAGCATTTCTCGTCGAGCGTAAAGCAAATCCAGAAGGCCCGGATTGCGAGAAGAGGGTCTTTCTCTTCCAATACAAGGGAAAGCGCTCTCTGGTCTTCGAAAACACGAGTGTTCCGGCTTCCCTGGAGCGCTCTTAACCTTGGAAGGGAGAAGCCGATGCCTCTGGCTCGGTTTCTCCCTTTCTCTTTTTTGAATACACTTGCCCGCTCGGAGGCCGCTATGAAAATGCTGATGACCATGTTGCTTATGTTTCCGATAGCCGTAGCCGGCGCGCAGACGACGAGCCAATCCCAGATTCGTCACATTGAAACGTCACTGAACCATCTCACGGTTCTCGAATTTGGCGAGTCCGTGACGACGCTCGCCATCGCCGATCCGGACAGTTTTCAGGTTGAGCGCCACGACGACAAGGTCTTCGTGAAGCCGCTCCGCGAAGGAGTATCCACAAACCTCTTCGTCTGGACCGCGTCGCGGGAGCTGAGCTACGAACTCGATCCGGCCGGCCAGCTTGCGGCGATGGACGTGCTCGTGCGCACCGACCCACCGCCTAATCCCCACAAGAGCGCCCAAGCCGCAGCCGAACCGTCGGACGCTGAGATTCGTAAGATCGCCTCACTGGTTCTTACGCAGACCATGATGGGTGTCGAAGACATTGCGCACGACGCGGACAAACGTGCAGCAGACCGCGTCGAGGTCACCCTCGACCAGGTCTATCGCGCTAAGGACCAGCTATACATTCGCTATTCGGTCGTGAACCAGACGAGTGCACCGTTCCGGGTGACGACGCCCGATGTGTCTGCTCCGGTGCCAACGGAGCAGCCGGTCTCGCTGATCAGTTTAAAGAACCACGAGATCACTTCCAGAACGTTCGCCGCCTTCAAGGTCAAACAAGGATCGAGCCTTCCTGTCGTGCAAGCTGAGTCTGTGACCCGCGATCTTGCTCCGGGAGAGAAGACAACAGGCGTCGTCAGCATTGGCAGTTCACCAGCCACCGAACCGCAGATCTATCAGCTGAGCTTTGGTGCCGACCAGAACGGATCTTTGAAAGTCGAGGCAGTTCTCTAGCCATGGACGCGCAGGGCTACATTTCTCCAGAAGAAGTGCGCCAGGCGCTTCGCACCATCTATCGCAGCGATGCTGAAGCGAATCTCCAAACTGCCCTCCTTCAATCTCTCTCGGACGGCTTGAAGCCGGTCGATGAGAAAGGCCGATGGAAACCCAGCCCTTTGCTCGTTCTCCTGGTCTCACTTCTGTGCGCTCTGATCGGAGTCTTTCTCTATTTCACAATTGGAGGGCACGCATGAGCCCTTACTACGACCAGCCAGGATGGCGTCAGCGTGGGCCCGAAGATGTTGCCGGTGTCCTGGTCCTGCTCTCGTGTGCCGTACTGGCGTTCGGCTGGTACATTGCCGTATCCCGCCTTCACCTGCACAACTCACAGTGTCTTGAGATCTTTCTCGACTGCGCAATTCTGTTTTTCGGCGGGGGTCTCGTTGTCGCGCAGTTGGTCGGTCGCAGGAAAAGGAGAGAGGAGAACTGGCCCCATCCAGCCATTCTGGTCCCCAGCTCGAAGGATGCGGAGGTAGTACGCCGGGCCAGCGAGGACGGAGCTACTGTGCTCGGCTACAACGTCCACAAAGAGCCCTGGCTGTGGCCCGATATCGTGCGCATGAAGCACGGTGTCATCGTGGGCGGGACCGGGGCGGGCAAGTCAACATTCCTCGAAAACATCGTCGCTCAGGATGTTCGACGGCGCTTCGGCGCGCATAGGATGCCGATGATTATCTTCGACGGCAAGGGCGAACGCGAGTTTCTGGACCGGCTCTTGCCCCACATCGAGGCTGCAGGACGCCTGCAGGATCTGCGCGTGATCGATCCAACGCGTCCCTCAGAGTCCGCTCGCTACAACCCTTTCTATGCGCTCGACGACGCCTACCAGGAACATGTGAACTTCATATTTCGCTCCTTCGGACTGCGCGAAGACTTTTTCAAAGGGCATCAGGAGGCATATCTTTCAGATCTTGTTCGCATTCTCCAGTACACCGGCAAGCTCTTCAATGTTTACGACGTCCTGGTGATGGCGCTCGATGAGAAGGTGCTGGAGGAGCAGATCGGGATCGCGAAGGCTCGCCTCGCTTCGACGCCAGGCATCTCCATGCAGAAGCGCCTGAACTTCGAAATGTCCGTCAAGATGTTGCAGCGCTCACTCGCCGACCGGGAGCGTGTAGAGAAGATTCAGGGCCTCTTGAATGAACTCTTGAGCTTCCTGGAGGATGAGTTGTCGATCGTGACGGGATCGTATCAGGATCTCCTCACGCTCGACGACGTTCTCAATAGCGATCTCATTCTGTTTGTCTCCCTCAACGCCAATCGCAATCAGCGCGCGGTCGAAGCTCTCGGAAAGATACTGCTCCAGAACATTCAGCTGATGGTCGGCAAGCGCTACGCGCAGCCGGCCGGTGACAGGGATGCCGACGAGCCGATGCTTTCGGTGATCCTGGATGAGTTCGCGCCGTTCGCCTATCCGGGATTTACCCAGGTGCTTCAGACGGCGCGCGGAGCGCGTGTCTCATTCCTCTTTTCATTTCAGAGCATGCCCCAATTGCAACGGGTGAGCCAGGCGTTTGCGGACGAAGTATCGTCCGCGCCGGGAACGAAGATGATCATGAACGTGTCGGAAGAGAACACGGCACAGTGGTTCCTGAAGGCGTCCGCCAGGATTGCGACCAAACGCCGAAGCCTCGCGGTGCGCCGCACGGGGATCTTCTCGACAAGATATACCGAAACCGGCACAGGGAGTGAAAGCGACTTTAAGGAAACCCGGGCACGCGAGGATCACATCAAGAATCTGCCGGTGGGACAGATGGAGATTCTCATGGTGGACCACCGGGAAGGCACCCTATATTCCCATTTGCACGTTCGGCGTGCTCCGCGATTCGAAGTCGAAGGCATCAAGCCGTCCCTCTATCCCAAGATGCACAGCTATCTGGACCCCGATATCGGTGTCAATTTGCGCATCAAAGAGGCCGAGAACAGAAAGCAGAGGCGCAGGAGAACGGCGGGATTATTCCTCGGCGAGGCCGCAGGAGAGTGAAGATGCGCAGTCGCGTCATCATTGGATTCGTTGTCAACTTCGTCATGCTCGTTGTCGTGTGCGGCCACTCTCTCGGCCAAACTCCAAGCGTGCCTAATTCCGCTGTCACGCAGCCCCCTCAGAAGCGGCAGGGATTTCTCGATTACGCGCTGGGCAAAATTAATCCCCGTGGCAATGACTACGGCGCGTCGATGGCGTCAACCAGGAGCGCCGTGGTCGAGGACACCATCGACGACCTCTACTTCTGGTCGAACGCGGTGACGTTGCTGATGCTCTGCGGGCTGGCTGCCCTCGTGCTACTGCAATGGCGAGCCGCAGACAAGCGTGAAGTGATCGCGGCTTCGCTCATTGCGCAGTCATGGAACGCCCGTGTGAGCGACAGGATCGAGCTTCAACGATGCACCGAGCAGTTCAACCGGCTGGTCGAGACTCATAACGCCGAGGTTGAACGCTCGCTGATGCAGAAGTCGCATGGATCAGAATCAGAAAAAGACGCCGACGTTAGCCGGAACATCCGTAAGCTGGCTGGAAAGGGCACGACAGAAAACGGCGCAAAGCAACTCCGTTTGAACATGGAGACGACCGCAGAGTTAGGAAGCGGCGGCAGCGCCGATCAAGAGCAGAGCTATCTGTTGTTGCAACGGCGCGTCGAAGCGTTGCAGAACAGCGAGCAGAATCTCAAGCAACGTCTCAATCAGACGACCGTCCTGCTCGACCAGGAACGCCGGCGCAACGCAACGCTCAAAGGCGCGTAAGAGGTTTCGATGACCACAATGACTCCAGCCAAATTCAGCAATCATGACGAATGGCTTGCGTATGTCCGTAATGAAATTCCTGTCTCGGAGCGGCCTTATGAAACGGCCATCGGGCGCACGGAGCTCTTTCGAAGCTTCTACCGGATACGGCAACTTGAGTTCCCAAGCCCGTTCGCCGAGGAATTGGAGCGCCTTCACAAACTGCATGATCCCGAGCGGACGACGGCACTGGAGGCCCTGAATGACACGATCTTTCGGAGCCTGACCAAGCATTTGATCGAATGCGCGCGGCCGACAAATACAGGAAACGATGTGCAAGAACCGGTCTCTCCGCAGGCGCAGATTGACCAACTTCTTAGCCACCTCGAACAGATGAATCCGTATTTCGCGCGTTGGATTGAGTACAAGAATGGCGTCGCGGACCACCAGACGGTCAAGAAGTGGGACGAATATCTCCTTCAGGCGCTCGGCGCCGAGAGCGCCGACGAAGCCGCGTTTGCTCACTCGATGGTCGAACTGGACAAGCTTCTCGGCATTTTCCGTGACAGGAATCTGGTCCTTCCCAGCCTTGGGTTTGAGCGCATTTGGTTCCTTCACTATCTTCGCGGTCCTGAGCGGATGGCACAAACCCGGGCCGTTCTGGGAATGCTCACGGCGGAGTTGGCGCCATGTACGTCCGCGTAATCAGCTTTGGAACGAACTGGTGGGCCATGTGTTCACGCGACACAAGCGATCCGTATTGCTTCCGGCGGAGGGCAGCTTGGTTCAACGCCGCCGCCTTGATGTCGGGAAGGCGGCTTCATCATAGCGCGATCTTCCCCGGCCAAGTCCGCTTCAACTCGAAAAGCGGGTTCGATCCTGAGTTTCCGTCGCGCGCAATTGGCAAGATTTTCCAATGCTCACCGCCCCGCCAATTCGCTGGAAAGATGCACTTGCTGATCGAGCGCCGCACCCCAGAGACGATGCCAGACGCATACCTCGTCACGCTGCGGTCCTCGGAACATGGTGCCATCCAGTTTGGCAAACCGGGATGGAAGTCGGCAGGCGTCAGTCCCATCTCGATAAGTTTGCGCGGCCAGAGGTACGAAGCGATGTTGCTTTTCGGAGATCAGGATTGGGTCGCGAGCGATCTCGGACGATGGCAGATCGATCAGAGCCAATGCCGAATCCGCCTTAGCGATGTCGTGGAAGGAGCAATCCGGTGAGGTATTACAAGGGCTATATTGCGCTCTCCGAAACATGCGATGTGCCGGTTCTGCTCCATGTCCGGAATGCACGTGCTCTTTGTTTCGATCAACTCAGCGAGCTCCTGTCGCACGACATGTTGGCCGTGATCGTGCGCTCGCTGCGCTGGCGGGTGGCGCGTCTTGAGAAAGTTGGGCTGCTCGCGAGGTTCAACGAACAACGGTTTCTCGGTAAGCCTGTTTACCGAATCACCCAGCTGGGCCTTGAATGTCTTGTGTCGCGTGGGCATTGTCTGGTCTCATTGCCCAGCGATACGGAACAAATTCTTCACCCATCGAAGGTCGCTCACGCGCTCGAGCTGGTCAATATCCACCTCGCGTTCGCCCGAACCGGCGTGCTGCGTTCCTGGAAGACGGACCTTGAGATCACCTCACGAAACCTGGTTGCCGCCAGCGGAGCGATCAAAGACTACGATGCCATCGCTGAGATCGAGGTCGACGGATGCACCCGAAGTATCGGGATCGAATACGAGAGAAGCGCGAAATCCGTGACCCGATACGCCGCAATTCGCGAAGCTCTCGACAAAGACACAACGACGGATCTGGTTTTTTATTTGACCGCCAGTGACGATGTTTTGTATCTGCTTGCCATGGAATTGCGCTCGGCTCGCAAGCGGATCGCCTTCGCACTGAGCGATCAATTCCGCCGTTCGCTTCTTGAG
>Ga0181529_10003749_pt1 | contig 16984 bp, 17 predicted proteins | sample PEATcosm2014_Bin_36_FD_119763 | JGI IMG/M metagenome (GOLD analysis project Ga0181529, IMG submission 119763) | Peatland microbial communities from MTU Mesocosm Facility, Houghton, MI, USA - PEATcosm2014_Bin10_30_metaG | ecosystem: Environmental > Terrestrial > Soil > Wetlands > Peat | place...
AAAGCCAGACGAATCATCGCCGCCACAAGCGACAACTACCGCGCCCACCTACTCGGACTCGAATAATCCGAAGGCGCCCGCATGCTCTTTCCACTTTCGCCTTCTCTTCATGCGATCACCCTGCTTGGCCATTTGACATGCGGGCTGGTTGGCATAGATACTGCCTTCAATGCTGAACTCAACGATCTTCGGAATTGCGGTCATGGCCATGTGCATGTGTATGCAGTGGGGACCCGTCCGTGCGGCTGTTGAGCGGCAAATGCGTTAAGCGCAACCGATCTCGAAGCCAGGCGGTCCGGGTCCCCAAGGGGATTCGGGCTTTTTTGTTTTTGGCGGGGAATTGCTTCCCGCCCTTTTCCGCGATTTTTCCTCGAAAGACCGCGGACAGGATGAGGGGCCCAGCAACGAATTGACGAGACGCAGGTCCTTCGACTCGCTACGCTCGCTCAGGATGACAACTCCAGGGGAGGGACTTTCTACTCGTTCCCCTGGCCCTACCCCAGAAGGAGTTCTGAATGCCGGAAACGAAGCAGCATCTTGCCACCCTCGCCGTTCATGCCGGTCAAACGCCCGATCCGACGACCGGGGCGTGCGCTGTGCCCATCTACCAGACTGCCTCCTACGTCTTTCAGGATGCGGACCACGCCGGGCGGCTGTTTGGACTGAAGGAGTTCGGCAACATCTACACGCGCATCATGAACCCCACGACCGACGTGTTTGAGAAGCGGGTGGCGGCTCTCGAAGGCGGCGCGGCCGGGCTGGCGACGGCCTCCGGCATGGCGGCCGAGACGCTGGCTTTGACCACACTGGCCTCGGCGGGGGACGAAATCGTCTCGGCGACCTCGCTTTATGGCGGCACCTACACTCTGTTCCAGTACACCTTTGCGCGGCTGGGGATCACGGTGCGGTTTGTGGACGCCGAGGACTTCGACGGGCTGCGCGCGGCCATCAACGAAAAGACGCGCGCCATCTATGCCGAGACGCTGGGCAACCCCAAGCTGGACGTGGTGGACATCGAGAAATTCGCCGCTATTGCCCACGAGCACGGCCTTCCCCTGGTGATCGACAATACGGCGGCCTCGGCGGCGCTGGTGCGGCCCATCGAGTGGGGCGCGGACATCGTGATCAACTCGGCCACCAAGTTCCTGGGCGGGCACGGCACCACCATCGGCGGCGTAATTGTGGACGCAGGCAAGTTCGACTGGGCGGCCTCGGGGCGCTTCAAGAACTTCACCGAGCCGGACCCCTCGTACCACGGCCTGTCCTATACCGAGGCGTTTGGGCCCCTGGCGTTCATCCTCAAGGCGCGGGTGCAGGGGTTGCGCGATACCGGAGCGGCTCTGTCGCCCTTCAGCGCCTTCCTGCTGCTGCAAGGCATCGAGACGCTGCATCTGCGCCTGGAGCGGCACTCGGCGAACGCCCTGGCCGTGGCCCAGCATCTTGAGCAGCATCCGGGCGTGGAGTGGGTGAACTATCCGGGCCTGGAGTCCAGCCCGTACTACCAGCGGGCGCTGAAGTATCTGCCCACCGGGCGTGGCGCGCTGGTGACCTTCGGCATCAAGGGAGGGTACGAGGCGGGCAAGAAGTTCATCGACACGCTGGGCTTGTTCTCGCTGCTGGCCAATATAGGGGACGCCAAGTCGCTGGTGATCCATCCGGCCTCGACCACCCATCAACAACTTTCCGCCGAGGAGCAGGCATCGGCCGGAGTCACGCCGGAGCTGGTGCGGCTGAGCGTGGGCATCGAGGACATTCGCGATCTGCTTGCCGACCTGGACCAGGCAATTGAAGCCGCCAACGGCCATGCCTTTGCGTGTCAAGCGGAAGCGGCGGGTACTGTTGCACAATGAAAGGTATGACTGAAACGAGCAACGGGGCGGAGCCCTTTCCCGCCCCACGGGGGTCGGTGGGGACCGCCCTGACCCCCACGCTGGAAGGTGACTATGTGCTGGACGGACCCCTGTTGCTGGAGTCCGGGCGCTCGCTAACCTGTCCCACGCTGCACTACGCGGTGTACGGGCGGCTGAATGCGGCGCGCGACAATGCCGTGCTGGTGTGTCACGCGCTTACCGGTTCGGCGCTGGTGGGTTCCTGGTGGCCTGAGGTTTTTGCGCCAGGTGCGGTTCTGTCGTTGGAAGACGACTTTGTCATCTGCATCAACATGCTGGGCTCCTGTTACGGTTCGACGGGGCCCGGATCGGTGGATCCGGAGACCGGCAAGGTCTACGGACCGGATTTTCCCCTGATATCGATCGCCGACAACGTGCGGGCGCAGGCCAAGCTGCTGGATTCGCTGGGGGTGCGCAAACTGCGTCTGGTAATGGGCGGTTCCATCGGCGGGATGCAGGCCCTGGATTGGACGATTCTGTTTCCGGAGCGCGTGATGCGGGCGCTGGTCATAGGGGTGGCGCCGCTGTCGGCCATGGGGCTGGCGCTGAACCATGTGCAACGGCAGGCGATTCTGCACGACCCGGATTGGGCGGGTGGGCACTATTTGCCGCAGCGGCCTCCGCGGCGGGGGCTGGCGCTGGCCCGGCAGATCGGGATGATGAGCTACAAGGCGGCGGAACTGTTCGACGAGCGCTACGGGCGCAAGCCCAACCGCAATGGGGAAGATCCCTGGGGAGACGACGGCTCTATGGGGGGGCTGATCGGCGGGAGATTCGATATTGCGGGCTATCTGGACCACCAGGGGGAGCGGTTTATCGAGCGCTTCGACGCCAATTCGTATCTGGCGATTCTGCGCACCATGGACACCTGGGACCCGATGCGCGGGCACAGTTCGGCGGCCGAGGTCTACGGGAGGATTCGGGCGCGGTTGAGCTTTGTGGGCATCAGCTCGGACTGGCTTTTTCCGGCCCAGGCCGTGCGGGAGCTGGCCTATTCGGTCAAGGCAGCGGGCGTTCAGGCCGACTATCGGGAGATGACCAGCGCCCATGGCCATGACGCGTTTTTGGCAGAGCAGGTCGAGCTGGTTCGGCTTCTGCAATAGGGCCCCGCCGAGCGGAGGATTGTGGGGAACAGTTTTCCCAAACGCGGTGTCTAAGCCGGTATGGAATCGCGCGGCTGCTATCCCGGAGAGCCTGTGAGGGGGAGGGGTGGGATGAGCGGTTTTTGGCTGGAACCGTGCAGATTTGGGCGCCGGGCGGAATCTGGCAACCGGCACGGAAACCGGCGGTGTGCGGCACATTGGCCCATCTTGAAGCTAAGAAAGTATTTTTCCCGCACAACGGAGCTTGTCACGGAGAGCCGAGCTTTCTATAATCCTTCCAACACCGCAATGGATTCCGTGGTATCGTTTACCCGTCGCCCCGGTATGCAGCCGCCAAGAAAAACGGTTGTGTTTTCCGTCAGCGAGTGTATGAGTTTCGATCTCCATTTCAGCAATTCCCAGGAGCACTGAATGAAGAAGTTTGTCTTTGCGTCGGTCATGGCGTTGGCGACTATCAGCCTCGTTTCCGCGCCTATGCTGCATGCCCAGGATTCGATCACCATCAAGGATCCTGCCGAGTTCAATTCCTATCAAATGGCCAGCACCCAGAGCAATCCGACGGCCAAAGCACAGGCGTTGGAGAGTTTCCTGGTCTCCTACCCCCAAAGTGTGGTCAAGAAGGCTGTTCTGGATTCGCTGGTTGACACCTACCAGCAGTTGGGCGATGTCGACCACGCGCTGGGCGCTGCCAGCCGCCTGCTGCAAGCGGATCCCACCAACATGAAAGCGCTCTTCCTCTCGGTGGTGATCAAGAAGAGCCAATGCGCCAAGACGCAGGATGCGCAGACCTGCGACGATGGCGCGGCGCTGGCCCGCAAAGGCCTGGTTACGCCAAAGCCCGCGGGCACCTCGGACGACGACTGGAGAAAGCAGACCAGTGCGGTCTACCCGGTCCTGCATTCCGCCATTGCCCTGGATTTCATCGTTTCAAAGAAGGACGTCAAGTCGGGTATCGACGAGTACAAGCAGGATCTGATGCTCTATCCGGCCGATGCCACCAAGTCGGGGCCGGGACTTTCCGATACTCTCCAGCTTGCAGAAGCCTACGCCCGGCTGACTCCTCCAGATATGCCCAATGCGGTCTGGTTCTATGCCCGCGCGCTGGCCTTTGCGCCCGACAACTTCAAGCCGCAAATCGAGAAGAAGCTCGATTATTGGTACAAGAAGTTCCATGGCGCTATGGACGGGCTGGACGACATCAAGAGCCAGACCGCTGCGAATCTGTTCCCTCCGGGAGGCGCGCCGGCGATCAAGGCCGCCAAGACGCCGGCCGAGTTCGCGCATGACGTGGTCACCGGCGGCGGACTGGACAAGCTGAACCTGAGCGACAAGGAATTCATCCTGGCCAACGGCTCGCTGCCATCGGCTGCCGATGCAACCAAGACCGACGCGGATACGATGTGGGCGGCGATGAAGGACCAGGCAACACCGGTCCCCGGAGTCGTGATCGAAGCCACCGCTTCGGTGATCAAGGTTGCGGTTTCCGACGACGCCAAGAGCGCCAAGGCCGCGGACTTCATCGTGAATATGAAGAAGCCGCTGGACGACAAGGACATTCCAGCCGTAGGGTTCGAGTTCAAGATGCCTCCGGCGACTGCTCCTTCGGCCGCGCTGATCGGCACCATGGACTCCTACAGGCAGGTTCCGGCCACCGCCACCACCGCGCAGACAGCGGAGATCGTGGTGAAGGACGGCGAAATCCAGATGGAGAAAAAGAAGCCAACGCCGGCCCACAAGCCGGCTGCCGGGCACCACACCACGGCGCATTGATCGAATGATCGGTTTGGTGGCGCTAAGTCCGCAGGATTCGGCGCACAACATCCCGCTCCTGGGATCGGGGGGGCAGCCCGCATCGGGCTGCCCCTGTTTGTTGCTCCTTGGAGGCTGCTCTGTTCAGTGTTAGTCTAGCCCCAGTATGGAATGCCCTAAAGCCTCCTCCGTCTTACTGACCCTGTGTTTTCTGACCGTTGTTTGCCCTCTGTCAAGTGCCCAGACACCTCAGGGAATTCCTCTGCCTGCAATTGAGGCAGCGCCCGTGGGCAGAGTTTTGCCACCCATGCAGTTTCCAACTGCAAGCGAGATTCCGCTGCGTTTGGATTCGGTTGAATTCAGGTCGCCCGGCCAGATGACGCCGGGGGATCGCGCTTTGATGGCAGTTGGGGAGCCCTCTCTTCGCGACCTCGCCGAGCTTAAGGGTCTGGGGCTGAGCCAAGGCAAGTGGCAATCCTGGCAGGTGGTGTGCCCGGCGCTGCCAAACCATCTTCTTCTCAAGTTCACGCGCGATAACGGCGCGGGGGACGTAAGCGTATTTACAGCTTCGATTCCCCGCGGCAAAGGCGGCCGGGTGCGCGTCATCCCCTTGCAGCGGCGAAGCTATTCGCTGTTTTCGCCCGCGCCAATCAATGCGATGACCATCGCAGCCTTCAATCGAATCCAGGCCGAAGAGCAACCCGGCGGCGCCCCCGACTGGCTCACTATGGGCCTGTGCTACGCCGCGCTGGTGGGAGCACAGCCTGGAACGGCGACACCGCAGGAAGGCACTGAAAGCAGGAAGTTTTCGGTTGGCGCAGGAGCGGTGGTGGAGATTCGCGGCGAGGGCGGCGCAGTGATCCGCTTTACGGATGCTGTGGAGATACACGACCCGATGGATTGGGCCATGGCCTTTGACGGCAAGGGAAGACTGCTCAAGGCAGAGCACACGCCTGCGCCGCCGATGGCGCCAAGGACGATTGCGGGGAGCACGGCCGATGGACCCGTCCGCGTTCTCCCCCAGAGTAGCGCGGATTGGCAGGGAAAGCCCTAGCCGCAGGCGGACGTGGACCTGAAAGGCACGCCGATACCGGCAGGCGAGCTCGTTTCGCATCCCGTTCCCCGCAATTGAGCGGTTCTTGATCGAACCTGGCTATTCGCCCAGCATGATGCGCTGGATGGCCGTGGCGCGCCCGGTCAGGGGATCGCAGGTAACCAGGGCGGCGCACATCTTGGGATTGCCCTTGGCGGCCTCGAACTTGCCCGGCATGCCGGTGAGAAACCGGTGCAGCACCAATTCCTTCTCGACGCCAATCACGCTGTCGTAGGGGCCGCTCATGCCCACATCGGTCTGGTAGGCGGTTCCGCCGGGAAGCACGCGCTGGTCGGCGGTGGGGATGTGGGTGTGGGTGCCCAGCACGGCGGTGACCTTGCCGTCCAGATGCCAGCCCATGGCGACCTTCTCGCTGGTGGCCTCGGCATGGAAGTCCACCACGATCACCTTGGCCTGGATCTTGGCCAGCAGGGCGTTGGCCATGTGGAAAGGGTCGTTGGTGGTGTTCATGAACACGCAGCCCTGGAGATCGATCACGGCGTAGTCGATGCCGCTCTCGGTGGTGCCCTCGAAGACTCCGTGGCCGGCGAGGCCGGGCTGAAGATTGGCTGGGCGCAGCACGCGGCGGGGGCGTTCCTGGCTGTCGGCCGGCACGGAATTCAGATAGTCGATCAATTCGCGCTTGTCCCACACGTGATTGCCGGTGGTGAGCACGTCGGCGCCTAGTTCGAAGAGGTCGTCGGCGATCTGCGGCGTCACGCCGAAGCCGCCGGCGGCGTTCTCGGCATTGATGATGACCAGGTCCACGGCGTGGGCTTCGCGGATGTGGCCGATGTGCTCGCGTACGATCTTGCGCCCCGCGCTGCCGAAAATGTCGCCGACGAAAAGAATTTGCACGATGGTTTGAACCTGCTTTCAACGGTGTGAGGGACTAGGGGCTAGGGACTAAGGGACTGAGGGACTAAGGGACTAGGGACTATTCAGCGCGTAGAGCGTTCATCAGCGCACATAGTAGCCGGCCGGTCTCGCAGCACAGGTTTTCCGCTTCATCCAGGTTGTCCGCTTTGCCAAAGCCGAGTGACTTTGCCAAAAGGATCTGCGTTTCCAACTCCGAGCAAGACCCGCGTGCATGGCCGGTAAACAAGACGTATTCGCCCCTTAGTGGATCGCGCATAACCCTCGGCGATGTTGCTGGGGACGGAGACGGCGGCTCTGCGCATCTGGCTGGTCAATCCAAATCGTTCGTCGCCCGGGAAATCGGCAGTTAGTTTGTAAATCGAGAGAGCAAGTTCCATGCCACGTTGCCACGCCAGCACATTCTTAAAGGAGTCTCCCATTGACGATTTCTCGCTTTCTGAACGGTTGTTTCAGTCCCAAGTCTCCTAGTCCCTCAGTCCCTAGTCCCCTGCTCCCTGTTCCGCATCAGCGGGAACAAGATCACGTCGCGGATGGACTTGGAGCCGGTCAGCAGCATGACCAGGCGATCGATGCCCATGCCTTCGCCGCCGGTTGGGGGCAGGCCGTAGGCCAGGGCGCGGACGTAGTCCTCGTCCATCTGGTGGGCTTCGTCGTCGCCTTGGGCCCGCTGGGCGAGCTGGTCGGCAAAGCGCTTGTGCTGCTCGACCGGGTCGTTCAGCTCGCTGAAGGCGTTCCCCAGCTCGAAGCCGCCGCAGAAGAACTCGAAGCGCTCGACGTGGGCCGGGTCGTCGGGCTTGGCCTTGGAGAGCGGCGAAACCTCGACCGGGTAGTCGTAGATGATGGTCGGCTGCACCAGGAAAGGCTCGACTACCGCCTCGAAGAGGTGGTAAACCGACTTGCCGATGGGCGCGCCCTTCATGGAGTCGAAATAGACTTCAGTGACCGCCCCGTGGATGGTCTTCAGTTCAGAGATGCGGTCCGGCGTGAGCCGCGTGGTCTCGCCCACGGCCTTTTCCAGGGAACTCATCGCCGCGTGCAGGCGTGCCTGAAGTACCGGCACGGCCTCGAAGGCTGTCATGGCCGGCTTGGCGCCAGCTTCTTGGGGCCAGAACTCGCGGATGGACTCGGTCATGGTGAGCCGCCGCCAGACCGCCAGGTCGATGGTGTTGCCGTCGAACTCGGTGAGGGTGGTCCCGTTCACTTCCTGGGCGACAAAAGCGATCATCTCTTCGGTCAGTTGCATCAGGTCGTGGTAATTGGCGTAGGCCTGGTAGAACTCCAGCATGGTGAACTCGGGATTGTGCTGGGTGCTGACGCCTTCGTTGCGGAAGTTGCGGTTGATCTCGTAGACGCGGTCCAGGCCGCCGACCACCAGGCGCTTCAGGTATAGCTCGGGCGCGATGCGCAGGAACAGATCCTGATCGAGCGCGTTGTGATGGGTCTTGAAGGGTCTGGCCGCCGCGCCGCCGGCGATCTGCTGCATCATCGGCGTTTCAACCTCCAGGTAGCCGCGCTCGTCGAAGAAGCGGCGCAGGGCCTTGAGCGTCTTGGCGCGCTTGACGAAGACCTCGCGGGCCTCCAGGTTGGTGAACAGGTCCACATAGCGCTGGCGATAGCGCAACTCGACATCGGCCAGGCCGTGGAACTTCTCCGGCAGGGCGAGCATGGCCTTGGCGAGAAACGTCAGGCGCTCGACGTGGATGGTCAGCTCGCCGGTGCGAGTGCGGAAAAGGTAGCCAGTGACGCCGATGTGGTCGCCCAGGTCGAGCAACTTGTAGAGCGCGAAGCCCTGCTCGCCGACGGCGTCGAGGCGGACGTAGATCTGCAGCCGCTGGCCGTCCTGCTGGAGGGTGGCGAAACCGGCCTTCCCTTGCGCGCGAATGGCCATGATGCGTCCGGCCACGGCCACGGTGACGCGGTGGGCCTCGAGGTCCTCGGTCTGCGTCTCGAACCACTTGGCGCGTACGGCGGGTACGGTGTGCGAGGCAGGGAACTGGTTGGGATAGGCCGCCTGGCCCAGCTTCTCGATTTCTTCCAGCTTTGCCTTGCGCAGATCGAAAAGGCTGCGCTCAAACTCTGAATCGAACACGGTGATTCCTTCCCTATCGGGGACATAAGCCCAAAAGGGAAGTATACCTGCTTGGAGGTTTAGCCTGTATGCTGGACAGGAGTCCCAATGCCCTTCAATCGCCCCATTCCGGACGCCAAGCCGCGCAGCAAGACCGCCAGCGGCGTCTCCGCCCTCGTGGAAGCCGAGAAGATGATGCAGATTGCGCTGCTGCTGCCTTCGGCGGCCTTCATCGGCTGGCTGATCGGGGCTTGGGCAGGCAGCAAACTGCATCAGCCGTGGATGGGGCTGGCGGGAATCGTCTTTGGTGGCATCTCCGGGCTGGTGTATGTGGTTCGGTTGGCGATTGCGGCGGCGGGGCAAGGCCCAAAAGAAAGATCCGGAAAAGGAAGCCCGGAAGACCAATCATGACCGAAGAAATTCATCCGATTGTCGGGTTGACCGACGAGGCCCTGCAATCGCTGCTCCAGCGGGCCATTCGCAACACGCTGATTCTGGGTCTGGTTCCCGCCGTGGTGCTGCTGATCGCCACGAATTGGCGCAACGCGGCCATGCTGGTTACGGGGGCGCTGATCTCGGCCGCCAGCATCCTGGAGTGGCAGCGGCTGATCAAACTGGTCAATGCCAAACTGGACCAGAAGAAGGCGCCCAGAGGCGCGGCCATGGTGGTGCTGTTCTTTGTGCTCAGGCTCACTGCTTTTGCGGCGGTCATTTATGGTAGCCTGAGATGTTTCCAGGGTTCGGTGGTGGCGCTTCTGTGCGGTTTGGGTCTGGCGGTCGTGGCCATGGCCTGGGAAGCGCTCCGCTTGCTCAAAGACTGAGAATCTGAGCGCTCAGAACCGGAAGCAGAAAGATTCAAGTTCTCATGCCCGAATCTCTTGCAATTACGCGATTGTTGAACGATCTCTTCGGCGGCGCATTTGCCGCGCTCCTGCGGGTTCTGGGCGTTCATCCCGCCAATCCCGCCGCGCCCATCACCGACGCATTCGCACTGGAGCTGCTGGTGGCCTGCGGACTGATTGTCTTTTTCATTATCGTAAGGCTGAGCCTTTCGGTAGAAAAGCCCAACCCGGCGCAGCAGATTGCCGAGATGATCCACGAGTTCACCGGCGGCCAGGGCGAGCAGATCATCGGCCACGGCTACGAGCGCTTCCAGGCGTTCGTGACCTGCATCTTTCTGTTCGTGGTGCTCAACAACCTGCTGGGACTGATCCCAGGGATCGAGACGCCCACCAAGTCGCCCTCCGTGCCCCTGGGCATCGCGCTGCTTACGTTCCTCTACTACAACTTCCACGGCGTGCGCGTGCAGGGGCCGGTCGGTTATTTGAAGCATTTTGCCGGGCCGATTTGGTGGATTTCGCCGCTCCTGTTTCCCATCGAGATCATCTCCCACTGCGCCCGCGTGATGTCGCTGACCATCCGTCTTTACGCCAACATGCTGGCCAGCGATCTGGTCACACTGGTGTTCTTCTCGCTGGTGCCAGTGGTGATTCCGTCGATGTTCCTGGGGTTGCACTTCATGGTTTCGCTGATTCAGGCGTACGTGTTCATGCTGCTGTCGATGATTTATCTGTCGCAGGCGGTTTCGCACGAGCACTAAAAAGCAGCTTCTAGCTGCTAGCTTCTAGCTCTTAGCCGCTGGTTCTCGGCAATCAGCCACTTCGGCAACCCCGGGGCTAGAAGCTAGAAGCTGAAAGAAGGATTCTGCCGGAGAGCGCTTCCGCTCTGGGTAAACAGACGGCCGCAAGCGTGAGGGAGCCAGCACGGTGAGCTTCAACCACCCACTGGCGGCCAATTTTCAGGAAGCAGGAGAATTATGAAGAAACTTCAGTATCTGTTCATGGCCCTGGCGGTTCTTTGCTTCGCCGTTCCGGCATTCGCGGCGGGCGATTCGTCCGTCATCAGCCTGGCTCCCATCGGCGCCGGCATCGGCATGGCTCTGGCTGCCGGCCTCTGCGGCCTGGGTCAGGGCAAGGCGACTGCTTCGGCCACCGAAGCTCTGGCCCGCAACCCCGGCGCCCGCGCCGGCATCATGCTCTTCCTGGTCCTCGGCCTGGCGTTCATCGAGTCCCTCACCTTGTTCACGCTGGTTGTGATCTTCGCCAAGATCTCGTAAGACCGGCTGGCGCGAAAAAAGGCGGCCTCACCCGAGTGGGTGGGCCGCCTTTTTATCTGCTCTCTAGCGGCCGCCCTGGCTGCTGCCTCCGGGGCCGGCGCGCAGCATTTGAATGGCTTGGCGATAGCTGAGACCCACGGGCACCGGCGCGTATCGGGTCATCTCCTCCGTTGTGTCGATGTTCCTATTCTTGAAGAGCACGCGCAGGTTCATCTGCATCTTGAAGCGGGCGATGCGCCACTGGTGTCCGCCCACGTTGCTTTGTTCAAGAACAATCCAGCCGCCCTTGTCGAGTTTGCCGAGGATGCCCCAGCCATAGTCCGTATCTTGCTGGAGATGGCCCTCCAGGCGCGTCACGCGCTCCTGGCTGGCGTCGATCCAGAGTTCGCCGGTCATGGCCGTCAGAGCCTGGGATTCGAGGTCGGGAGGGCTGAACTGGGGATTGGGGCGGAAGGAGAACTTCTCCACCGCTCCCGCGGGGCCCGAGCCAGCGCCGGCGTATTGGTAGAGATAGGCGTTGGGGAGCATGCGCAGCAACTTGAGAACAAGCCCGAAGTCGCCTTCCTCGCTCTGCTTGCGATGACGCTGGCGGCTGGGATCGCTGAGCAGCAAATCGAGCCGGGCTTGTTCCGTCTGTTCCTCGGCCTGGCTGAGCGGATGGTCGTTGATGGCCACCAGGCGGGCCACGGCGCCGTCGCGAGTTTCAAGAATCTCCTTGGTCGAGGTCAGCCGCGGGCTGGACTTGCGCAGCACGTAGCGCATGGGATGGGCGGGGTCCTGGGCGGTCTGCAACTCGTGACCTAGCGCCCGCTGCACCAGGGCTTGGACCTGGCCAGGCGTCATCGAAGAAGCGCCCTGCGCTGGCAATGCGGCGGCGGCGGGCAGCAGCAAAAGAAGAGCCAAGAAACTGCGCATAATCTCCATTTTAGCGGGCATCGGCGATCCATGCCCTGTTGACTGAGTTCATACCCTATTGGACGTTGCCGCGGCAATCGCGTTACGAGGATTGAAGCATTGTGGTCCAGTTGCGTATAGTTCGGGCAGGGCCTTTACGGCGCTTTGGGAAATGGTGTAGCCCTTGGAAGTGCGTGCAACGTCATCTCTTTTCGGTGTCGCGCTGATTGAAAGGGGTTATTTTCGGTTTACCGTATTTCCGAAAACGCTATAAGAGGGCTACGGAAGGAACCAGATCATGGTAGTTGAGAATTCTCCCGCGCGTATCGGTAAGACCGTGGTCATTCGCGGCGAAGTCAAGGGCAGTGAAGATCTGATCGTGGATGGGCGTGTCGAGGGGACCGTCAGCCTCTCGGAGAGCCGGTTGACCATCGGCCCCAACGCAAACGTAGCCGCCGACCTCTCCGGCAAGGACGTGCTGGTTCTGGGCCAGGTCAAGGGCAACATCGTGGCCAGCGGCCGGGTGGAACTGCGCTCGGGCTGCGTGGTGGATGGGGATATTCGCGCACTCCGCCTGGCGGTTGAAGACAACGCCGTATTTCGCGGTAAAGTGGACCTCACACAGGCCGTATCCAAGGGGACCGATGGCTCCCACACCCCGCAGACCGGCGGCATTTTCTAGGAAGGGTCAAATGAACTGGCCACATTGGTCTGTCGAGGGTATGAGCCCCGGTTGGTTGGCGGGGCTCGCGGTTGGCGGACCAAGTTTTGAGGTGTTTAAAAGACCGGTTGCAGGCGATCGAAAAAGCCGGCCTTCCAAGGAATGGTCCGATTCGACCGCAAGGGGTTTTCAGGTTGCTAAGCCGTTGGTTTGAAAAAAAGGTGGACGCAGGCCCACCGGCTTCGGCCCCAGGCCTGACGGGGGCCAGAGTCCCGCGCCACTCCGGCGGTTGGGCAGCGCTGCGAAAGCGTCTCCAGACCGAGCCGAGACTGCGCATTATCGACGCCGGGTTCACCTCGCCGTCGAACGTCAATTATCTAACCGGCCTGGGCCATAGCGTCTTTTTAACAGATCTGGTACACGAAGGCTGCACCGGAAACTGGAAGACGGGTACGGACGAGGATGGGAATCCGGTTTGGGATACTGACGCGTTTCTTGACCATACGCTGAATTTCTCCGGCCGGACCTTTGATATGGTCCTTCTGTGGACGACTTTGGACTACCTGCCGGAGCCTCTGGTTGTTCCGTTGGTGGCGCACCTTTATGCGGCCATGAAGCCCGGCGGGCAGGTGCTGGCTCTCTTCCACACCCGTACCCAAGGGGAAGAGACCGTGCATTGCCGCTTCCACATTACTCCCGGCGACGATGTCGAGGTGCAATTGGCGCAGCCGTTTCCCATTCAGCGGGCTTTTACCAACCGCAGCATCGAGCGCCTGTTTGCCGCCTGGTCGGGGCACAGGCAATTCCTGGCAAAGGACAGTGTTTCAGAGGTCATCATCACGCGCTGAAGCATTGACCGCACCTTTACGGGGGAGGCCATGAATTCATTGAATGGAACGCGCATTACCTGGCTTGGCCACGCCACCGTGCTGGTTCAGACGGCCCAGGGAACCAACATCCTGATCGACCCGTTCATCCTGCAGAATCCGAAGTATCCCAAGAATTTTGTCCTGCCGGCAAAGATCCATTACATTCTGCTGACCCACGGGCACGGAGACCATATCTCCGATGTGGTGCCGGTGGCCGCCGAACACGGTTCCACGGTGGTGGCAATCTATGAACTGGCGTCGTATGTCGCGGCCAGGGGAGTCGCCAAAACGATCGGAATGAATCTGGGCGGGACCGTGCAACTGGACGATGTGGCAGCCACCATGGTCGAGGCGAAACACTCATCGGGAGCACAGGATGAAAAGGGAACGCACTATGTTGGAGTTGCCGCCGGCTTCGTCCTGACGATTGCGAATGGTCCGGTACTCTACCATGCCGGAGACACGGCGGTTTTCGGGGACATGAAGCTGATTGCGGATTTATATGCGCCCGAGGTGGCGATGCTACCCATTGGCGGGCATTTCACCATGGACCCAAAAGAGGCCGCGTTGGCGGTTCGCCTGCTCCAGCCCAAAACCGTGCTTCCTCTGCACTTCGGCACTTTTCCGCCGTTGAAAGGCAGGCCCGAGGAACTGGCTGCACTCACCGACACCAGCGTTCGCGTCGTGTCGTGGGCGCCGGGAGATACTTTCTAAACTAGATGCCTTTTTGCCAGGAAACGAAGGCAAAGGATGGGCTGCACTACGGGCCAGCCCATGGCCTTCCCGTGGTGCCAGTTACTTTGCTGCGGCCTTTTTCTGTTCTGCCCAGCGGCGCTTGACCGCCTCGGCAATGCGCTTCCGCCCTTCGGGAGTGAGATTTCTCTTCTTCTTGGCGGGTTTCTTTGCGGCGGGGGCTGCCGCAGCCTTCTTAGGCGCTGCGACGGGTGCGCCGGCGAGCAGGGCGCGCGCCTGCTGCAATTGAGCAATCTCACGATCGATTTGTGACAGAATATCTGAAACTCCCACGGTTCCTCCTGTTAGGTACTCATAAGTGTGTCGTTTCCCGGCGTGCCTAACTGATTGTGCACACGCGGTCCAACCACTGGTCCTTGAAACACAATACGCAACTGTTCACTCTTTTACAAACAAAAAATGTCATTTGCCGCCCAAGTTGGGACATTTGTGTCTCCGGAAAGCCCATTTTCAGCCCGGCTAATTCTCAAAACAGGAAGTCAGAGGGTTTCTCGGCTGCTATAAACTTGGGGGCGGGCCAGTGTTTGGCCGTCAAGGGAACTCAGTGTGCCTCAAGAACTTGTAAGGCAGGGCGGTTGCCGATTGAGGATTTGTGTCATGCTCCCGCGGTTATGGAACTCGATATCCCGCAGGACAGTTCGCAACTGAAAAACGCCGGCAAGAATGCCTGCGGCAGGGCCGCGGCTTGGAATGGACGGACAAAACAGTAGCTGGCTGCGAGGTTGCCGTTTCGGCAAACAAGATCATGGAGCCTGCGATCCAGTTATGGACGGTGGTTTTGCCGGGAACGAGACACCGCCGCCTTTCGCGGTTCTTATAGGAAACATAGTGCTTTATCGTTTGAGCTATGCCATGGACAGGCGGATGGAGCGCGGTGCCATGGCCCCCCAGGGGCTCGTCCGCCTGAATTCTCTCAATGAGGGCCCGATCACCCTCCTGGAGCGGCGATGCAGGAGGGCCCTTGACCCAGGAGCCCAAGAGGGGCGAACGGGGCATGGCTTTGCATCCTTCCGCAAAGTGCACTCCTACGCAGCCTTGAAAGAGGCGATTGCGTTTCAGTCGCAATCATTGGTTCTGAAAAATTGCTTTGGGCTATTGCTCTGCTGCCCATTCGACCATGGCCAGGATGAGTAGCATGACCCGCCGCAAGCCTGTTTCGCGGTCTTTGCCGGAGTACCACTCGGCCTGGGTGTGGGCGCCGCCGCCATCGCCGCCCGCGCCCATGGACAAAGCCGGAACGCCCAGCGATAGCGGGATGTTGGCATCGGTCGAGCCGAGGCGGAGGTCGGTGCGCAGGCCGAGATGACGGTCGACGGCGCGAAGACTGTCGAGGAGGGGAGAATCGACGGGCAAGCGGGCAGCGGGGCGGTCGCCGATCTTGTCGATGGCAAAGGCGAGCAGGCCGCGGGTGCGCGCGGGGGATGGGATTTGCGCGTTCCAGTGCTCGACGGCGTCTTCGACGGCGCGGTGCAGGGCGACTTCGAGGCGGAGAAGCTGCTCGGGAGCGGTGGAACGGAAATCGAGCGAGGCCTGGGCGGACTCGGGGATGGAGTTGACGCTGGTGCCGCCGTGAATGGTGCCCAGGTTGAGGGTGGTGCGAGGCTCCTCGGGGAGCGCGGTTTGGGCCACAATGGCCAGAGCCGAGGCCAACGCGGCAATGGGGTTGGGCGCGCCCGCGTCGGTGAAACTGTGCCCGCCGGGCCCGGTGACGGTGACCCGGAAGCGGCGGCTGCCCAAGGCCTGGGTCACCGCGGTGTCCTCGCCGGCGCCGTCGAGGACGATGTGGGCGGCGATGCGCCCGGCCAGCGCGTCGCGGCTGTAGAAATGGCGCACGCCGCGCAGGTCGCCTTCGCCTTCTTCGCCGACATTTCCCAGAAAGAGCAGGGGTGCGGCCAATTCGACGTTGGCCGTGGCCAGCGCCTGAGCGATGGCCAGCATGCCCACCACGCCCGCGCCGTTGTCGCAGGCGCCGGGAGCTTGCAGGCGGTCCCCATCGAGGACGGGATTGAGAGGTGTGCCTGCCGGAAAGACGGTGTCGATGTGGGCCGAGAGCACGACGAGGGGGCCAGTGCTTTCGGGAGGCAGATTGGCCGCGGGAAGAAGGGCGGTTACGTTGCCGGCGGCGTCGATTTCGATCTGGCGAAGGCCTACCTCGGAGAAGCGCGCGGCGAGCCACTCCGAGCGGGCCTGCTCGCCGAAGGGCGGACCGGGAATGGCGACCAGACCCATCTGCCAGTCCATGATGGTCTTGGGGTTACCGTGCAGCCAGGCGAAGGCGGCGTGGACCGGGCGAAGTTCCGCCAGGGCCGTTACACGGGAGAATGCCGAGTTGCGGGGGAAGATCGCCATATGGTTGTTTCAGGTTAGCAGGAAGTCGGCCCGAAAGGGCATGGAAGGAGCTCGGTCGCCTGTGAATGGAGGGCCCGTCACTTACCGTATTCCACCGAATGCAGGAAGAGCCCCTGTGCAGGTGCGGTAGGGCCGGCGGCGGCGCGGGCGCGAGCTGCCAGGATTTCGGGGATGCTGCCGGCACTGAGCCTGCCGCGGCCAACATCGAGCATGGTGCCCACCAGGTTGCGCACCATGTGGTGGAGAAATCCGCTGCCGCGCACCCGATATACCAGGAGGCTGCCGGCTTCGTTTTGTTGCTCTTCCCAAGCCGAGGCGTAGATGGTGCGCACCGCCAGGGGTTGGTCGGGCTTTTCGTAGGCTTCGGCGAATGCGGTCCGGCTGGCCAGGTCGGGGTCGGTGGCGGCGAAGCTGAGGAAGTTGTGCTGGCCGAGGAAGGCGATGCCTGCCTGCTGCATTGCGGCCAAATTCATGGGCCAGGAACAAGTATGGACGTAGCGGGCCAGGAACGGAGGGCAAATCTCGCCGCGGAAGACGCGGTACTCGTAGGTCTTCGCCACT
>Ga0181529_10003750_pt1 | contig 16981 bp, 9 predicted proteins | sample PEATcosm2014_Bin_36_FD_119763 | JGI IMG/M metagenome (GOLD analysis project Ga0181529, IMG submission 119763) | Peatland microbial communities from MTU Mesocosm Facility, Houghton, MI, USA - PEATcosm2014_Bin10_30_metaG | ecosystem: Environmental > Terrestrial > Soil > Wetlands > Peat | place...
GACTACGGATCTGGGGGCTGGGAGTTCGAATCTCTCCGGGCGCGCCATAAACTTTCTGAATTCGCATAGTTTTGATCCCTCTCCGGCGGTGCCCGGCGGGGGATTTCGCGTGTCCCACATGATCCCGTAACGCCCTCGCCGCACGCGAGTCAGCCGTCCAGAGCCCCATCGCCGGCGCGCGCGACATGACACGATGGGACCTGCTGACCTCGCTGGCCGCTGCCGCCGGGGGAGTGCCTCGCCGTGCTGACGCAGGCGTCGGACGGCCGCATGCTGGCCGCCGCGCGCGGGGCCTGAGGGAACGATTGCCTGCCGCTGCCGATCGGCCGATTAATGGCGGGCGGTCCTCATCCCCCGGAGTACATCCATGCCAGAGCAACTGCGCCCCATCGAAATCATCCGGCCCAAGACGATCGAACTGGGGTCAGGCACCGTGGCCACCATCGCCCCCTGGGTACGGGCACGCGGTTTCACCCGTCCGCTCGTCATCTCCGATGTCTTCTTCGCCGACCGCATCGATATGCTCGGACTGCCCGGACACGTCGCCGCCTTCAGCGAGATCAAGCGCGAGCCGGAAATCGCGGACCTTGAGGCCGGTCTCGCCGCCGCCGCCGCCGCGCGGCCCGACGTGATCGTGGGCTTCGGCGGCGGTAGTACCATGGACCTCGCCAAGCTGGTCGCCGCCATGCACGGCACCGGCCAGACGATCCACGACGCCGCCGGGGTCGAGCGCGTGCACCCCCGTTCCATCGCGCTGATCCAGGTGGCCACCACCTCGGGCACCGGCAGCGAGGCCAGCAACCGCGCCCTGATCACCGACCCCGTCACGCACAACAAGCTCGTCGCGAACAGCAACCACCTGCAGGCAGACCTCGCGGTGGTCGATCCGGACCTGACGCTCACGGTGCCACCGCGGGTCACGGCGGCGACCGGCGTGGATGCGCTGGCGCATTGCGTCGAGGCCTACACCAACCGGCTCGCCCATCCTTACATCGACATGTACGCGGTGGAAGGGATCCGGCTGATCGGGCGCTACCTGCCGCGCGCGATCGCCGATGGCAACGACCGCGAGGCACGGGCGGGACTGTCGCTCGCCTCGCTCTACGGTGGGTTCTGCCTCGGACCGGTGAATACCGCGGCGGGCCACGCGCTGGCCTACCCGCTCGGCACCCGCCGCCACGTCGCGCATGGCGCGTCCAACGCGCTGATGTTCCCGCATGTACTCGCCTTCAACGCGCCGGCAGTGCCACACCAGACCGCGACGATCCTCGCTGCCCTCGGCCTGGCGGCGCCGGCCGAGCAACGCGCCGTGTTCGAGGCGGCCTACGGCTACTGTCATGGGCTTGGCATCGAGATGCGGATGTCAGAGCTCGGCGTGTTGGCAGGCGATCTCGGGGGAATGGCCGACGAGGCGCACGCCATCCGGCGGCTGCTCGACAACAACCCACGCGAGATCAGCCGCGACGAGATCCTGGCGATCTACCGCGCCGCATTCTGAAGCGGGTCATGGGGACAAGGGGGCGGCACGCTGGTCGCACCCCGGCCGCCGTCGGCTGCCCGGTTTGGCCGGGCGCGGCCCGCTGCTCGCGGCTCGGCGCCTGCCTGGCGATACCAATCCGGAACGCCTCTTAACCCACCGGAACAGATCAACAATTCGTCAATGTCTCGTGAGCTTGGGACGCCATGGACCGCCGGCCAGGGCCGCTTTCAGTGATCTTCGCCAATGCGGCCCGGTGGCTGTCGTTCAGCAATGATGACCGACCCGGGGCCTCACAGCCGATCAGGCCGGGAGGACTCTGTGCGTCGAACTTCAGAACCCAGTCTCGCACAATCTGCAGAGTCTCCCTCTGAGAGCGCTGGCAGTATCCATGGTTGCGCCGGCCGCGGCGCGTCTTGCCGTGCGAAGTATAACTACAAAGAGACGAAAGCCCGGACGACGGCGACTATTGTACAAAGTACTTTTGCCTCTCTAAAAAAGACACCTAAAGCAATCACACCCAGATTTTCTATACACTAACGTCACGACGTCAAGGGGGGGGCGCCTGGGGAAAATGGTAGGCGCCATCTCACTGTGACAGGCCGCTGACAGAGTGGCTTCCCGTATCATTTTTGATACCCCCTCCATCGTTAAGGGGTTGAACACCCTTCTGTTCCGTGCTATCGACGCGGCAACGTTAAATGTCCGTCAATCAGATGGATAGCGGGAAGTGATTTCTATTTGTCGGGAATGGCGAGTGCGATCCAACCGAGCGTCCTGGGGGTGGCAAGATAGCGTTTGATGCCGGCCCGAGGCCGACGGGAGCAGGGAGGGCTCCATCGGACGCACTGTCTGGTCATTTTCGAGAAGAAGTTTTCGGCCGCGTCGAGCCACGACGCGGATGGGGGTGTGAACTGGAAGGTCCGACGCAGGGGACGTGCGCGCCATGCATGCACCATGGGGTGTTTGCGGGCGATATAGGTGTCGAGCACGGTGTGGACCGGCTCGCCCGGCGAGCGGTAGTGCTCGATGGGATCGAGGGAGTTGTACAGCAATCATCCGGGCAGTTTATGTCGGCGTTTGACCGTCTGAACTCGGCGCGCCGTGCAGAGCATTGCAGTGTCAATATGGTAGTTGGGCTGTTACACGGCAATTCCATGTCTTATCCGTGCGATGTTGTTGTGCCACCGATTGGTGACTGCGCACTTGGTGCGATACCGATCCATTTCGGAAGGGATCGGGACCGCCCGTCGTCGCCAATCAGGTAATCAAACCAATCAGGTAACCGAACTTCTCTGGGAGGGTCGAGTCTATGCGCTTGATAAGTCTCACGATAATGGGCGGCTTGCTGGTGCTCTTCACGGCGCCCGCCTTTGCGAACGGCTACGGCACCGACTCACCCTGGAGTTTCGAGACAACCACCGACCAGGCCAATCTGGCCGCCGTGCAAACGATGATTCAGCAGAAAAAGGCTGGGATGTACACCAACACCACATACCAGTACACCACCATTGGCACCCAGACCAACAACACTACCAATTGCACAGTCGGCGCAACGACATACGGCAACTACGCTCTGAATGGCGCAACCGCCAATTCCCCGCAGACGACCGGCTCCAGTTCATTGGCTCAGGGCAACTCCAGCGGCTCGTCAGTAACCAGTAGCGGACCTTCCGGACAACCCCTCAACCTGGCCAGTAGCCAGAGCAACACGGGCACCGTTGGCTCAAGTCTGACGGGCAGTACCACCGTCACCTCCGGGGGGCCGGTGAACCAGGCATTGAACAACGCGCAGACCAATGGCGGGACCCAGAGCGCGAGCGTTTCCAACAGCACTGCATGCAGCGGCGTGAAATAGCCGTGTCACGCCAGGAGATTGCAATGTCGGGAATAGTCGTTCGGTCGGGAGGGGCCATGCGTCCGAAACGCATGCTGCTCCCCGCCCTGGTGCTGACTGCGACGGCGCTTGTTGCGACGGGATGCGCGCAAACGCGTCTGCAGAAAGTGGGTCCGGGCGAAGCCGTGACCGTTCTCGGGCCGCCCGTCCGCACGAACCGTACGCCGCTGGAGCCTGCCCTGGCTTACCTGGCCAAGGAGATCTACGCGGCGAACCAGCCGAAGCTGACCATCGCGGTGGGCGACGTCAAAGACTACACGGGCAAGTACAACATCAACGAGGGCAACGCGATCACGCAGGGCGGGTCCCTGATGGTGTATTCGGCCCTCGGCAAGCTGGGCGGCGCGGTGCGGATCGCCGACCGTTACGATACCAACGTCGCCCAGATGGAGCTGAGCTTCATAAACCAGCGCGAATTGGGCGACGGGCAGACGCATGATCTGGGCGAAGGCAAGGCAGCGAAGAAGGTGCCGTGGCTGCCATACTATGGCGGCAGCATCACCCAGTCCGATTACTATATCACCGGCGGCATCACGGAACTGAACTACAACGTCCAGTCCGGCGGCGTTTCGATCGGCGTCGATATGATCAATCCGCAGGCCGAGGTATACACCGAGAATGTCGGCATCGATCTGCAGATCGTGAATACCAAGACGCTGATGGTGGAGAAGACGGTAAGCCTGGAGAAGCAGATCACCGGTTTCCAGGTGGGATTCAACATCTTCCGCTTCTTCGGTAGCGACCTGTACGACGTGAATACCGGCAACAAGAGCCAGGAGCCCCTGCAGCTTGGCGTGCGATCCACGCTGGAGGAGGCGGTACTGGTGCTGGTGGCCGCGGTGGAGCATGTGCCGGAAGTGCCGGCTCTCGAGCAGATGCGCGACGGCTACTGGATTCCGCCGAAGACCGCCCAGGAGTTCCTGAACGAGTACCAGGCGGCCCCGGCCGTAGCCGAGGCGCCGCCGGCCGCGGCCCCAATGACCCCGGCCCCGACGACCCCGGTCGCAGCCGCAACGCTGCCGCCCGCAGCCGAGGCGCCGCCTCCCGCGGCCGCACCGCCGCCGGTCGCAGTCGCGCCGCCGCCGCCCGAAGCCGGGCCGCCGCAGCCCGCAGCGCCGCCGCCACCGGCCGAGCCGGTTGCAACGGCCCCCCCCGCGCCGCCGCCACCGGCGGCCAAGTCGACGCTGAACGAGGAGACCAGCCCCCCGCTGCAGAACGGGCTGATGGGGCAGACCGACGGCAGCATCCATGTGGCGTTCGACTTCGGGGGCGCCGATGTGACGGGCGCGGACGTGTCGGAAATCGACCGGGCGGCGCAGCTGGCACGGTCGCAACCTGTGCAGATCATGCTGACCGCACGGGCCAACGAGAACTGGGCGCCTAGCAAGCGCCAGGCGCTTACCGCGCAGCGGATCGATGCGGTGCGCAGGGCACTGCAACTGCGCGGCATCCTGCAGATCACGATCGCCTGGGTCCCGGCCCCCACGGCCACCGGGATCAAGATGGACGGATCTGGCTCTCAGGAGGTCGCGATGCTGGTGGTGAGCCCATGATCTGCCCGGACGATATGCGCGAGACTGGCATGAAATTGCAACGATGTAGAATCGCGCCGAAGTTCTGACAGGACGCCTAGCGAGCCTGCGCCTTGCCCGACAAAAAATACGCCTTGGCAACAAAAATAAAGTACAAGGAACAGTAGACATGAGCCGCATGACGCAAAACCCAGTGACTGCTTCTCTCAAGGATGCAGGTTGCGTTCCCCATCGCCGCCGGTCGCGGTTGCTAGGTAGCGTCAGTGTTCTTGCGCTCGCGGGCATGCTCGGCGTCGCCGGGACAATGCCGGCCTTGGCAGCCGAAGATACGGTCGCCATCCTGGTGGTGCCCAACGTCGACGGCTTCTTCTCCGACACCACCTCTGGCTTCCTTCCGGCGGCCTTGTCTCAGATCAATGTCAACGATGTGGCCGCTTCCCTCAATGCGGATACGGCGAACCTGAAAGCCAGCACCATCACGACCGGCCTTAATTCCGGAACCTCCAATACGGTGAACCTCAACGCTTTTGAGGCCCTGGCCACCGGCAACTCGCAGGTCAACTCCGTGGACCTGGGGCTCATCGGCCCCACCGGCATCGCGCTCCTGGCGACCCAGATCAACGCGTCGTCGTTGGCGGGGCAGGGGACCTTCGGAAACCTGTCGTCCAAGCCGCCCGTCATCACCAGCAGCGTCACCGCCAGCGGCATGTCCGAGGCCCTCTACGACTTCACGTTCGGCACTGCCGTGGTCAATGGCAACACGATCGCGGCGGAGACCATCGGCAGCAGCAATTCGTCGACGGTGAGCGGCGTGGTTCCGACCGGCTTCGCAGATACGACCGGCGGCAGCAACACCTTCGCGGGCGCCACCCTCACGCCTTCCACCCTGGTGGGCACCGTGGCGGTTTCCACCGTGCAGGACAATCTCAATGTCGGCCAGGGCTTCGGCTCCACCGCCACCGTCGGCGGCACCGGCGCCAACGCCGACAGCATCACGCTGTTGATCACGCCCCAGACGGGCACCACCGCCCAGGTCGTCACCAGCAACGCGGAGGTGATGAACAACTCGCTGGCCGCGCAATATATTGGCAACAACTCGAATAACGACATCTCCGTCCTGGGGACTGGCATTCCCACCTTCAGCGGCAGCCTGGCCCTGTCGAACGTCTCGGCGAATAACAGCACCATGGCGCCGTCGACCCTGATCGTTGACGCGGCCACGAATACGGGCTCGACGATTAGCGGCACGATCGTGGATGCTCTCGTTGGTGGAACCCCCGTCAGCGATACGCTGATCGGTTCGCTCACCATTTCGGGCAACACGATCTCCTCGTCGGCAATCGGCAACCAGGCGCTGTCCCCGACCGGCGCCGCGGGCACCGCCGGCAATCTGATCACCCTCGCCAACGGCGAGAGTTTCAACGGACCGGCCGGCGCCGAAACCAGCACCATCACGTTTGTCGGTGCAACGTTGACGGCCACGTCCAACGCCAACCTGTTGCTGTTCAACAGCCAGTCTAATGCAGGGTCCGGCGGAGGGATTGCGGCCTTCACCAGCGACACCGAGGGCGGATCCATCAGTGCGCTGGTCGACAATCTGGGCAGCGCCGCTCAGGGTGGCGAGGTCTATCTCGGGTCCAACGCCATCACCTCGGCGGCGACCGGAAACACCGCGACCAATGCGATCCTGGCAACGGTCACGATGCCCAGCACCTCGACCACGATCCAGGGCACTGCGTCGCTCAGCAGTGTGCAGTTGGATGAAGCGGCTCCAGTGACCGCGCTTTTGGGCACAACCACGCCCAATTCCATAACGGCGACCGTCGGCCAGATCGCCGGCGGCAGCAACGTCGCCACCGCTTTAGTCACCAACTCCACGGTCACGCTCACGTCGAATTCGCTCTTGGCCGAGGCTAACGGCAACGCGGTCGGCAACGGAATCAACCTCGCGGCCAACACGGTCGAGCCGCCGGCCACCGGTTCCACTCCTACGCTTCTTAGCGTGCAACATACCAGCGACGTTGGCGGGTCCCAGAGTATCGCGACCGCCAATGCCACCATCAACAACGTGCAACGCACCTCCGATATCTCGCCGGTGACGGCGACGAACGAGGATTCCCTGATCGCCATCATCGCCGCCGCCACGTCGACGATCTCCGCATCGCAGTTCACGAACACCCTTGGCTGGATCCAGGCGTCCGCGGTCGGCAACAGTGCCAACAACGCTCTGAGCCTCAGCGCGACCAACCTATTCTCGACAGGCGGCATCGCCAATCTCCAGTCGGTCGGCATAAACACCACCGGGTCGAACGCGATCACGGCCAGTGTGATCAACCCGCAGGTGGCGATTTACGCCGGCAATATCAGCGGGGCGATCCAAACGGACGTCGGCGTGTTGGATTCGTCGCTTTCCGTCACCTGGAACCTCCTGCAAGCCTTCGCCGCCGGCAACCAGGCCATCAACACCCTGAGCGCGACCGGCACTGTGGTCACGGTGCCAACGACGGCCACCGCGCCCTCCTCGGCCCTCACCTACAACTTCGCGAATCCCGGGGGGCTCTATTTCGACGGCACCACGCCGGCCACCCTGCAGGGCGCCTATGACATCCTGAGCAGCCAGTCCATCAACACGACGGTGAGCGCTTCGGTCACCGGAACCGCGGCGCCTCTGCTCATCCAGATCGGGACGATCGGTGGGTTGCCAACCGCCGGCACCCTCAACGGTGACGGCGCCTATGTCGACAACAACACGATCTTTGCGACGGCAATCGGCAACGAAATCGCCCCGGCCACCACCTCCGGGACGCTGCCAGGCAATACGCTGAACCTGAACTTCACTACTCTGCCGCAGCCGCAAAATGCGACACCCGCAGGGGTCTATACTCCGCTCGCCGGCATCACCAATATCCAGGAACTGGGCACGGGCGGCGGCGCGACGGCCAACGTCAACACCTCGGGCGCTTCCGGGGCCCCGCTGTACGAAGTCAATGTCGGCGGCAATGTCGGCGAAAATGCCAACGACACCGTCGGCACCGGCGCGACGATCACGGTCTCGAACAACCTGACGCAGGCGCTGGCCGAGGGCAATTTCGCCAACAACAATACGCTCAACGTCACCGGCACCAACATTAACGACGGGGTGACCGGAGTTGCTCCGACCTCACTGACGGGCCTCACGATGAGCGGCGTCATTCCGCCCGGCGGAAGCGGCAACATCCAGGCCGAACTTGCCTTGACCGTGGTCAATGTGCAGTCGGTCGCAGCGGGTGACAACGTCGAGGCCACGGTCCAGACCACCGCTGGGACATCGACCGGTGGCTATGGCGCCCTGATCAATGTCAGCGGCGACTACGTGGTGAACTCGAACCTCACCGAGGCGAACAACGTCTTCCTCGCCACAGCGATCGACAACAACGCTCTGCTGAACACCATCAGCATCACCGGCCCGGCCAATCTCGCGGTCAGCGCCGGGGTGCAGAACCTCCAGTTCAGCGCGGGCAATGCCACCGCCATCTTGGGAACGCCATACGCCGCTGGGGTGCCGGGCTCGGTGGCACAGATCATCGCGGTGGGCGACACGTTGGGCGATCAGATCACCGACTCGAATCTGATGATCACCTCGGCTCCTGACACGACACCTTCCGGCGCCACGGCGATCGCCAACAACGCGGTCAATACGTTGAAGCTGTCGGCGGACGTCATCTCCGACTCGTCGGGGATCGTCTCTCCCAACGCGACGGTCAATGGCGGCACCAACACTCTTACCGCCGCCGCCGACTACGCGGTTCAGAACGCTCAGGTGGTGACAGGAAGCGGTCCGGTCGCAACTGCCTATGAGACCCTGGGCATCACGGACTTCCCCACGGGCGTTACGCCGACGCCCTACGGCATCACCGGATCGCATCTGGCCATCACGGGCAACGGCCTGCAGGCGGTGGCCGAAGGCAACGTCGCCACCAACACGCTTTCGCTCACCATGACCGATAGCGCTGTGGCGTCCAACCCCAGCGCCGCGCTGCTGTCGACTCAGTACGGTGACATCGACGGGATCCAAACCGCCACCTCGGGGCTCACGGCCTATGCGCCGGCGGCAATCGGCGGCCTGACGAGCGGAACCGGCTCGTGGGTGACGATCTCGAATAACACCAACAGCGCGCTTTCGGTGCAGAACGACGTGACCAACACCCTCAGCGTGAACGGGACCAATGTCGGCGGTCTCGCCGATGCTCTCGCCTCCTACACCGGCGGCGTGGGAACGGTGATCGGCGCGGCGGCCAGCTACACGCTCAACAATACCCAATACGCGACCGGCGGCGGGGTCAGCTCCATCGCGACCACGCAGATCTTCAACTATGATGACGTGCTCGCCGCCAGCTCGGGGATCGTGAACAGCCAGGCCACTTTCGACAATAACGTAACCACGGCCGAATCCGACGCCAACCGGGCCACTGGTGGCGGCGGCAACAGCCTGTCGATCACCGCCACCAACCTGAGCGCCTCGGCGGCGCTGATCAACTTCCAAGACACCGCGATGACTATTACCGCGGCCGCTACGAGCAGCATCGGGATTAACCTGACCGGTGGAGCAGGCAATACGCCTGCTCCGGCTGCCAGCAGTTCCAGCCTCGACGTCAGCGGCAACGAAACGACGGCGACCGCGCGCGGCAATATCGCCATCAACTCGCTCGTTACGGATGGCATCGCCTCGAACGGTACCGAAGGGCCCACCCCGCAGGCGTCCGCGACGGTGAACCTGATCAAGCTTACGGCTAGCGCGGGTAGCAACGGCGCGACCAACAACGCCCTTACCAACGTGCAGTTCAACAGCGGGAGCGTGACTGCAGGCACCGTCGGAGCGCCCATCTCCGGCGCCGAGTCCATCGTGCTGGCCGGCAGCTCAAGTGCGGGCGCGGTAAACAGCACCGTCACCTTGGACAACAACATCGTGACCGCCGAAGCCGACGGGAACGTTGGGGGCAACACGCTGACCCTGACCGGAACCAACCTCTACAGCAACGGCGCTTTGACCAGCTTGCAGACCAACGCGGGCGCTATCTCCGCGAACGCTTCGGGCTCGGTCACGGCTTCGATCACTGGCGGCACGGCCACGGCAGCGGGAACCAGTGGCTCGACGGTTGACGTGTCGGGCAACCAGACCGTCGCCACGGCGCGGGGCAACTCGGCGACCAACGCCCTCAACGCCACGCCGTCGTCCAACTACGGGGCGCAGACCGTTCCCGCGGGGTCCGTCCTGAACAATACCCCCGGCGTCAGCACGGCGACGGCGAGCTACGCCCTGCTGAACGTGCAGGACAACACCGGTGCCGTGTCCGCGACCAGCACCGCGACTTATTCCGTGACGCTGACCTCGACCGCGGGAAGCCCGGCTTCGGTGACCGGTTCCTCGGCCAGCGTGACGGGTAACCAGATCGCGGCCAACGCTTTCGGGAACTCGGCTAGCAACACCATGACCTTGGCAGCGCTCAACAGCGGCAATGCCACGGCGGCGTTGAACAACACCCAGGTCAACAGCGGGGCGATCAACGCGAGCGTGACGGGCGGCACCAACTCGTTGACCGTTGGACCGACCGGCGGAAACGGCAGCACCTTCACCGTGAGTTCCAACACGATCACGGCCCGTGCGGTTGGCAACGCTGCCGTCAACATCATCGGCATGAAGTAAACGGCCTGCCATGGGATCGGGGAACTGTTCCTCCCCGATCCCATGTTCTGATTTTCGCCGGGACCCTTGGGTCCCGGCGCTTTTCTCTGAGGAGGTCGGAGTGCTGTTTAAACGTCTGAATCGGCTGACGGGCTGCCTCGTGGCGATTCCCTTGGTTTTTTCATCGGCTGCCGCCCTTGCCAGCGATACCTCAGGCCATTTCGCCCTGCACGGCGTCGGCGCACAAACCTGCGCGCAGTTGCTCGACGAGGTGAAAAAGAACGACACCACTACGAACAATCTAATCCTGTCCTGGATCATGGGCTATATGACCGCCCGCAATCGCTTCGCCGCGAACACCTATGACGTCACGCCGGCCATGCCTGGCGAAGTGGTCCTGCAAATGACCGACACTATCTGCGAGAAGAGTCCGGACGCACGGGTCGAAACCGCGATGGACGCCCTGTTCAAAGGACTGGCGCCCGCGCGCGTCACCGTGGACTCGCCGTTCCTCGATCTCCAATCCGGCGATGTCAGCTTCAGGGTGCGCCGTGAGACGTTCATGGCCGTTCAGGACGCGTTGAGGAAGAAGAAGCTCTACACGGGACGGAACGAAGAAAAGATGACGCCGGCCATTTCGGCCGCACTGAAAGCCTATCAGAGGGATCAGAAACTGCAGGAAGACGGATTGCCGGACGCGCCCACCGTCATCCGCCTGCTTGTCGCATCGCCGGGTGGAAAGGCGCGATAGCAGGGCCATTTCCGGGTTCGAAGCGACGATCGTCCGCTTTGCCGGTGTAAGCAATTATTCGCCCGATAATTTGTTGTGATAGGTCCGCGCAACCGTGTTCAGGTTTTGGCTTTGGCTCTTCCAGAAAATCATGCGGGTATGGTAGGGACACGTGAAGCGTTCGAATGTGCGCGGCTTCTGGTCGGAAGGAAGGTCTGGGATGATAAAGACGCGATATCATCGTTTTGTTGCGATCGTTTTCGCCGCGGGACTCCTCGCCGTGACTGGCGGGGTTCAGTCGGCGCGGGCTGCGGATTCGAAAGGTATGTTCGCGGTGCATGGCGCCGGCGGGCTGCACTGCGGAGATGTCACGGCCGCGCTGCTAAGGGGTGACGTCTCGATCCGCCCTTCGCTGGCGTCGTGGCTGTTGGGCTACCTTTCGGCGATGAACCGGCTCCAGCCTGACACCTATGACGTCACCCCCGTGCAAGCACCGGAGGCAATCATCAACCTGGTTGTGGCTGTGTGTCAGCAGAACGCCAGCATGGCGGTGGAAACCGCGGCCTATTCGGCATTTCGCGACCTTTCGTCGGCAGGGCTGTCAGCGGAATCGCCCGAGGTGCAGGTGTCAGCCAACGGGCAGACCACCACGCTGCGCAAGGATACGCTCATCGCGCTGCAGAAATACCTGATCGGCGAGAAACTTCTTCACGGCGAAGCGGACGGTTCGTTTGGAGCGCCAACTCAGGCCGCCCTGGCCGAGTTTCAGAAAAAGCAGAACTTGCCGCAGACCGCTCTGCCCGATCCGGCGACAATCGTGCGGGCCCTGGTTCAAATCCCGGCTCAGGCGAAGGCTGCGCCACCGAAAAAGTGACCGGGGCTGAAGCCTGACTGAACCCCGTCAGGTATCGTCTGGCCTGCTGCCGGTTCGGTGACCCCGGCTTCGGGAGCCATCGGACCCGGCGGCACCGGGCAAACCGGTCGCCAGAGAACTTTTCCTATAAATCAATGAGTTCTTTCCGGCGGTGGGTGGCGAGCGCCCGCCCGCGCGCCGCAATTCTTTCTTCACCTTCGCCGCGTAACACTGTCGCGCCGATCCTCCCCGCAACGCTCCGCGATGCCGGGGCGACGAGGGGCAGGCAGGGCCGGGGTCGGCAGGCGAGCTGTCTCCGGACCTCAGGCTTCGCCAGTTCGCCAGCCCGCTGTTTCCGAAGGATCCCATTTGATGAGTGAGCGCAACGGACTCGCATCGCTGTTCATCGATCGCAAAATCGGCACGAAGGTCGCCATCGGCTTTGTCTGCGTGCTGGCGATTCTGGCCGTTGTCTCCGGCGTGGTCTGGTCCGCCTTCCGCTCGTCCGCCGAGGGCTTGTCCACCTTCACGCAACGGGTAACGGTCGTCGACATCGCGCGCGACATCGACCGGAGCTTCGTGAACCTCCGCGGCTTCGTGCGCGAGTACGCGTTCACTGGGCTGCAAGCCAATGCCGACAGTGCGAAGAAGGAGGCGGCCACGCTGCACGCGCTGCTGCAGCAGGGCCTGACCGAAATCAAGAACCCCGCGCAGCACCGGAACATTGAGGATATTTCCTTCGCCGCCGACGTCTACCTGAAGGATTTCGACCAGGTTAGCGAACACACCGAGGAACTGGTCAGGCTGCGGCAGGACGTCCTCTCCCCGTTGGGGCAGAAGCAGTACGCGCTACTCGAGACGCTGATCACCGACGCCACCAACGCGGGCAACGCCAACCTGACGGAACTCGGTTACGAGGCGCTGAAGCGACTCATGGTTCTGGCCAACGACATCAACACGCTGCTCGGGCGGCATGATGCGGCGGCCGGGGCGGCGGCGACAAAAGACTTTGACCAACTCGAGGCGGCGCTCGGGACGATCACGGAGACGACCAGGGAATCCGCCTACCGCGAGACCCTTGGAGCCTTGCATGACGGCGTGGCCGCCTATCACGATGCATTCAACCAGGTCAACCTGCTCGAAAGCCGAATCGCGAGCCTGGTCAATGGCCCGATGTCCGGCATCGCCGGGCAGGTGCAGAGCGACGCCGAGGCGATCAAGGCCAGCGGCATTGCCGAGGAAAAGCAGACGGAATCGACCACGCTGGCGACCATGGATCGGACCAACACCCTGGTCATGGGCTTGTCGATCGGCGGACTGGCGCTCGGCGCGGCGCTGGCGTGGCTGATCGGCCGCGGGATCACCGCACCCGTGGTTCGCATGTGCGCCGCCATGCGCAGCCTCGCGGCGGGCGACATGACCACCACCGTGCCCGGCGTGGGCCGCAAGGATGAGATCGGCCAGATGGCCGCCACCATGCAGGTGTTCAAGGACAGCATGATCGAGGCCGAGCACCTGCATGCCGATCACGCGCGGCAAAGAGCAGCGGCCGAGGCCGAGCGCAAGGCCGGCATGCTCCACCTCGCGGACACGTTCGAGGCCGGCATCAAGGGTGTCGTCGACTCCGTTTCCGCGCAGGCAACCGAGATGCAGGCCGCGGCAACGACTCTGGCAGGCACGGCGCAGCAGGCGACGCAACAGGCGACGGCGGTGGCCGCCGCCGTCGAGCAGGCATCCTCCAACGTGCAGACCGTCGCGTGTTCCGCCGAGGAACTGTCCGCCTCGGTGCTCGAAATCGGGCGCCAGATGGAGCAGTCCTCCCGGATCGCGCAGAAAGCGGCCGAGGAAGCCGAGCGGACCAACACCGTGGTCGAGGGATTGAGCCAGACCGCGCAGCGCATCGGCGATGTCGTCCAGCTCATTCAGACCATCGCGAGCCAGACCAATCTGCTGGCGCTCAACGCCACGATCGAAGCGGCGAGGGCAGGCGACGCGGGCAAGGGTTTCGCCGTGGTCGCCAGCGAGGTCAAGTCGCTGGCCAACCAGACCGCCAAGGCAACCGGCGACATCAAGGCGCAGATCGACAACGTCCAGGCCGCTACCGGACATACGGTCGAGGCGATCCGTACGATCGGAGGCATCATTCACGAGATGAACGAAATCGCCAGCACGATCGCCTCGGCGGTCGAGCAGCAAGGTGCCGCCACGCGGGAGATCGCCAGCAATGTACAGCAGGCCGCCCAGGGCACGTCGGAGATCGCCCACAACATCGAAGGCGTGAGCCGGGCCGCCGGCGACACCGGGACCGCGGCGACACAACTGCTCGGGGCCGCCGGCGATCTGTCTCTGCAGGCCGAGACGTTGCGGAGCGATGTCGACGGGTTCCTCGCCAACGTGCGCGCGGCCTGATCCGCCCCGCCGCGACATGGACGCCGGTGGGATCGGCCGGCAGTTCGGCTCGTTCCGCATTGCGCACGTCGGTGGACAATCCGCTTTGAAAGGGGCTTACTGGGTGCTGCCAAAACACCACGCAATGGGGAAAGACAGATGCCGACCTTCATCCAGGTCCAGGTGGTTCATTCAAGAATCCCGTATCGACTGAACGTCGACCAGATCGTGTCCTACGCACAGAGCGATCTTACCGACGCCAACGGCGATTTTACCGACACCAACGTAACACTCACGACCGGCGGCGCTGTTACTGTAGCCATGAGCCCGGAACGACTTGACGATTTGATTACTGGCGCTGGCAGTCGCGTGTTCAACAGGGACGGCACGGCGGTCTGATCCGACGCGACAAAGGCCCCGAGGCTGCCTCCGGGGCCCTCATCGTCATCAGACGGCGAGGCTGCGCTGCCATGCCTCGGCGAGGGCGGAGCCAGTCAGGTCGAGCATGTCCAGCGCGATGAAGCTCCCTGCCGGCACGTCAACGAGCAACCGCTTGTTCGCCACGACGTAGAACGGTGCCAGCGACGTGGTGGCGGGGCCGACCGGCAGCAATCGTGCCGAGATACCACCGATCACGTGATGATGCCCTCCCACGGTCAGCACCTCGCCGGCCCTGAAGTCCCGCTCCGTGTGGGCGACCATGACAGCATGGACGGCCACATCCGTGGCACTGGACGGCCGGTTGTGCACCACGGCCGATAGCATCGAGAGCGGCGTCTCCAACCCCATCAGGTGATAGGGCAGGTAGATGCAGGCATATCGGGCGTTGCGGCTGACCAGGTGGCCCTTGGCCCGCAGGACCTCCCACACGATCTTGTCGGTGCAGCGCACGACGATGAACACGCCGCCGCCGAAACTCACGTCGTCGGTCGCGCGCAGGCAGTTGAAGACGTCAACGACGCCGGTTCGCTCGAGGATGCCGCCGTCTTCTCGCGGGATGAACACGTCGGCGAGTTCGCCGATCCGGCAGAGCGGGTAGTTCAGCGCATCGCAGGACGGCACCAGCCCGGTGGAGTTGGCGACGATGTTCATCTCGCAATAGTCCGGGGTGGCGCTCTGCGGCAGCGTCGCCAGAGCGGCCGATCGCCCGCGCAGCGTGGCCGCCGGATCGTCGCCCATGGCCCAGTGCCGGGCCAGGTCCGGGGCCGGGACCTGGGTGTCGGTGTACTGCACCGTCCCGGCGGCGCGGTCGTAGACATAATCGTATTCGCTGGATTTGCCGGCGGCGACGACCTCGAAGCCGAGCAGGCGGGCCCAACTGACCAGGCCGACCAGGTTGCTGGGCTGGTCGCCGTCCGCGATCGTGTAGACGACGCCATGCTCGGCCGCCAGGCGGTTGAGATACGGCCCGCCCACGCTGTCCATTTCCTTGGAAATCATGGCGACGTGCACGCTCCGCCGCAGCGCCGCCTCCGCGATCCGCAGGCTGACTTCCGGTTGGCCGGTGGCCTCCACGACGATGTCGAGGGCCAGGGCCCCCAGCAGCGCATGATCGCGGATCAGCGCGATGCGCCCTGCCGCCTGCGCCGCGCGCGCGCTGTCCGCATCCTCGCACAGCACGGCGGCATCCTCGGCGAAGCCGAGTTGGCGGAGCAGACTGCGCGGGGCCTCGATATTCAGGTCGCACAGGGCGCTCACCTGCATCGACGGCATCGCCCGGCACTGCACCAACAGCGTGCGGGCGAATTCTCCCCCCGCGCCGGTGACGGCCAGGCGGATGCGGCGATCGCCCAGATCGTGGAAAAGCTGTTGGTAATTCATGATGTCTTCCTAACCCGGGCGATCAGCCCAGAATCGCGTTCAGGGTCAGCACGCCGACGAGGCCGAGCAGGGACTGGAACGAGACCAGCAGGGTCCAGCTCCGGAACGTCTCGAGCATGGTGAGCTGGAAGTATTGCTTGAACAGCCAGAATCCCGAATCGTTGACGTGTGAGAACATCAGCCCGCCGGAACCGGCGGCGAGCACCAGCAGGGCAGGGCTGACGCCCGCGGTGACGGCCATCGGCGCCACGATGCCCGCGGCCATCGTCGTCGCGACGGTGGCCGAGCCGACGGCGACGCGCATCACCGCGGCAACGCTCCAGGCCAGCACCAGCGGCGAGATCTTCCACGCGGCGGCCCAGTGGGCAACCAGATCGCCGATATGGGTGGCGACGAACATCTCCTTGAAGCCGCCGCCGGCGCCGAGGATCAGGATGATGCCGGCCGCGGGCACCAGGCTGCGCCCCAGCAACTTTTGCACGGTCGGCATCGTCATGCCCGAGCCCAGCCCCAGCACGACGATGGCGACGAGGACGGCGACCAGCATCGAGACCACGGGATCGCCGATCGCGTCCAGAATCTGGAATGCCACGCTGTTGGGCGCCAGCAGGCCGCGCCCGA
>Ga0181529_10003751_pt1 | contig 16979 bp, 13 predicted proteins | sample PEATcosm2014_Bin_36_FD_119763 | JGI IMG/M metagenome (GOLD analysis project Ga0181529, IMG submission 119763) | Peatland microbial communities from MTU Mesocosm Facility, Houghton, MI, USA - PEATcosm2014_Bin10_30_metaG | ecosystem: Environmental > Terrestrial > Soil > Wetlands > Peat | place...
CAACGGCTCGGGCAAGTCGAGCCTCCTGCGCATCCTCGCGGGGGTCGATACCGAAATACTCGGCGAGACTTCCGTCGCGCCTGGCTACACGATCGGCTTCCTCGAGCAGGAGCCGAAGATGGAGGCCGGCAAGACCGTCAAGCAGGTCGTGAGCGAGGGCGTCCAGGAGATCGTGGACATGCTCGCGGAGTTCGAGGCGATAGGCGAGGCCTACGGGGATCCCGACGCCGACTTCGACAAGCTGGCGGCCAAGCAGGCGAAATTGCAGGAGAAGCTGGACGCGAACGACGGCTGGAACCTCGACGCGCGGCTCGACCTCGCGATGGACGCGCTGCGCTGCCCTCCGGCGGACAAGGTCGTCGACGTGCTCTCGGGCGGCGAGAGGCGCCGCGTGGCCCTCTGCAGGCTCCTCCTCAAGAAGCCGGACATACTCCTCCTCGACGAGCCCACGAACCACCTCGATGCCGAGACGGTGGCCTGGCTCGAGCGGCACCTGCGGGAGTACGAGGGCACCGTCATCGCGGTCACGCACGATCGCTACTTCCTCGACAACGTGGCGGGCTGGATCCTCGAGCTCGACCGCGGCGAGGGCATCCCCTGGAAGGGAAACTACTCGTCCTGGCTCGACCAGAAGAGCCGGCAGCTCGAGATCGAGGAGAAGGGCGAGTCGGCGAGGGCCAAGACCCTCGAGCGCGAGCTCGAGTGGATAGGCATGAGCGCCAAGGGTCGGCACGCCAAGTCCAAGGCGCGCATCGAGCGCTACGAGAAGCTCCTTGCCGAGGACGGCAAGGAGAAGCTGCGGGAGACGAAGATCGTCTTCCCGGCCGGCCCGCGCCTGGGCAACGTGGTCATCGAGGCGAAGGGTCTCGCCAAGGGCTACGACGGGAAGCTGCTGTACGAGAATCTCTCCTTCGAGGTGCCGCCGGGGGCGGTAGTGGGCCTCATCGGGCCGAACGGCGCGGGCAAGACGACGCTGCTGCGGATGATCACGGGGCAGGAGAAGCCCGACGCCGGAACGCTGCGCCTCGGCGACACGGTGAAGCTCGCCTACGCGGACCAAATGCGGACGGGGCTCGACCCTGAAAAGACTGTGTGGGAGCAGCTCTCGGGCGGCCTCGACATCATCAAGCTCGGCAAGCGAGAGGTGAACTCGAGGGCCTATTGCACTTGGTTCAACTTCTCGGGCACGGACCAGTCCAAGAAGGTGGGCGTGCTCTCGGGCGGGGAGCGCAACCGGCTCAACATGGCGATGATGGTGCAGGACTGCGCGAACGTCCTCCTTCTCGACGAGCCGACGAACGACCTCGACGTCAACACGATGCGCGCCCTCGAGGAAGCCCTCGACGACTTCGCGGGGTCGGCCCTGGTAGTGAGCCATGACAGGTGGTTCCTCGATCGGGTATGCACGCACATCCTCGCCTTCGAGGGCAACTCCGAGGCTATCTGGTACGACGGCAACTTCACCGAGTTCGCCGAATGGCGCCGCTCCCAGCTCGGCAGCGAAGCGGATCGCCCGCATCGAATTGTGTATCGAAGGCTGGAGCGCTAGCTAGGGCGCCGGCCAATCCCGGCCGAGAATCGGAGCGAGGTCGACCTCGCGCGCTCCTCCCGCCAAGTAGGTCGATATGCGTCGCGGCAGCGCGAAGCGCCGATCGCCGCAGAGGGCACGGGCCTGGGCGAGCGAGATAGGCGCGCGCATCGGCGCCGCGCGGGCCGCGGCGTCCAGGACCTCGAGGTCGGAGGGGCCGAGCTCGAGGTAGGGCGTCGTCATGATGCCCCAGAGGTCCCACGGCAGGAGCTCGAGGCCCGCGAGGGCCGCGAGGTCGCGGACGAAGTCGCCCTTCACGAAGTCCCAGCCGCTCATGTTGAAGATGCCGAACCTGAGCGGGTCGTCGCCCGAGCGGCAGGCGAGCCACGCCTCGCCCCCCGACAGGAAGGCGCCGTCCGGCAGGTCCATGGGATCGTAGCCTATCCCGAGCCTGTCGAGCATGAGGGCGTCGAGCTGGGAATCCGAGATCGCCCACCGCGCCGAGGCCTCGTCCCGGCGCTCCACCACCCAATGATCCTCTCCCCGTCCGGGCCGAAAATACATGCCGAAGCCGCAGCGGGCGCGCGCGGGAATGCCGGCCTCGCGCAGGAGGGCGGCGAAGAGGAGGCTGTGATCGCGGCAGTTGCCGATCGTCTTTCGCTCGGCGGGCAGGGGGCCGACGCTATGGGCAGGCCTGCCGAGGCCGGCTTCGGCCGCTGATATCCTCGCGAGCCGATCGGCCAGGGCCCTGATATTCGTCTCTTTCTCGGCGCGGGCGGGCTCCTCGGGAAGTCCGTAGGAGGAGCGCCAGAACACGTGGACGATCAGCGCGCGGACTCGGGCCGCGAGGGCGGCGGGATCCGGGCCCGCCTCGGCGACGATCGCCGAGAGCATCGGGCGGTACTCTCCGGCCGTGGTGAAGGGACCGGCCTCGAGATAGTCGGGCGAATCGGCATGCCTCATTTCGTTCCTCCATTTCCCATAGAGCAGAATCTATACCGGGCGCCTCGAGGCTTCCAGCCCTTTTTTGCCCTTGTCGGTCGAGCGCGTCGCCCTCGTCGCCCCCAGCCGCGCGCGAATCGGCTATCGACCTTGAAAACTCGCCGTCGAGGCTTTATTATACGAATAGAACTAAATTAAGCCCGACAGCCGGCCGGGCAGGGAGAGTTAATAATGCCTTTGCGCCCTGTATCGTTTTTCACCGTCGCCTACGCCGAAGAATCGCTTCAGGTACACAAGAAAAGCCGGATTCTGGCGACCATCAATATCATTTTCGGCTTGGTCTCCGTCGCTTTCGCGATCCTCATGGCGATCACCCGCTCGATCGTGCCGGCTTTCGTCTTCGCGGGTCTCGTCCTCTTCTGCGCGGCAGTGCTCATTATGCTGCGCTCGGGAAGGTACCACGCGGCTTCGTCGGTCTTTCTGTACGGCGTATTCGCGGCCATGTTCGTCGCGATAAAATTCGGAGAATACGCCGCTAACGTCTACAATACCTACGTCATGGGGACGCTCGGCGGCTTCCTCCTCGTCGTGGCGGCCCTCGTCGCGGACCGGCCCGTGCAGGCCATCGTCATAGGGGTCCTCAACCTGGCCTCCATCGAGGCGATCTATTGGATCGATTCCTTTCCGAACGACAAGTACGTGGTCACCACCCTGGCCATCCAGAATCTGTCCGTGTCCTCGCTCATGACCATCATCGGCGCGGGAATCTCGGCCTACATCGTGAGCCTTACCACGAGCCTTCTCGGCGTCGTGGAGCGCGAGGCGAAATCGGCCGAACGCAGCTACGACGAGTTGAACTCCGCGATGGGGAGGGCGCATTCATCCTCGCAACGGATCGGCGAGAGCCTTTCCGCGAGCGTCGCCAGGACTACCGAGTCGATCGACGCCCTTCGCGCGCGGGTGCGGGGCATCGCCGAAGGCATGGACGAGCTCGACGGCGCCCTCAACCTCTCCGGCGAGGCTAACAGGAAGGCGGGGAATTGGCAGGGCGAGGTCAAGACCGCGCTCGCCGCCTACTCGGAGCAGGTGGCCAGGGCCTCGGCGGCGATCGAGGAGATGGCCGCCGCCGCGGGCTCCTTGGCGAGTCAGGCGACCAGCAAGAAAGAGGCGGTCGGAGGCCTCGTCGAGACGTCCAAGGCCGGAGAGCGAGTCCTCGCCTCGATGGGCCAGTCGATGGCGCAGATACAGGGCTCGGCCGCGAAGGTCGCCGAGCTCGGGGGGATCATCGGCGACATCGCGGACAGGACGAACCTCCTCGGCATGAATGCCTCCATAGAGGCGGCCCATGCCGGCGCGGCGGGAAGGGGCTTCGCCGTCGTGGCCAACGAGATCCGCGCCCTTTCGGTGGAAGCGGGGAAGAGCGCGCATGTCATCGCCGACACGCTCAAGGAAGTTCGGTCCTCGATCGCATCCACGGTGTCGAAGAGCGGCGAGGCAATGGCCTCGTTCAAGAAGATAAGCGAGGACATCAGGGGCGTGAGCCTGATGATCGAGGAGCTGCTAGCGAGCATCCAGGAGCTTTCCGCGGGCTCGAGCGACGTCGTGGCCGCGGTCGAGGCCGTGGCCGAGCTCACGAGAACCACGGAAAGCGCCGTTGACCGATCCTGCGAGGGCATGGACGAATCCTTCAGGGGAATGGACGCGGTCGCCGAGATAGCCTCGAAGGTCAGGGTCGAGACCTCCGAGATCTCGACGCGGTTCGACGGCATGCATAGGGACTCGGAACAGGTGCGAAAGCTGGGCGGCGAAAACCTCGAGACGATCCAGGCCCTGAGGTCCAGCCTCGACGGATTCGCCCGAAAAAGCGGGAATCCGGACGACGGGACCGGCTCGGATCATCGAGGTATACGCATAAAATCCGGCGCGAGGTGAAGCGCCGCGCGGAAGGGAACCCGGCCTAGGACGAGAGGGCGATCTCGATATCTTTCTCGATCGCCTTCGGCTCGGTAGCCGAGGCGAAGCGAGCCACCGTCGTGCCGTCCCTCCCGACGAGGAACTTGGTGAAGTTCCACTTGATCGCCTCGCCGGCCACTCCCGGCGCCCTCGACTTGACGAAGGCGAAGACGGGATGGGTATTCGCGCCGTTGACTTCGATTTTCGACATGAGGGGGAAGGTCACGCCGAAGTTGATCCGGCAGAAGGAGGCGATCTCGGCGTCGTCGCCCGGCTCCTGATGGGCGAACTGATCGCAGGGGAAGCCCAGGACGACCAAGCCCTTGTCCTTGTATTTTTTATAGAGCGCCTCGAGCCCCTCGTATTGGGGAGTGAAGCCGCACTTGCTCGCGGTATTGACGATGAGGAGGACTTTGCCCTCGTAGGACTTCAGGTCGATATCCTTGCCGTCGTTCGCTCGGGCGCTGAGCTTGAAAACCGAATCTGCCATAAAGCCTCCGAAGGTCCTGAGCCGAAAATACTGAAGGACGGTTCCGGCGTCCACTTTCGCCGCGCGAGGAGTCTCAAGGCTTAGGCGCGACCGAGCTGCTCGAGCCTCGGGAGTTGCGGCCTCTCGTCGCGGCTAGGAAGCGCGATTCCTCAAGGCTTCCGCCCTGTCGAGGAGCCCGAGCCTGTAGAGGGTGGATCTGTTCCTTCCGTTCGACTTGGAGAGGTATAGGGCCTTGTCGGCCATCTCGATATAGCGGGATGGGTCCAGGCGCAGGGAAGGCGAGATGAGGCAGCAGCCGAGGCTCGCCGTCACCGTGAGCTTGCGCGACTCGTAGACGACCTCCATCTCCTCTATGGAGATCCTGATTCTCTCGGCTATCTCCATGAGCTTGGCCCCATCGCTCTCTATCGCGAGCACGCAGAATTCCTCTCCCCCGAAGCGCGACGCGACATCCTCCGACCTGACGGCCTGCCTCAAGGTGAGCGCTAGCGAGTTGAGCACGGCGTCGCCCGCCAGATGGCCCCAGGTATCGTTGAAGCTCTTGAAATGATCGACGTCGAGCATGACGAGCCCCGCCTTCGCCCCATGCCGCATGACATGGGCGATCTCCTGCTCCAGCCTGTGGGTAAAATAGGCATGATTGAAGAGGCCGGTCTTGGCGTCGGTAATGGAGCTCTCGTGATGGAGGCTGTTCTGGATTCCGATCGAAAGGAAGCGCATGAATCTGTCGATGTATGTCTTCTCGAGGTCGGTATAGGGCGTACCGACGATCTTGCGCCCCAACAGGGCGAAGCCGAAGGGTCCCCCTATGCCGCACATCGGGAAGAGGATCTCGGGATCGAAGCGGAGAAGCTCCCCGTCGCCGCCGCCCCAGGCGGTCAGGTCCCCATAGCTGACGGGATAGGGCGAGGAGAGGAAGTATTCCTTTATTCGGGCGAAAAGGGAAGAAGGCAGGCGCTCCTGGCTGGGCTTGAGGTTGACATAGCAGTACTGAGTCAGCGTATCGCCGCGCGGCGGCTCGATCACTATGGCCAGATGGGTCGGGATGAACTGCTCCAATATGCGGGAGATGACGAAGTCCAGCATCTTCTCTATGGAAGTGAGCGTGAAGAGCGTAGCCGTATCGTTGATCAAGGCGTCGAGAAGTCGATTCTCCCTGCGGAGCAGGGTGAGATCGTCGAGAGCTCCGCTCTGCTGGAGGAAGTTGAACTGATTGAGAAAGCTGTCGTCGATCCGATGCGCGGTCGATTCCGATTCCACATCCCCAGTATATGCGATCGATCGCCCTTTTCACAACCTTGGGAATCAGCCCCCCTTGGAGATCAGCTTTACGAGAGCGTCCGTAGTGAAGCCGAGATGCTCGGCGACTTTTTCGCCCGGGCCCGATTCTCCGAATCTCTCGATCGAGAAGATATCCTCGCTCCGGGCGATGCGCTCCCATCCCATCGAGACGCCGGCCTCGGCCACGACGACGCGGGCGCCGGGCGGCAGTATCGCGTCGCGAATGGGCTTGGGCTGGGAAAGGAAGAGCTCGCGGCTCGGCATCGACACTACGCGCGTCCCCGCGCAGGCCGCGGGACTGCCGAGCCTTTCCGCGGCCGCGAGGGCCATGGAGACTTCCGAGCCCGTGGCGACGATCACCGTATCCGGCGCCGCCTCGGTGTTCTTGACGACATAGGCTCCCAAGGCCATCGACAGAGCCCACTCGGGGTCGGCCTTCTCCAGGACGGGCAGGTTCTGCCTCGAGAGGGCGATGACGGTCGGCCCGTCGGTCCTTTCCATGGCCAGGCTCCAGGCCACCGCCGTCTCCTCGGCGTCGGCCGGCCGCAAGACCCGCAGGTTGGGTATCGCGCGGAGGCTCGCGAGATGCTCGACGGGCTGGTGCGTGGGGCCGTCCTCCCCGATGAAGATCGAATCGTGCGTGAGGATGTAGATCACCGGCTGCCTCATGAGGGCGGCGAGGCGGAGGGCCGGGCGGAGGTAGTCGGCGAAGACGAGGAAGGTCGCGACGAAGGGCCGAAGGCCGCCGTGGAGGGAGAGGCCGTTGGCTATGGCTGCCATCCCGAACTCGCGGATGCCGAAATGGATGTAGCGGCCGCTTCTGTCGGCCGGTCCGTAAACGCCCCCCTCGGGGAGGGACGTAACGTTGGGACCGGTCAGGTCGGCCGAGCCGCCGACGATGTTCGTCCATGATTTGGAGAAGGCGACGAGGCACTTGCCCGAGGCGTTGCGAGTCGCGACCTTCTCGCCCTTCCCGAAGACGGGCAGGTCGAGGGGCCTTCGCGCCTTCCCGGCGAGATAGTCCTCCAGCTCGGCCGCGAGGGCGGGCTCCTCGGCCTTCCAGGCGGCGAACTCCGCCTTCCACGCGTCGTGCGCCTTGGCGAGCTCGGGACGGCGCCTCTCGTAGAAGGCGTAGGCCGCGGGATCGACCCAGAATTTCAGGCCCGCGGGCGCGCCGATCGCGGCCTTGGTCTTGGCCACCTCATCCTCGCCGAGAGCCGCGCCGTGCGCGCCCGCCGTGCCCTGCTTTCCCGGCGAGCCCTTGCCGATCACGCTCTTCAATATGACGAGGCTAGGCCTTTCGGAGTCCTTCTTCGCCTCGGCGACGAGGCGCTCGAGGCCGGCGAAATCGTACATGTCTCCGCGCAGGACCTGCCAGCCGTACGCTTCGTAGCGCTTGCCCGTGTCCTCGGTGAAGGCGAGGTCGGTGGAACCGTCTATGGTGACTTTGTTGGAATCGTAGAAGACGACGAGCTTGCCGAGCTTGAGGTGCCCGGCGAGAGAGGAAGCCTCGGCCGAAACGCCCTCCTCGAGGCAGCCGTCGCCGGCGAGGACGTAGGTATAGTGGTCGATTATCCCGCGCCTCGCGGAATTGAAGCGAGACGCGAGCATGCTCTCGGCAATGGCCATGCCCACCGCCGTCGCGAGGCCCTGGCCCAGGGGACCGGTCGTGGTCTCGATCCCGGGCGCGAGAGCGAATTCCGGATGACCCGCGCATTTGCTGCCCACTTTCCGGAAGGTCCTGATATCGTCGAGGCCGATGCCGTAGCCCGCCAGATGCAGATGAGCATAGAGGAACATCGAGCCGTGGCCGGCGGACAGGACGAAGCGGTCGCGGTCAATCCACGACGGGTCGGCCGGGTCGTGCTTGAGGGCCTGGCCGTAGAGGAAGGCGCCGAGCTCCGCGCAGCCCATAGGGAGGCCGGGATGGCCGGAATTGGCTTCCTGAACGGCGTCCATCGCCAGGACCCTGGCGCTCAGGGCGATTTTCTCCAGTGATCGGATATCCATGACAGCTCCTCGTCGGCGGTTATGCACTTGGCAGATTACACGCTTTCCGGCATCTTCTCAATGGGAGGCCGAAATGGCGAGCGGGGAAAGAAAGGGTTCCGGTAACCTCGAATCCGGCGGCTTGCGGGTCTTCCTCATCCGCTCGGCCAGGCGAACGGTGTCGCTGCAAGTCAACCCCGACCTCTCCCTCGTGATGAAGGCCCCCTCCGACACCCCCGAGCCCTTCCTGCGCGACTTCCTCGAGCGCCGCCGACCCTGGGTCGAGCGCCACCTCGCCCGCATGGCGCGGATCAAGGCCGCGGCTCCGGCCTGGGAGGACGGCAGCCGCCTGCCCTTCCTCGGCGACGAGCTCGAGCTCAGGCTCGAGGCGGGATCGCGCGCCCGCGCGCGCCTGTCGGGCGGCGAGGTGATCGCGACGGCCCGCGATCCCGCCGACGTCAAGGAGGTGCGCGTCGCGGTCGAACGCCTTTTCGTGCGCGAGGCGACGGCCCGATTCCCCGCCATGCTCGACGCCTGCCTCGCGAGGGCCGCGCGGCGGCGCTTCCCCCGCCCCGAGCTGCGCGTGCGCACGATGCGCTCGCGCTGGGGCAGTTGCGACTCGAAGGCCTGCGTCATCACCCTCAACGCCAGGCTCCTTCGCTTCCGCCCCGAGGTCATCGAGTGCGTGATCATGCACGAGCTCGCCCATTTCAGCTACCGGAGGCACGGCGCGCGCTTCTACGGCCTCCTCGGCGAGCTTTGCCCCGACTATGAGGCCCTGCAGGGCGAGCTGGCCGAAGTGTACCTGGAATAGACGGACCCGCGCGGGCCGGCGGTTCCCTCAATAGCCTTGGAAGGAGTCGGTCCGTATCCTCGATCTGCGGACTCCTAGCGAGCGCAGCTCCTTCGCGACCTGGGCTACGAAGGCAGGCGAGCCGGCTACGAAGAAAAGCCGCCCCAGGGGCTCGGGGACCCGGCGCCTCAGCATCGCCGCGTCGATCCGTCCCCTCTCTCCCTCCCATTCCCGGAGTCCGCCGTCCGACCCGGTCAGGGTATATACCGTCTCCATGCCGATCGAATGCCCGGCGCCCGTAAATAGGTCGCGGAAGGCGATGTCGCCCGCGGAACGCGCCGAGTACAGCAGCATCGCGTCCCGCCTCTCGCCTTTGTCGACCATGTACTTGACCATGCTCCTGACGGGGGTGATTCCTATGCCCCCTGCGATGAAGGCGAGCTTTTCGCTTCGATCGCGCGGCAGCACGAACTCCCCCGAGACTTCCGTCGCGACGATCTTGTCGCCCGGAAGCATGGCGGCCATTCGGGCCTTGTAATCGCTGGGCCGATCGGGGAAGCGGGCGGCAATGATGAGCTCCGCCTCGGTCGGCGAGGACGCGATGCTGAAGGCGCGCCTCGTCCCGCGGCCGTCTCGGGCGCGCATCGGCAGCGCGAAATCCGCGTACTGTCCCGGCTCGTGCCTGAATCCTCCGGGATAGGCGAAGGCGAAACTCGTCAGCCCCTCGCCTATGCCCCGCCTTTCCTTGAGAGTCAGGACATGGCGGCCCTTGGGCGAGACGAAGAAGGCGAAGATATTGGCGATCATCAGGGCCAGCTCCGGCGAGGAGTCCACCGTGAAGACGCTAAGCTGCGGGATCATGAAAAAGGCGACGACGAGGGCGTATATGGCCTGCAGCCGGAAGCTTTTCGGCGAGGTCTTGGGCTCGGTGAGCATTACCGCGGCGAGGAAGAAAGCCTCGGTATGGAAGAAGACATAGCCGATATTCCGGATCGCCTGATCGACCGCGAGCCCCTGGACGAGGGCGCTTCCGAGGATCATAGCCGCGAAGGCCGCGAGGAAGAAGGCGACGAGCTTGAATCGCCCGATCTTCCAGACGAGAATGGCGCCGCCGAGAATCACGGCCGGCAGGAGGACCGGCTGCCCCACCCACCACGATGCGTACTCCCTGAAGACCAGAGAGATCAGGAATACCCCTGCGGCTGCTGGATTGAAGAGATGCTGCCGCCTGAAGGCGACGATGTATTTCGCGGCGATCGCGAATACGCCGGACATCATGATCGCGGCGAAGCGCGCCGGTTCGACCCGGATCGAGGCCGGCCCGGTTATCAGGGCGAGTATCAGCGCCGTTATGAGGGCCGATTCGTTGTCGGTCCAAAGCCCGAAGATCTTCGCGAAGGCCAAATCGGTGGCGATCGTCGCCGCGGCCAGGCCCGCCGCCGTCTCCGCCAGCGCGAGCGGATTCACGTCGATCCAGCCGAGGAGGGCATAGACCTCTCCGACGGCGAGGAGCCCCCCCAGGTAGTAGAGAGCGAGGCGATACATCGTGGCCTTTTTCAGGAATGACGCGATCATGCCATGTACCTCGCGAGCCCGGGCGTATAGAGGGCCGTTCCATCGCGGTCGACGACGTAGGCCTCTATCCCCGGCGTAGCGGCGAGGAAGCCGATGCCCTCGTCGCCCATGGCGAAGGCCGGAGTGGACAGCCTGTCGGCCTCGCAGACGTCGGGACCGACGACGGTCAGGCTCGCCGGTCCGTCGACTACCGGAAGGCCCGTCTTCGGGTTGTAGATGTGGTCGCCCCTGATATAGGTACCCGACGTCGCGATGCCTCGATCGCTCAAGCGAAGGACCTTGACGATGGTAGTCGGATCGAAGGGGTTCCTGATCCCGATCTCCCAGGGCCCTCCCTCCGCGTTGCTCCCCCTGGCCTCGATGTCGCCGCCCGCGTCGATGCAATGATCGCGAAAGCCGAGCTCGTCAAGCATCCTAGAGGCCTCGCGCGCGCACCAGCCCTTTACGATCCCCGAAGGGTCGAAGGCCCCGCGGTACCATGCATCGAAATAGCCGCCCGTCTGCCGAGCGGTCTCCTCGCAGAGGCGGAGTACCTCCAGCATCTGCGGGCTCGCGTCCTTCGCGTCCAGCTCTCCCCGGCTCATGCGGCCGACTTCGCTCCAGGCCTTGTAGGGGCTGAATCGCTCGTCCATGGCCTTGAAATAGGAGAAGACGGCGTCGAAGGCGGGCGCCGCCGCGTCGCTCCCGGCATGCGGGATCGATACGGTGATCGGCATGCCCATTATGATCTCGGTGCGTTCCATGGCCCTCAGGCTCCCGCCTTCCTCAAGGCCGCGTCCAGCGACTTGGCGAATGCCTCGCTGGTGAGCGTCGCCCCGCTGACGAGGTCGACGCGGGCGCTTTGCGCGCTTACCGCCTCCTGTACGAGATACGGCAGGACTACGCTCGAGATGTATCGCGAGCGGCCGGCGTGGTCGGGAAACTCGAGGACCGTGACGTCCGTCAGCCGGCCGTTCCTCACCGTAGCCTGGACCTTGACGTATCCGTAGAAAGCGTATTCGCGGGTCCCGAGGTATTGCCCCGAGTTGAGCGAGTACGAGGCCACGGCCGCGTTCGAGCCCGAGGCCGCGAACTGCTGGGCGAAAAGCGCCCCGGCTCCGGCCCCGGATAGAAGGCCCGCCAAGCCGCTCCCGATGCCGGCCGTGAGCGAAGTCGCCAGGAAACCTTTTTTGAGTCCTTTCATGTCGATCCTCCTAAGAAATCTCGATAGGCAAAGTGTAGGGATCGAAGATGAAGAAGAGGTGAAGGCGAGAAAGAATTCTCAGCGCGGGAACCTGAGGCGGACGCTGCTTCCCTTTCCCTCGGCGCTCGAGATCTCGAGGGATCCTCCGTGTTCCGTCATTATCTTCTTGACGATGGCCAGGCCGAGTCCGGCTCCTCCGCCGTCGGCGGCCCTCGCCGCGTCCGCGCGGAAGAAGGCTTCGGCGACGCGAGGAAGATCGACGGCCGGGATGCCGATTCCCGTATCCGCCACGACGAGATCGATATGGGTCCGGGCCTGGCCGAGCGATACGGAAACGCCGCCGCCTTTCGGCGTGTACTTTACGGCGTTCTCCAAGACGTTCGCGAGGGCGCGCTCGACGGCCCGAGCGTCGACGCGGGCGAGGGCGGGCTCCCCGGCGAATACCGAGAGCCCGATGCCTTTGGCCTCGGCGCGCGACCTCATGCGCTCGACGGCCGTCGCGGCGAGGTCGGCGAGGTCTGCCTCTTCCTGCCGGGACCCTTCGAGGCCCGAGGCATCGTTCCGGCCCGAACCGTAGGTCGAGAGGAGGAGCATCTCCTCGACCATCGCCGACATCCGGTCGATCTCCTCGAGGGAGCTCTGCAGGATCCCCCGAACCTCGCTGGCGCCCTGCCTCGGGGCGCGGAGCGCGACCTCCGCCTCCGTCTTCATGACGGCGAGGGGAGTCCTGAGATCGTGGGCCGCGTTGGCGTAGAACTCCCGCTGCGAGCGCATGGAATCGCGTATGGGCCTGAGCGTTCGGCCGGCCAGGAAATAGCTGAGCGCGCCCGCTATCGCGATGGTGACCGCGTCCGCGACGAGGATCGAGCGCTGGAGTATCTCGAGGTATTCCTCGACCAATCGCGAGGCGCTCGGGGAGCCCGAGTCCGATTCTGCCGACTCGGATTCGCGGAGGCCGAGATCGCGCACCCGGCGATCGTGGATGGCGTAGAACGAGGAGCTCAGGAGGAGGACGACGGCCGCGATGATAGCGATGTAGAGAATCGTCAGATTGAGCCGGGCCCGCGCGAAGGGCTCAGCCCTTGAAGCGGTAGCCCAGGCCCCGAACCGTCTCGATAGCCTCATCCTCTTTTCCCGCCTCCCCTCGGAGCGACTCGATCTTCTTGCGAAGATTCTTGACGTGGACGTCGACGACGTTGCTGAAGCCGTCGAATTCGAAATCCCAGAGCTTGGCCACGATATTCTCGCGGGTCAGGACCCGACCCGGGTTCCGTACGAAAAGCTCGAGGAGGCGGAATTCCTTGAGGGTGAGGCTCGCGTCGCGGCCCGCCACGGTCGCGCGATGTGTCGCCGGATCGATTTCGATGCCTCCAGCCCCGTACTCGGCCGGAAGGCTCTCGCGCGGCCGCCTGAGGAGGGCGCGAATGCGGGCGGACAGCTCGTCGAAGGAAAAGGGCTTGGGGAGGTAGTCGTCGGCTCCAGCGTCGAGTCCCGCCACCCTGTCCTCGACCGAGTCCCTCGCCGTCAGCATGAGGACGCGGAAATCGACGCCCCGCCCGCGCCAGCGCCGGCATATCTCCATCCCGTCCATCCTCGGCAGCATGAGATCGAGGATGGCCAGGTCGTAGGCGGCGTCGCGGGCGACCCCGAGCTCGAAGGCGGCCTTGCCGTCGGCCTCCCCGTCGACGGCGTATCCATCGGCCTCGAGTCCCTTCTTGAGCGAGCGGGCCAGCTTCTCGTTGTCCTCGACCAGGAGAAGCTTCATCTGTCGGCGTCCGCCGCGCCTTTCGCCGACCGCTCCTTGACCATCCTGGCGACCTCGATTCCCATCCCCCCCGCCTTCGCGATCCCCTCCTCGTCCGCGGCCGCGATCGTCTCGAGGGAACCGAATTCCCGCATGAGCCTGCGCGCCCGCGCCGGCCCGACTCCCTCGATCCCTTCAAGGACGCCGAATTTCAGGTCGGAGGCCCGGAGTCTCTGGTTGAGGCCGGTCGCGAAGCGGTGCGTCTCGTCGCGGACCGCGACGAGGACGCGCAGGGCGGGAGAGTCTTTGGGCAGGACGATCGGCTCCGTCCTCCCGGGCAGGTAGATCTCCTCGTTCCGCTTGGCGAGGCCCGCGAGGTCGGAATCGACGCCGAGGGCCTCGAGGATCTCCTTCGCGGCCGACACCTGGCCGGCCCCACCGTCGATCAGCACCAGGTCCGGCAGGTCGAGGCCCTCGTTTACGAGGCGCGTATAGCGTCGGGCCACGGCCTCGCGCACGGCGCCGAAATCGTCGATCGTTCCCTCAAGGCTCCGGATCTTGAAGTAGCGGTAGTTCTTCTTGTCGGGCACGCCGTTCTTGAAGGAAATGAGGGAGGCGACGGTGTGCTTGCCCGAGAGCTGCGCGATATCGAAGCCCTCTATCAGGCATGGAAGCGAGGCGAGGCCGAGCTCCTTCCTGAGCTCCTCGAGGGCGGGGATGTCGCCTATTTCCCTCCTGCGCTTGGCGAGGTCCTCGGTCGCGTTATGGGCCGCGAGGTTCATCGCGGCCGCATGCAGAGCCTCGACGGGAAGGGCGAAGACGGCCTTCGCCCCGAGCTCGCGGGCGAAGTATTCCGCGACCAGGGCGAGGCCCGCCGAGGCGTCGGCCTCGCCCGGCGGGACCGCGGGCTTCTGGACGAAGACCTTCCCGGGCGGCAGGCGATCGGGGCCGTAATAGCTCATGAGGAAACCTTGCAAGGCCTCGCCCTCGGTGGAATAGAGCTTGCCGCGGAAGAGGTCGCGTCCGGTGAGCCTGCCGTCGCGCATCTGGAAGACTACATAGCAGACCAGATCGCCGTCGGCCGCCCAGGCGACGTAGTCGCGGGCTTCGGGATCGAAGTCGACGGCGCTCGAGCGGCCGGCGAAGAGCTCGATGGCCGCCGCGGAGTCGCGGAGCTTGGCCGCCTCCTCGAAGCGCAGGGCGAGGGAGGCGGCGGCCATCTTGGTCCGCAGATCGCCGAGGAGGGCCTCGGTCTCGCCGGCGAGGAGCTTCTTCACCTCGTCGACGTACTCGGCGTAGGCCTCCTTCGATATCTTTCCGGCGCAGGGACCGGAGCAGCGTCCAATATGGTAGTACATGCAGGGATTCTCGCGCCTGCGCATCACGGCGCAGCGGCGGAGAGGGAAGAGCTTCTTTATGAGGTCGAGATAGACATCGACCGTTTCCGCGCTCGGGAAGGGCCCGAAGTACATGCTGCCGTCGCGAATTATCCGCCGCGTACGGAACACGCGCGGGAATTCCTCGTTGGTGATGCGGACGCTCGGGTAGCTCTTCCCGTCCTTGAGGTTGATGTTGTACTTGGGCGTATGGCGCTTTATCAGCGTATTCTCGAGGAGGAGGGCCTCGTACTCGCTCGCCGCGAGGATCCATTCTATGGAATCGATGCGGGAAACGAGATGGCGAGTCTTGATGTCCTTGCGCCCGGAAAAATAGGAGGAAAGGCGGTTCCGCAGCACCTTGGCCTTGCCGACGTAGATTATCTCGCCTTCCGACGAGCGCATGATATAGACGCCCGGAGATTCGGGCGCCTGTCTCGCGAGGGCCCTGAAGCGGGCAAGTCTCGTATCGCGGGGCTTCCCGTCCGCTTTAGTATCGTCCATACTGTACGATAATAAATGTACGTCAGAATGAACTATAAGGGAATATGCATCCTCTCCCTCTGCCTGCTCGCGACCGTCCCGGCGCGCGCATTGGAAGAGCGAATCACGCTCCTTCCGGGCCATGCGACGGCGCGAACGGTCGGCGATTGGCAGGCGGATGGCGCGGTCCTTCGCAAGGGCTTCAAGGGCGGCATGGATTACCTCGTCGCCGACCGGGAGTACAAGCCCGATCCCTCCGTCGATCTCCTCCTCCATTTCGACGATATCTCCGATTCCGACGCGACGGGCAATTGGGCCGCCAGCGCGGGGCCGGCCTTTTCCATAGACAGGGCGACGGCCCGCCTCGGGGAGGGAGCGGGCGATTTTCGAGGCCCCGATTCGGCCATGACGCTGAGTCCGAAGCCTTCGTCGCTCTTCGGGGGGAATTCCCGATTCCGCGACTTCAGCATCGAATTCTGGCTTTATCCGGCCAACGCCGATAACGGCGAAGTCATACTCCTCTGGCGCTCCCTCCGCAGGCTCCCCTCCGGCGTCCTGGGACAGCAGGTATCCTGCGTCATTTCGGGCGGTCGGCTCTCTTGGTCCTTTTCGGGCTTTTTCGCCCGCCCCGGGGCCGCGAAGGACTCCGACGCCGACTCCCGAGTGGAGCTCAGGGCGCGATCGCCCCTCATTCCGCGCGCCTGGTCGCATCACCTCGTCCGCTTCGACGGCGACACCGGCCTGGTCGAGTACCTCGTCGACGGTCGTCCCGAGGCGACCGCCTACGCGACCGCCACGGGACGGGAGGGAGGGACGGTGTTCGAGCCGGCGATCGGCGCGGCCGCGCCCCTCGAATTCTGCCCCGAGTATTCCGGGCTGGCCGACGAGCTCAGGATTTCCCGCGGCTTCGTCGACGAGCCCTCGCTCAGGCCCTTCGGCCCCGATTCCGCCGCCGTCGTCTCGCCCGTAGCCGATTTCGGCTATGGGCACAGCCGTCTCGTCGCGGTCGACGCCGAATATAGGACCCCGGGCATGGCGAGCGTCGAGTTCGCCTATCGCATCGCCGATTCCTGGGCCGGCTGGAGCGGCGATACGCCCCCGTGGATCCCCCTTAGGCCGGGAGAGGCCCTCCCCGATAGCGTCAGGGGAAGGTACGTCCAGGTGAAGGCCGAGCTCTATCCCGACGGATCGGGGCTCGCGTCTCCCTCGCTTTCGTCGATCACCCTCCGATTCGAGGCCGATCCCCCGCCGCCGCCCCCCGCGCGTCTCGTCGCCTATCCCAAGGACGGCGCCGTCGAGCTGCATTGGACCAAAGTCCCCGCGGCCGACCTCGCGGGCTACCTGGTCTACTACGGCGACAGGCCCGGCGAATACTTCGGGACGGGCGCCGACCAAGGGCCGAGCCCGATAGACGCGGGCGACACCACCACGCTCAGGGTCACGGGCATCCCCGACGGGAGGCTCCTCTACTTCGTCGTAGCCGCCTACGATTCCGCGCCCGATCCCGACGCCGGATTGCCGCGCGCGGAGGCCGGGGACGGAGTCGCGGCGAAAGACCGGGCCGAGGCGCGCTCCGGCGAGTTCTCGCCGGAAGCCGCGGCGAGGCCCTCCAGGACAGCCAGATGAGCAGTACGCAGCAAAA